>Ga0116190_1002839_pt1 | contig 13411 bp, 23 predicted proteins | sample AD_JPNTR4_MetaG_FD_89808 | JGI IMG/M metagenome (GOLD analysis project Ga0116190, IMG submission 89808) | Active sludge microbial communities of municipal wastewater-treating anaerobic digesters from Japan - AD_JPNTR4_MetaG | ecosystem: Engineered > Bioreactor > Anaerobic > Digestate | place...
CTCGGAATAACACTCTATGACTGATAATAATATCAATATACTCCGATAAAGCTCGGAATAACACTCTATGACTGATAATAATATCAATATACTCCGATAAAGCTCGGAATAACACTCTAAGATATCTTTAATCAACTACATATTTAAAAGTGTCCCGATAAAGCTCGGAACAACACTCTATGACTTACACTAATTAAGTATGTACAGTGTTTATATTGGAACTCCGATAAAGCTCGGAATAACACTCTATGATATCTTTAACCAACTACATATTTAAAAGTGTCCCGATAAAGCTCGGAACAACACTCTATGACTTACACTAATTGATTATGTTATTTTAGTGTTTATGTTGGAATCCCGATAAAGCTCGGAATAACACTCTATGACTTATATATACATGCCCATAATAAATGGTATTATATTTAGACCTAATATATAATATTCCATAACAAGTTGGGTTTATATATAACACTCCGATAAAGCTCGGAATAACACTCTAAGACCAATATATAATAATTTAAATTATTATATAAGTACTCCGATAAAGCTCGGAGTAACACTCTAAGATACTATATAATATAAATAATTAATTTATATATTACAACAACTCACCAAAGATATCGTCAAAGATATTATCTACCATATTACCACGCTTACCGCCGCCCTTACCAAACTCAGATGCCTTACTGGGAAGGTAAGTTTCAATCCAAGCACGGACCTGAGCAGCTTTTTCAGGAGGTAAAGATTCAGCCTTTAAATTATACGACTTTCTTGCATCCAATACAGTACGACTAACCTGTTGAGGAGTCAACTTTAATGTCTTAGCAATTTCAGAAGTACTATGATCCTTGTAATTAGCAAGAATATACTTTACTTCATCAGTAGTCTTACGACGATTAGTTGATGTACGAGGCTTACGAGTCTTTTTTACGGGAGCTTCTGCAGCTTCTTCTGTCGTTACTTGAGCAGCATTAGTTTCTGCAACCGGAGGAATGGGTGCAAAAGCAGGAGCAGCAGGAGCAGCAGCAGGAGCAGCAGGAGCAAAAGGACTGGAAGCGAACGGATTGGTCATTTAATTTGCCTCTATTAATTTTTTGGTCATATTGTTTAATGAAAATCGAGTATCATGACAGGCTCTTTTCTTAAGATCTGAATTCGTCATTAACTCATATACAAAAAACTTTTCCTTGTCGGTTTTGGGTAATTCTGCATAGTACTCAATTGGATTTTTTATGATCGCGTCGAGTTCTTTGGCATTCATCTCCCCTAATCCTTTAAATCTTTTTATAGTATACCCTTGGGACGAGTACACTGCAACATCTTTTTGATTATATATTGGAACAAAATTTACACCTTTACTTGCTCCATAGAGGGGCGGAATGATAATACTAAACTTTCCCTCAGAAATCAGATCTGGTGCAAATTTCCATATAGCTATAGATATTAATACTGAGATGTGTAAACCATCTGGATCAGCATCACATATTACTTTAACATTATTATATCTGTATGTATTTTTTCTTTTAGAAGGATCAACACCTATTGCTTCCAACATAAATTTTAATTTAGTTGTAACAGCTTTATCAATTCCAATTTTTATTGAATTTAATATTTTACCATTAACTGGTAAAATTGCTTGTGTTTTGGCGTTTCTTACTTCTTTTAATGTTCCTTCAGCAGAATCTCCTTCAAGTATATATAAAATATCTCCAGGCGTTTGTTCACAATCCTTTAATGGATTACTTGTAGATACTCTAGTTCCAATAGTTTTCAAAAATTTTGAAGCTTGCCTCAATTGTTTTGATTCTATTAGTTCTTGAAAATGTTCCCGCATATAAGAACTTGATAATATCAAAGATAATTTAGTCTTTATATTTACTAATAAATGACTAATATTTTTCACCATCCTCGTTTTATTTTGAGAATCATATTTTGGTTCTTTAATTTTTAACGAGATATAATATCGCAATCCATTTAGAACTTCAGATCGAGATAATGGTACATCAAATAATGTTTTTACATTATTATAATATGCTGTTGAAAAAGTACTTAAATATGTTCCTTCACATAATCCTAAATTAACATCTCCAGATGGAGGGACTGTTCCAGTTTCATAAGTAAAATATATATCAATTTCTTCACTAGTTGCTGATTTATAATTAATTTGAAATAACGGTGTTAATGAATTTATTCCTAATAACCATTTTACAAAATCTTCCATTGTGCCTGAAGGTATTTGATTACCATTCAATAATATTTTAGCTTTTGGATATTTTGCTGAAATTAAGAATAATTCTTTTTGTAAAGTTTCAACATCAAATTTAATTGTTTCAAAATATTGACCATTTACACTAAATTGAAGTTGCGTAGAAAAGTCAAGTTCAGTAGGTAATTCACCAACAACATGTTCTGTTAATTCGCCGTTATCAAATTTATAATAATGAACTTTAAGTTTATTGCTTCTATCTTTAATAGTAACATTCATGGTTTTAGATAATGCATTTACAGCACTTAATCCAACTCCATGTGTTCCTTTAGAAATACTGTATGTATTATCATCAAACTTTGCGCCTGAGAATAATCTACATACTGCAGCAATAACACTATCTTCTTTATTTCCATCAGGTAATATTAATTCATGAACTGGAAATCCCCGTCCATTATCAGAAATACTTACATTTCCTAAATCATCATAATTAATAATTATTGTATCAGCATATCCATTTAATAATTCATCTAATGCATTATCTAATACTTCTTTAATTAAATGAGTAGGAGTTTTAGTATCGCCAATATACATCCCTGGACGTTTTCTAATATGATCTAACTCAGCTAAAACTTTGATTTCTGTCATCTAGGCGGCCCTGTAGTATTTTTACCACAATCTATAGTCTATCATCCTTTATAAAGACTTATATATATGTATTTTGTACTAAAATTTCAATTATTTTTTAAAAATAATAATAAAAGATACTCATATATATACATATTTAAATTTGAAATTACTCAGTTCTTAACATAGCTAATATTGGAAATAAACAATATTTAAGGACAGACCTGGGATAACATTCGTCTGGGTTTGTTTTTTTGTTTCCGTTTTTATCTAAATAATATAATTCATTAAATTTGAAATATTTAGACAATTCAGGTAATAAATTTAGTGTTCTATAGATTAAAAATCTAGATCTTGAATAAATTTCAAGCACTTCATTTAAGTTTATATATGGATCTTTGATTATTTCTTTGATTTTTGTTGCTATATATTGGGGTGGGTTTTTTAATGCTCCTTTTACATCAAGCTCATTATTTGTATAATAATAAGACGTTTTACTGAATCTTGTATAAAGATCTACATTATCTATATGAAATATAAATGACGATGATAATATATCTCTTAAATTTTTATTTTTAAAAGAAGCTTCATCCCCAGAAAATAAAACCCCATCTTTTTGATATTCAAATACTGTTACATTTTCATAATTATTAAATATATAACAAAATATTACTATTTTAGAATAATTGTTCAATTCTAATAAATAATCTCTATCTGTAATATTTTTTAATGTATTACTAATAAAAATATTTCTATCTAGTTTATTTTCTATTAATTTTAATTGTTGAATAAATGGTGAATTCGTCCCAAATATTAATTCGCATATAGTTGGAAATGCAGATTTAATATCAATTTTGATTAATTTTCTTGTTAATATTTTAGAATTTAAATCATCAGCATAATAGTAATTAAATACTTCTCCGATTTTAAATATTTTCTCTTCTGGAACTAATTCACAATAATACGCGAATATATCCATAAGAATATTTGACATAATTAATCAATTTCTTCCTCTGTTGAATTAAACAATGAGTATTTAGCTATTTCTAAATACCCAATCATTTCACTAATTTTCATCAGTTCAGATGCATTTATTTCAAATCGTCCATCTGTATGATGAGTAATTAAAATAAAATTTTCATATGTATTAGGACTTTCTTTAATATATTTAATATATTCTTCTAGTTTATCAATTAAGATTTCATCAGCAGTAGCTTTTTTAAAATCAACAACGTTCAAAGTCATAAATGTTTTCACCTATAAGCAATGTATCAAGTAATTTTTTAATACTAGTATTAATTTCAGAAATAGGCAAATTTTTAATATGCATTCCTGATTCTGAACGATATGGTACTCTAATATCATTTTTAATATATAATATTGCACAGTAAAAAATATCGCCGTTATTTATAATATTAGAATTAAATGTAAACTCTAAGTTTGAATGAATTAAATTTTGAAATGGTATATCATTATAATCAATATTATAAATAATAGATTTAGTTGCAGTATGATTCATGTAAACATCTTCAATTTTAATTTCTCCAATTTTTACAGAATCTAATATAATTTCTCCGATATTCAAAACATGTGGTCTCTTCTTTAAAATATATAGTTAGAATTAATAGACAGCTATTATATACAAAATAACTGTCTATTAAACTTATGAAATCTCCATTATACTCTTCATAGTTTCATATAAGAATGAAATATAATGTATATGTGGAAGTTTTTTATTAGTAAATGTTTCAATATATCTAGATATAATCATTTTTATTGGTAAAAACGATATTTTATCTTCTAATATAATAAATATTTTATCCCAATCTAAATCAAAATTGTATTGGGTTAGTTCTAATAATTCAGCATATTCTTTACCAATGATTGAGTTTATTGGATCTATTAAAACGGCTCGTCTTAAATCAATCTTATTTAAATGATATAATTTAGCATAAATCGCCATCGTAATAGTTACAATCTGATCTTCTAATGACGATTCTGTTATATCTTTTTCTAAATTAAGAATTCCAGAAATAGATCCCATTTGTATAGATGTTATTAAATTTCTTAAGCCTTTTTTATAATTGTTTTCTACAAAAGATTTTAAAACATCTTCATTAAAATGAATATTTTCAGATGTTAAAATATTAACTAATCGTGTATAAGATTCATCTTTATTTCCTACTAGATGAAATTTATAATTAAATCTGGATATTATTGCTGGGTCTAATTTATTTATAAAATTAGTATTACATATAAATGAAGTATTTTCTTGAAATTTTTCCAGTATAGAATCTTTTAAAGCTGTATGAGCAGTGTTTGATAATTTATCAAATTCTTCAATATAAACAATTTTTTTCTTACTAGAAACTGGAGCAATTGGACACCAATAAACTAATTCATCAATTTGATTTACAGATCTAGATTTAATTACTTTAAGATCATACTCATGTTTAATAATACTTTTGATTATGATCTCTGTTAGTGATGTTTTTCCGGTTCCGGCTAATCCAGAGATTAATAGATTACCATCAACATATTCCTGATTTATCCATTTATTAACTAATAATTTATAATCATTATTATCAAATACATAATCTTCAATTCGTTTAGGTACATATTTCATATACCAAGATATTTCTTTTAAATTCATGAATTTTCTCTCTTAAAAATAAGAAATCACTAGTATTATATATACATATTAAGATAATAATAAAAATCCCGCCAAATTAATGGCGGGATTTATCTTTATTTGTAAAATATATGATTTCCTATCTTGCATACTCTTTTATGTTTCCATTTTGGAGACACGTTTAAATTATGAAAATATTTAGCTCCTTTAGTTGGATCTTTAATTTGTCTATTTAATACTTTTTTTGAAATCAATTTAGATTTTTTCCATGATTCAGATGATTTATTTTTAACTGGTTTAGCTGCAAATTGTCCTTTAGCATATACAGCATTGCATATTTGATTATTATTTTTTGTTCTATTTATAACCACATATGCAACTGCTGCTTGTCCTTGAATTGATTCTCCTCTAGCCTCATTATGAATGGCTAAAGTTAAACATAATAATGCATTACTCAACATGTGAGTATTTTTGATGAAATTTTTCAGAATTACAAGACGAGAATTTACCATCATTATGACGAATAATCCAATCGCCAGAATGAACGATGTTCCCTCCGTCAATTGTATTAATCCAACCAACTACTTTTTCTGGTTCATTTTCTAATGAATATTTTGTTACAACTGGATGATCACCGAGTTTAAACCATTGGACGGCATCAATTATTATGTTTTTTCGTTGAAATTTCATAATTTTACCTCTTTAAAATAAAAACATTTCAATTTTTACTATTTTAAATATACATATATAAATTTATAAAACCATCTTTTTTAAGGAGGCTCTATGTATAATTTATCAGTTGAAAATCAAGTGTTTATAATTCGAAATTATAAAAGTATGACAGTACATAATATAGCATCTCGTTTAAACATCAATGAAGATAATATAAGAAATTTTATTGGTCATGCACAAGGATGTTTGAAAAAAGATATTAAAAAAATGGCAGAAGTTGATAAATTAAAAGCTAAAATATATCAAGACAAATATAATAAATTCTTTGCTAAAGCATATCCATACGTGTACGTGTTATGATAAAAAATTTAGAAATAATTACACTTTCAGAGAATCAAATAGAATATATAATTAATAATTTCTCTAAAACTAGCTGTCGTCAAATAGCAAATTATTTAAATAATAAACTAGGTAGAAAATCAATGAGAATACTTCCAAGTCGAGTATTTTCTATAGCTAGACTTGCAAGAATTTCAGCAGATAAAAAATTAAGTTATTTAAATACAGATGAAAATAAAAATGAATATGAAAGAATTTATCTTAAATTAGAGCAACTACTTCCTAAGAAAAAATTAGGAGTTAATTAAAATGTCAAATAGTACTAATAGATTAAATTTAGTTGAAGAAGATAAACTCTATATTATGAATAATTTTAGAAATATGTCTGCTTCTAAAATCGCTAAAGATTTAAGTAGAACAGAACATTATTCTAAAGTTATAACCGGACCAATGATATATAGTATAGTAAATGTTATGAGAATTGATATACATAATGAAATTACTAAACTAAAAAAACAAAATCAGTTAGATAAAGCATTAAAATTAGAGCAAATGTTAAAAGTTTTGTTACCGAATAAAAAACAACGAGTTTACCCAAAAATTGAAACTGTTGTTGATAAATTATTTTTTAAATAAAGAGAATCCCCTGCTAATACAGCAGGGGATTTTTTTATTGAATTTTATTTAATTCTATTAATTCATGTAGATAAAATTTTGAATGATGGAGTATTTCCATAGTAATAGCTTCTTGTTTTGTGCGGAAAAAATCATCTCCCGCTAAACAACTATTAGTAAAGAATAGTTTTCCTGGGATATAATCTTTTTTTCGAATTACTGCCCATCTATAACGAATTTTTTCAATAAAATGTCTACATCTAGATTTTGGATTTATCCAATAATAAACTAATGCATCAGGTATCAATCCGCCGTTCGTATAATCATCAATATCAAGAATTTTTCCTTTAATTATTTGTCTATTAGAATAATAATATATAGTATCACCAATTTTAAATTCTACTTTATTATTATTGTAATTATAACTAATTTTTTCAATTTCTTTATGAATATCATTCAATATGATTTTAATAAAGTAATCTTTATTTGGATTCATCATCTAAATTTTGTTTTAATAAATCTATATAATCAGATAAAGTATACATAGCACTAGATATAATTACTGAATATCTAGCTTCTTCTTCAGTTTTAAATATGTCATCTCCAGCCATTACTGAATGACCAGGATATCCTTTTGGCACTTCATGTTTTAGATTAAGCCAATTACAATTACGATATAACCAAAATTTAATTCTATCTAATTTTGTTATTTTAGCCCCTTCAGGTCGAATATTATAGAATATAAATCCACCATCTGTAGAAGGTGTATAAATTGATTCTATAACAGCAGGTATTACATTTCCATAATTGTCAAGATAATAGACAGTTTCGCCAACATTAAAATGTTGTATTAATTGATTATATTTATTTTCAAATTCTTGATTTTTGTCTTTTAAGTGATCAATAACAATATTTATATGAGTAATTAGATTAAAATGTTCGAAAAGATCCATGTATATTACACCACATTAATGCGCGAGTTGCTAATTCTTTAGTTAGAAAACAATTATGGTTAGGATATACTATAGTTTTAAGACAGCAATATTTGAATCGCGATACATAAATATCTTCATCGACTATTTTAGTAATAATTCCTTTTTTTACTTTATTATTTTGAATATAATAAACTTTTTGGTTAATAAAGAATAAATCAGTTTTACTATTTATAATATCATAAATAGGCATTATAATGTTAATTGCAAGAACGATTAAAAGAACGAATAATATCTAAATCTTCTTGAGATACACCTAATTGTTGAATTTTTAGAAGAGTTTTTTCATATTTTTCTTTCTTTTCCTTTTCTGCTTTTAGTTCTTCATCTTTTTGCAAATCTTCTTTAGTTGGAAGGACAATATTTACTGCGACAAAAGGAAAATACCATTTATCATCGATTAGAAATGCAGTAATTTCTTCAATTGGGCAATCTGTTCCTTGAACATACTTTCCCTTTGAAAGACGAATTGCGGTAGACAATATCGTAGTTATTGCTAATGGATAAGTTCTACCTTTCCCTTCTGTCCCATCAGAATTAGTTAATACTACAAAGTATTGCTTTTGTGCGTATTTTTCAAGTGGAAGTTCAATGTTCATTTTATGATTTTGAGATATCTTCAATAAATGTTAAGTTATTTTCAAGACAATATCGTTTAAATGCTGATTCATGTAATTCTCCAGGCAATAATTTTATACTATGTCCAGTAGTACCCCCTTTCCATGATCCTTTTTTTGGTCCAATTCCTTTTGAAAACTCTAAATCTAATCTTCTAGAAATTATTGGTTTCGTGAAATAGGATAACCATTTGAACCAACCAGTTCCTAATTTCCATTCTCGTTCTTCTATTTGTGTTTTTACTATAACTTCCTCTCCATCAAAATCATAAAATTTAAATGTTTTAGTTGGGCATGTTATTTTAGCATCTTGAAATTCTTTAAATTTATCAATGCCTTTAAAACGGGACGAATCAAATCCAGTCCAAAAATGATTACCGTTAATATCATATAAGCTTGTTCTAATAAAACGATGATCTAACCAAGGAATAAAATATACTTTAGTTTTATTAGTTATACTATCGTCAGTTTGTGCGCCATAACGAAGGTGTAATGCCCTGTCGCTTATGCTAATTCCATATGATCGTTCATCTTCTTGCCAATAACCTTTGGATGTTGTCCAATCCCAATTATAATGAGATGTATCAACCCAATGTTTCCAAGGTTTAATAATAGGAGGCAATTCGATTATAAGTGTTTGATGTCTAAATTGAATTCGTAAATTACAACCTGGATATTCAAATTCACCTGAATTTAACATTAATGTATAAGAGATATATTTTGTTGGACTCCAGGTAAATGGTCCAAAATGGTAATTTATATCTCTCCAATTACGTTTATTTTTTAACATAAATAATTCTATGAACCTGATGTGTTAGAAATAATAATATATATATTTAATGGACCAATGGCAATAGTCCAAAAAATACTAGTTGAATAGTTTACTCTCCAAACACCAAATCCAAATCCTCCACTACCATTTTTCCAAAAAAGAGAATGAGTAATTAAAGCATTTCTAATTTGCATGAATTTAACCTATTGCTTTAAACATAAATTTTCACAAGGAACACCATCAGAATCAGAATCAAGATGAATAAATCCGCATTCATTTAATAAATATATTGCTTCTTCGCAAGTTTTAATGCTTTTACATGATAATTTATAATCACAACTTGGCCCTAATTCAGTAGGATTAATTCCACTTTTTTGAAGTTTTCTCCAATCTTCAGGTTTTATTGGAGGAACATTAGTATTCCAAAGCCCTAATGAATTAGATTTAGCTTGTCTTTCAGCTTCATTTAAAACGGGATCATTATGATTATACTTTACATAAGACCATGCAAATCCTTTTTCTACTAATTTTAAATTAATATATTCGCTATTATAATATACTTTTACAATATATCTTCCATATATATCAACATTATTTTCATAATTATCAATATTAACACTTTCTAATTGTACTACTTTATTTAAAATTAAATTTGATAAATAATCTCTTGCTTGTTTACCAAATTCTTGATTTAATTCTGGGGCATCAATTCCATAAAATCTTGCTCGGAATTTAGTAGGTTCTATCCCCCGAGATTTATTTAATTCTGTGTCATTAGATTCAACTGTAAATGTTACAGTATCACCATCATATACTTTAATAATTTTTGCATTGATAGTAGATGCAAAATTTGTATTTGTAAAAAATATTAGTATAAAAAGTAATCGTTTAATCATGATTAATACCCTACTCGAATGGTTTAATAAAATCTCGTATAACCCAGCCAATTATTATGCCATTAATTAATGTGGCAATAATAATTATCCAGAGTTTTTTCTTTACTATGTTTACTCCGTCACGAAGTCCAAGAGAATATTCTTCAAGTCTTTTCTCATCACACCATTTATTGTTAGAATCCATCATTGACCTTTAAATGATTAAAACAAGCTAATCGAAATTAAAAGCATAAACTTCAACTCTTAATCGATTAATTATATGAGTTGATATTAAGGCAATTCTTATAAATAAATCTAGGCGAACTATTTATGTTCGCCTAGATTATTATTTAATAAATTGGTTTGTTTAACAATAATTTTTTTGCAAATTTTGGAATTATTAAATCTGATCGATTAAGTAAAATATCACTAATAATGTACATAAGAAGAGTTTTATTATTGTATCGATTTGTATTTACTGGTAATGTATTATCGTTTACTCGTTGTCTGGCGATTTCAACACCAATTTTTTTTACAAATGTATCTTTTGGGGAAGCAAATGCAACTCCATAATTTAAATAACCAGGAGCATCATCAGCTTTCACTAATTGAGAAACAATAGTTACTCCTCCTTTTAAAAACGCAGATCGAATATGGATGATTTTTTCATTTGCCATGTTAATTTTTCTCCGAATGAAATTGATGAGATTTTATTTTTTTTAATAAATTTACACTTTTTATGTATTGATCTTTTAGCTCAATTAATTCTTTAGCGGCACTTACTGGCATTGATTTATCTGAAACCCATTCATAAAATTCACCACCTTCAATAATCCAATAAACAGAAGAATTAAGATTTATTAATTGTTTTGTTAATTGTTTTATTATTGAATTTGTTTCTCTTTTCATAATTTTATTTTTAAAATAATAAGATATTAATATATCTACATATTAATAAAATGATTTTTAGGTAATATATTGATTCTACCATTTAAATATGTATATATTATAATATTCTTTTATTATAACAGAGGTAATATTTCAATGAAATCAAAAATAATTAAAGTAAATATTGATAATCAAGAAACATATATGGATTTAGATGAGTTATCATATTATAATCCAAGATTGTTAATGGAGATTTTAACAAACTCTAGTACTAGTTTAGGATATTTACAAATAGTATCATGTATTGGCACAATAACGGCTGCGCTAAATATTAAAGGACTTAAAACTGATCAAAATCGAGATTGGATTAGAACATATTGTCCTTATACATTTAGATTTTTTTCTGAAAGTAAACCTGATTTACTTTTACCTTATAATAGAGAATACAAACCATTAGGAATGCATCCAGATGCTTTTTATCCTAAAATTAATTTTAAACATCAATGTATAGATAAAAATTTACTCGATTTACAGATTTTTTCTCACGTAAATAGCGATTGTTTTTATTATTTATACAATGATGGAACATCGCCATGGTTTGATAGACGATTATTAACTAATTATAGAGATAATCTGCTTAAACTTTTAAAATTTGATATTAAATAAACAAAACAACAAATAAAATTCCGCCGTTAGTATAATAACTAACAGCGGAATTAATTTTTTATTTTAAAAATTTTTGTTTAATTCCATTTAATACAACATTATCAATATCATTAATAGTTTTTGTTAATGAATTGATTTTATTTTGTATTGTATTAATATCAATATGAGCTTCAATTAATGTTTTGATGTTGTGTTTACTACAAACTGCTCTAAGCTCATTTTCTAAGTAATTAGAAGTATTTAATTGAACAATATCATCTATTTTTTGAATTCCAGGATTATTTTTAATAATCTCTCTAATGACTTGAATTATTTTCAATTCTTCTAATTTATTTAAATTATATTCTAATTGCTGCTGATAGAATTTAAGATTAGCTAATTTCCATTTATCGTATCCTTCTAACAATAGAGTATCTATAGATTTTAATTTTACAATATTATCTTCAACAACATTAACTCTAAAATTAACAATTGAAGAAATACTTAATAATATTTTATCTATAAAAGACTGAGCTAAATATCTACCTTTCCCTGCATTACTCACTTTAATATTAATAGATGTTTTACAAGTATAATCCCATAAATCTATAGCACTAAAGAGAGGAGTTCCATTTACTTCCTCATGTTTTTCATTTAATGTTTTTAAGCCATTAAAACCTATTAATGGATTTCTTCCAGTAATTATAATATCTGTGGCTGTTACAATAGTATTTGGAACTATTTGTATTCTACCTTTTCCAGTTGTTAATAATTTATCAAATTCTCCAGGTGTATCTTCATATAATGTACAATCATCTATTATTGGAATTATTGTTGTTAACGGCGATTGTTCTAAAAGTTGAACAAGTCTTTGAATTAAATCTATAAATCGAAATCTAGGTATTCTAGTTATATGAAATCCTATACCAGTTGTTACCCCACTTCCTATTAATCCTAATGGTATTGGAAATGGGATATATAATGGTTCGTTTTCTAATTCTAAAGGTTCCCATGGAACAAATTTTAAATAATCTGAAAAAATACTATGTAATGTATCGTTAGCTTTACATTCAGTATATCGATATGCGGCTGCACGGGAATTCTCTAATCCATATCTTCCCCAATTACCTTGACCATCTACAAATCCGCGCTGAACTAATGTTACTAATGATTCATACGTGCTTGTATCTCCGTGAGGGTGGTAATTACCAATACAAGTACCTATGACCTTAGCACTCTTCTCTAATTTTTTACGAGCAACTTCATGTACAGATAAAAGTAATCTCCTTTCTACAGGTTTTAAACAATCAATATCTTTTGGAATGGCTCTAAATGCATCTATGTATCTACCATATTCTGCATATAAAGATGAGACAATATTTTTCATAGGAGTGCAGCCAGGGAAGGTAAACGACCCCCCAGCGAGTTGCGTAAGAACGGGATCATTTACGTGGTTAAAGATACTAATGAATTAAACCATTAGTGATGGAGCACGAGCGCCAGGGCATCTGAGATCAGTTGTACGCGGCGC
>Ga0116190_1002857_pt1 | contig 13354 bp, 14 predicted proteins | sample AD_JPNTR4_MetaG_FD_89808 | JGI IMG/M metagenome (GOLD analysis project Ga0116190, IMG submission 89808) | Active sludge microbial communities of municipal wastewater-treating anaerobic digesters from Japan - AD_JPNTR4_MetaG | ecosystem: Engineered > Bioreactor > Anaerobic > Digestate | place...
CAATATTCATTTTTTTAGGGGGCTTACTTTTTAAAAATGAAAAATATTATTTCTAATTCACTGAAAATCAGATAAATTTTGTTTTATTAAATTAATTTTGTAGTTTTATCGGACAATAATGAAAAAAAAATACTTATACAATATTTTTATAATATTTTTCTTGTGTTTCACAAAAAATCAATATCTTTGAATGATGTTATTTAAAATAAACATCATAAATAACTCTCATTATATGAAAATAAAATTTCTGGTATTTATTTTAAGTATATTCTTTTCTAATACTGCACAATGTGACATAATATTTGAATATACACATAACGTTGATTTTTGTGCAAAAATAGTTAACATTGAGGATTTTCCGAATCTTTCTTTAATTGCAAAAGTATCAGGACCCGTTTCTCCCAGCACATATGTAATTAAACAAACCGATTGTTTAAGCATAGGCTATAAAATGAATAGTATAAAAGTGTATGCATGTGAATCATGGTTTGTCAAATACTATGATTTAAATAAGGTAAATTTTGCTAATAATCCAAATGTATTGGAATCGAGTATTCCTATAAAAGCATACTATGGCGATGTTAATAATTCAAATCCAATAAATCGAATTCAATATTTTTATAAAATAGCAGGGTTTACCGAAACTACTGTAGAAATATATCTTTGGAAAGAAATTATTTCTTATAATAATGGTGCTGATGATAAAATAAATTATTATGAATATGAAGGAAATACGACATTATTAAAACAAAATATTTCGACTGGGTTACCTACAAAGCAAATATATTCTAATATTCAAATTACACCTAATCCTGCAAAATCATTTTGTGATGTTTCTATTAATACCTTGTATCAAGGTGAAGTTTTAATTGCTGTTTCAAATATTTCTGGTAATCAAATAGCAGCATATTCGTTTCAAAAATCTAATTATTGTTTTAGAGAACGATTATATCTCGGTACGCTTTCAAAAGGAACATATTTTATTACTATACAACAAGGAAATGCTGTAAAGACAGAAAAGCTAATAATACAGTAATGTAGCAGTATGAAATATGAAATTTCTTTTTTATATGCGTTATTGTTTACTATAATTATTGAAACATCTGTAATATGGATTCTTTGTAAAACTACTTATAAAACAATTAATCTTTCCAATATATCAATTCTATTATCAGGCTTTATATTATCGTTTGCAACACTTCCGTATGTTTGGTTTGTTTTTCCATATTTCATTCATCAACGATTTTTGTATATTTCAGTAAGTGAAATGTTTGCTTTTGTAACTGAAGCAATTTTGTTATGGAGCATCTTTAAAGTTCCAATAAAACACTCTTTTGTATTATCATTTTGTGCAAATATTTGTTCGTATATTATTGGTTTATTGTTGGTATTTTGATTAAATGTATTTTTTTGTATAAAAATTAAAACTACATATGCGAAAATTTATATGCAATACAATTCCCGGTTTTGTTACTACATATTCCTTCTGTCATGCATTAATTGATTGTGCATGTATATTTTTTGTGCTTGGAGTAATACAATATTCCAGCGAAATTATATTGTTGTATAATGTTTTAGCTTTTGGATTGCAGCTACCATTTGGAATCATTTTCGATAAATTATACATTCCTCAAAAGATGGCAATTCTAGGATTAAGTTTAGTTCTGATTTCATTTTTCTTAATTATAACCCCATATATAGCTGTTGTAATTATAGGAATAGGTAATGCCTTATTTCATATAGGAGGAGGCGGTGGTATTTTGCAAATGCAAAAATATACGACACGATATTCAGGTATTTTTGTTGCTCCTGGTGGTGTTGGATTGGCAATAGGTATGTTTTTATCAAAAATTAGTAATTATTATATTTATTATATATTGATAGGAATCTTATGTTTAAGTATTGGAATGCTTTTCTTTGTACAAACACCACAACGTAATAAAATTCAAAACAAAATTCCAATTTCTTTTGTCTTAATTGGAACAATATTTTTAATTTGGGTTACCATAATTATTCGGTCATTTGTGAGTACACATTTACATTTTGAATGGAAATCAGATACTAATTGGTATATAGTGTTTGTTTTAGCTGTTGCTTTGGGAAAAATTTTGGGTGGCTTTTTGTCAGAGATTCTAGGTTTTATTAAAGTTGGGGTTGGAGGTTTGATTGTATCGCTTTTGCTTTTTTGTCTCGGAAATACATTTTTTTTATGTGGAATACTTGGCTTTGTGTTTTTTAATTTTACCATGACAGTTACGTTAATTTCTATATTGTCTCTTATGTCAGGAAAAGCAGGAGTGTCATTTGGTTTAACAACGGTTGCCTTGTTACTCGGGAATTATATTCCAATGAATTGGGTAGATTCTCATGTATTAATGTTTGTTTCTATCTTTATATCCGTAATACTATTGTATGTAGGTCTCATTCTAAGAAATAAAATAATTTCAAAATTCCCCTAAAAAATTAGGTCTGTTTCACAAAAAATCTATACTTTTGAACAGGTAAAAACTTACAGTATTCAATAAAACTATAAAAAACATGTCACAGAATTCGGGTAAATTATTTGAAGAATTTGCACCGGTTTCCTACGAACAATGGAAAGAAAAAACCATTGCCGACATCAAAGGTGCCGATTTCGATAAACGAATGGTATGGAAACCTATTGATGGTTTTTCGGTGGAACCGCTCTACAGATTGGAAGATTTAGAACCCGTGAAGTATTTAGATGTACTTCCCGGACAGTTCCCTTATACACGAGGAACTAAAAAAACAAACAACGATTGGTATATTCGTCAGAATATTACTGTTACCAATCCTGCTCAAGGCAACAAAAAAGCACTCGAAGTATTGCAAAAAGGTATCACATCTTTAGGATTCGAAATAGAAGATACCAATAATTATTCAGCACAAAATGTTGCTTCATTGCTTCAAGATATTGACCTTACAGCTATTGAAACATGCTTTGTAATAGGTCGCGGGAAAACAGCGTTCTTCAAATTATTTGTTGCATATGTGCAATCAAAAGGCTATGATGTAGCAAAAATCGAAGGCTCAATTAATTCAGATTATATCGGAAATTTTGTAAAAAAAGGAGCATTTTGTTATGATTCTCAAGAAGTATGTGAAAACAATATTTCTGAATTAATAACCATAGCAAAAGCGCTTCCTAAATTCCGTGTATGCGAAGTTCATGCAGATTATATTAGCAACGCCGGCGGTTCTATAACACAAGAACTTGCATGTGCTATGGCTATGGGTGCCGAATATCTTACTATAGTTACCAATAAAGGAATTGACGCAGGAATATTTGCTCCAAAAATGAAATTTAATTTTGCTGTAACATCAAATTATTTCATGGAAATTGCAAAATTTCGTGCAGCAAAACTATTATGGGCAAAAATAGTTGAAGCATACAATCCAAAATGTGATTGCAACGAATTTTGTTCGTGCGAAGAAGAACTAGGTACATGTGGCTGCTGCACAGAAAAAATATGTACATGTGCAGGAAAAATAAACATTCATGCCATAACTTCTACATGGAATAAAACTTTGTACGACCCATACGTAAATATGCTCCGTACACAAACCGAAGCTATGAGTGCTACAATAGGTGGTGTAGATTCACTTACCGTACTACCGTTTAACTATGTATACGAAGACCCTACCGACTTTAGTGAACGTATTGCTCGCAATCAACAAAGTTTATTAAAAGAAGAATGTCACTTTGATGCAATAGTTGACCCTGCTGCCGGATCATACTACATAGAACAATTGACCGATAAAATTGCTGAAAATTCATGGAATTTGTTTTTGCAAATTCAAGATAAAGGTGGTTTTATAGAAGCATTTAAAGCCGGATTTATTCAAGATTTTGTAAAAGCTACAGCTGCAGCACACAACAAAAATATTGCTACTCGTCGCGAAAACGTATTAGGAGTTAATCAATTTCCAAACTTTACCGAAGTTATACAAAATGACGTTTGTGAATGCGTATTTAAACCTGAATTTGAAAAATCAGACAAAGCTATAGCAGAACCATTGGCAATGTATCGTGGAGCACAAGCATTTGAAGCATTGCGTTACAAAACCGATGTATACGCAAAAACCAATGCTCGTCCAAAAGTGTTTATGCTTACTATTGGAAATCTTACTTTCCGTAAAGCTCGTGCACAATTTGCTTGTAACTTCTTTGCATGTGCCGGCTTTGAAGTAATTGACAATAATGGATTTGCAACGATTGACGAGGGAGTAAAAGCTGCTAAAGATTCGGGTGCTCATGTGGTTGTAATTTGTAGTTCCGACGAAGAATATGCTGACGTAGCTGTTCCGATTTTCGAAAAATTGCAAGACAAAATAGTTGTAGTTGCAGGTGCACCTGCATGTACCGACGATCTTGTAGCTAAAGGCATCAAAAACTTCATAAGCGTTAAATCAAATGTACTTGAAACGCTACAGTCGTATCAATCAATGTTAGGAATTTAATTTTTAAGATGTACTACAATGAAACCGGATTTTAAATCAATACATATTAAAACTTCCAAAGCAGGGACTTGCAATGTGCAAGAATGGGAGAAAAAAAATAACATCTCTGCCAACTGGCTAACACCCGAGCAGATACCGGTGAAGCCTGTATATACCAAAGAAGACCTCAAAGGCATGGAACACCTGCATTTTACTTCGGGTTTTGCTCCATACTTACGCGGTCCGTATACTGCCATGTATCCATATCAACCATGGACTATTCGTCAGTATGCAGGATTTTCAACAGCCGAAGAATCTAACGCATTCTATCGTCGTAATATAGCTTCGGGTCAAAAAGGTTTATCTGTGGCATTTGACCTTGCTACCCACCGCGGATACGATTCTGACCACCCACGTGTAGTTGGTGACGTAGGAAAAGCCGGAGTCGCTATAGACAGCATTATGGATATGCGTATATTGTTCGACCAAATTCCTCTCAACAAAATGTCGGTAAGTATGACTATGAACGGAGCAGTATTACCGGTTATGGCATTCTATATATTGACAGGTTTGGAACAAGGTGCAAAATTAGAAGAGCTTGCAGGAACTATTCAAAATGATATTTTAAAGGAATTTATGGTACGCAACACCTACATTTATCCGCCTGCATTTTCTATGAAAATCATAGCTGATATTTTCAAATATACATCGGAAAAAATGCCAAAATTCAATTCAATTTCTATATCAGGCTATCACATGCAAGAAGCAGGTGCTACCAATGATATTGAAATGGCATATACCTTAGCTGATGGGTTGGAATATTTAAGAACAGGTATTAATGCAGGATTAGATATAGATGCTTTTGCACCACGTTTATCATTTTTCTGGGCAGTGGGAATGAATCATTTTATGGAAATTGCAAAATTCCGTGCAGCTCGTATGATTTGGGCAAAACTGGTTCAACAGTTTAATCCTAAAAATCCAAAATCGCTTGCATTACGTACGCACTCACAAACATCGGGTTGGTCGCTTACCGAACAAGATCCGTTCAATAATGTGGGACGTACTTGTATAGAAGCAATGGCTGCAGCATTAGGACATACTCAATCATTACATACTAATGCGTTAGATGAAGCTATTGCATTACCTACAGACTTTTCGGCTCGTATTGCACGTAATACACAAATTTATATTCAACAAGAAACAGAAATTTGTAGAGCTATTGACCCTTGGGCAGGTTCATATTATGTAGAAAAACTTACACATGAAATAGCTCACAAAGCATGGGCGTTAATCCAAGAAGTTGAAAAACTTGGTGGTATGGCAAAAGCTATAGAAACAGGAATTCCAAAAATGAGAATTGAAGAAGCTGCTGCTCGCAAACAAGCTCGAATAGATGCAGGACTTGATGCTATAATTGGAGTAAATAAATATAGATTAGAAAAAGAAGATCCTATTGAAATACTTGACATAGACAATACAGCTGTTCGTTTAGCACAAATAGAACGATTGAAAAAATTACGTGAAAATCGTAATGAACAAGAATGTCAAGCAGCACTTGCCGCTATTACCAAATGTGCAGAAACAGGTGAAGGAAACTTACTTGAATTAGCAGTAGAAGCAGCTAAGAAAAATGCATCGCTTGGTGAGATTTCAGATGCTTGCGAAAAAGTAGCAGGCCGTTATAAAGCAGTAATTAGAAGCATTTCAGGAGTGTACGCATCAGAAGCTAAAAACGATGGCGATTTCCAAAAAGCAGTAGAACTGTGCAAAAAATTCGCCGCAAAAGAAGGACGTCAACCACGTATAATGGTTGCTAAAATGGGACAAGACGGTCATGACCGTGGTGCCAAAGTTGTATCTACAGGCTATGCCGATATAGGTTTTGACGTAGACGTAGGACCACTATTTCAAACTCCTGAAGAAGCAGCAAAACAAGCTGTAGAAAACGATGTCCATATTTTAGGTGTTTCATCGTTAGCAGCAGGTCATAAAACATTGGTTCCTCAAGTAATAGAAGAACTTAAAAAACTCGGCAGAGAAGATATTATGGTTATATGTGGTGGGGTAATTCCTGCTCAAGACTATGATTTCTTATACAAAGCAGGAGCTGTTGCCATATTTGGACCGGGTACTTCTGTAGCCAAAGCTGCAGTTCAAATTCTCGAAATATTACTTGATGAATAAATACATTCATTTAATTTATATAAAAAAGCTGAACATTGTAGTTCAGCTTTTTTTATGTATATAGTTTACAAATTATTAACTTAAAATTAAACTATAGATAGAATGTAACATTATTCATTTTGTAGCTTTGTAAAAAAAGAAATTATGCCGCACATTATATTCAGAATAGCAACTCATAGTATTGTATACCTAGCATTTATTTGTAGTGTATATATTTTACATTCACTTAACATGATGTGTATGAAAATACATACCGCTGTTTTGTTAACTTCATTATTTGCTATAATTCAAGCAATTGTTGAAATTATTTTTAATAAAATACATCAAGGAGATTCTAAAACTAAACTTTTTAAAATAATGGCATTACGAAGCACTAAGTTTTTGTTATATTTAATTATTTCATTAGCCTTTATCTTATCATTTCCTCATGAACAAACACCAATTTCATTCTTAGTTATTTCTTTGTTCACTGTATATACGGTATTTGAAATTGTTTTTATAATAAAACGTTCTCAATAAATACATATTTTTGTATAAAAAAATATTGTTGTCCGAAATAAATTTCGAGGATTATCCGAAAAGTATCATTAATACTGAATAAGCAAAGTATCAAAAATTTAGAGGCTTACTTTTTTTTTCATACTTCTTCTTACTTTTTCTACAGCAAAAAAGTAAGCAAAAGTGCCGCCATGCAATACGTAATCTAAAAATATATTCGTTGATGCTGTTTTAGCAAAATGCCCATGAAAGTCCTGTAATAAACTATTAAACAAAGTGTTGGGCAAGCTGCTAAAACTACGCATCAACTTCATTATTTTTTAACGATTACTTAATTGAATGGCTTTTTGGTAAATCCGGAATTCGGTATTCTTAATATTGTGATATTTATATCGGACAACCGTGTAAAAAAATATTTTAAATCTAAAAATAATCATATAAAAAGAATAACGTTATCATGTTTTATATACATTTGTATAGTTATTTTTTAATACTATAAAATATGAAACGTACTTTAATAATAGGAGCAAGTACAAATCCTGAACGATATTCATATAAAGCTGCCCACAAGCTTACTGAAAATGGACACGAAATTTGTATGATTGGTCCTAGACAAGGTGAATTATGTAATACTCCAATACATACAGATTTAATTCCTTTTGAAAATATACATACGGTAACTTTGTATGTATCTGCAAAAAATCAAATTCCTTATTATGACTATATTATACAATTACATCCTCAACGTGTAATTTTTAATCCTGGCACAGAAAATGAAGAGTTTGCTAAAAAATTGGAGTCATTAGGAATAATACCCGAAGTGGCATGTACATTAGTATTATTATCAACAAACATGTATTAACAAATTTTAAACAATAGTCTATATGAAAAAATTAGTATTTATTGTGAGTTTATTGGTTATTGCAACTATAGGTTACTCACAAACAGAAACAAAAAAACCTGAAGTTGTATTTGATTCTCTTACCTATAATTATGGTGTAATAGCAAAGGGATCGCCGGGAGAATGTTCTTTTAAATTTACCAACAAAAGTAAAACTCCGCTTATACTTACAAACGTAAAAGCAGGATGTGGATGTACAGTACCAAGTTGGCCACGTGAAGAAATTAAACCAAAACATTCTGGTGAAATAAAAATAAAATATAATACTAATAATGTCGGATATTTTACTAAAACTATATCTGTTTATACCAACAAACAAGAAGAACCGATTATTCTTACTATTACCGGTCAAGTGGTTGATGAACAACCAAAAACAGAATAACTATAGTTTGAGTATTTCTTAAAGATTCGCAAAAGCGAATTAATAAAGCATGTCCCAAGAAAGAGGAGTTCCTTTTTGTAAGACATGCTTTGCTTTTTTACCCAATACCAGTGGTAAAAATCGAGGGTGCAAACCATGTCCGGGGCGTATAGAACGTACATTTGTAGACGTTATAACTTCATGCTCTTGAATATCTTCACACACAAATAAGGAACGTGCAGCCCATCTACTTTGTTTAGATAATTCCGATAATTCAAAATCAGGTTTACCTATAGCTTGTTCAAGTATACGTATTTGCTGAACCATTTCAGAAAATTCAATTGCATTCATTGAAAACGAAGCATCTGGCCCTCCAATATTTCTATCAATTATAAAATGTTTTTCAATTATAACTGCCCCAAGAGCAACTGCCCCAAGAGCAACTGTACTTCCCATAGTATGGTCGCTTAAACCGGGCTTTACATTCCATCGTTTTGCAATTTCAGGAATTCGTGCTATATGAGCTTGGTCAAACGGTGCCGGATATGACGATGTACACGCTAATATAGTAATATCATTGTTACCCATTCTACGACAAGCATCTATAGCTTCATCTATTTCCGGTAATGTAGCTATTCCTATTGAGATAATAATTGGTTTACCTTTTGAAGCAACATATTCTATCAAAGGAATATCATGAATTTCAAAACTTGCAATTTTATAAATGGGACAATTAAGCGTTTCCAAAAAATCAACAGCTGTTATGTCAAATGGACTTGAAAAACAGACTAAGCCTTCATCTTGAGCAATTTCAAATAAGTCTTTGTGCCATTCCCAAGGTGTATATGCTTGTTCATACAATTTATACAATGTAGTTCCATCCCAAATACTTCCATGTTTTATTTGAAAATATTCATTATCACAATTTAACGTTATAGTATCGGCAGTATACGTTTGCAGTTTAATAGCATCAGCACCGGCTTGTTTTGCAGCCTTAATGCTTTGAACCGCCACATCAAAACTATGATTGTGATTGGCAGAAAGTTCGGCAATTATAAAAGTTTTTGAGTGAGAACTCATGTTAATCTAAGGTATATTTAGAAATTTTTTCTTGTAAATGCTTTGGTAAAATATCTTTATTTTTAAGATATTCTTTTTTACAAATTGTTGTATATGTATCCCATTTTAAGGTATCTAAACAGAAATACCATATGTCTTCTTGTAATTCAATAAATTCTAATTTTTCTAATCCTTCATCTGTACATTTTTCTTTTGGAATAATTGTACAACCCGAATCATCACATACGGCTATTGACCCTTGAAAATATTTTTTTTGAGTTGCTATATACTGTTCTATTTCTTTTGTTATCTGTACTTCTTTGTTGAAACAACCTAATGGTGTAACACCTTTACACCACAAAGGATAATTCTCTTTTCTTATTCTGTGAGCATCTCGTATCAAACCATTAACTATTATACCTTTTACTCGTTTATATAAATATAAATATTTTGAAACTATATCTCCAAATACAGCTCTATTTTGACAATTAAAAGAATCAACATATAAAATTACATCTTCGTCAAAATCCCGAATTTGTTCATGCAATGGCCAATTGCTTTCATTATACGTACACACATAATGCACTTTGCCAACCACAAAATGCCCCGGGTTAAATGCTTTAATATTATCAATAACCCCTGTTTTATTAAAAGCATCAGCAACTTCTACGCTTGAAATTTTATTGCGTTCTATTGTATTAATTATTTTTTTAATCATCGTTTAATTTTTTATACAATTTCAAATTTAATTAAATATTCACTTAATCGAGCTTGATAATATACATTTTCCCAATTGTCACCATACGAGATAAAATAACCAAATCGAGCGCCGTCTGAATCAAGATTATTTACAGAATCACCCTCTTTTACAAATAAATCATATTCAATATTTGTAAGTAATTTGATTTCATCAAGTATGTTTATTTTTTTTACAATTCCTTTATTGCCATAATAAAACCCTAAAATACATGGTTTTCTTTTCATTTCAGGTAACATTATTGATTTGCCTAACTGTAAAAGTATTGAATGTTTCACAATATCAATATCAGTAATAAAAGGTACTATTTTATCAAAAATATAAAACCCGCCGCTTCTTACTGTTGTTTCTACAACATACAAATTATTATCATGAAAACTATATATAATTTCTGTATGAGTTATACCGTTTGAGAAATTACACGCTTTTAAATAATTTATTACAATATGTTCTATTCTATAGCGTAATGTTTCTACCAATGGTGAATTATAGAATAATTCTATTGAAACAGTAAAATTATTTACAGGTTTCTTTTTTTCTGAAATACCAAGAATTATTATTTCATTATCTATACTAAACGCTTCAACTGTAAATTCAATGCCGGGTATAAACTCTTCAACTATTATTTTTGAATCAAAATGTACATTTATTACACACTCTTGTATTACTTCTTCAAGTCCATATTTATTGTGAATCAAAAAAACACCTCTGCTTCCGGCATTATCGGTTGGTTTAATTATACACGGGAATCCAAAATCTATAATTGAATTATACATATCTGAGTGAATATGCAATTCTTTATATTTTGGACATGGCAAATTATTTTTTTCTAAAATTTGTCGTTGAAGTGACTTGTCTGTAGCTATAGAAACATCATGATTATTTAATCCGGGCAATGTAAAATAAGTATTTATGGCAGCTACCGTTCTTAATGCTATTTCGGTTGCAAAACACATTGCCGAAATTATTTGAATATTTTCATTTAGTAACGTTTGAATTATTGCATCTGCATTATGAATATCTATTGCATAAAATAAGTCAGCAATTGCCGCTCCTTCACAATTTTGATTTCCATCAACAGCAATTACAAAATATCCGAGTTCCTGTAATTTTTGTATTCCTGAAATCTGATATTTCCCCGCACCAACTACTAAAATTTTATCCATGTTGTAAAACTATTGAAAGGATTCTTTTTTTTCCAAAGGTATCAATATTTGAATAATTTATTGTTTCATTATTCTGATTTAATAATATTGGAATATCATCTAAGGTATAAAATTGCGAACTGCAACAAGAAATAAAATGTTTTTCAAATTCTGATTGTGCTACCGGAATAATTTGTTTTTCTAAATACATAGATTCCAATAATGTTGTTCCACCGTTGCAAATTATAATATCATGTGCTGATATTAATTCACCCATATTTGTAACATTATGATATATTTGATTAAAGTTGCATATCTTCTGAATTTCTTCAAAATCTTTGTGCCATGGACCTACAACAACAGAAAATTTTTGTGTATATGCTCGTAATTTTGTAATAATTTGTAATGTATAAGAATGTGAATCTTCACCTCCAATTGACACTAAAAAAGTAGCAATTTTTTGAATTGTTTTTCCTTTTGCTTCTAGCACGTCTGGTTTTAAAATAGCATACTGTATACCTTCATATATCTTACCATTAAATTCAGAAATTTTTTCTGTATTATGATTGCACAAATTAATTGCAATATCACATATATTTTCTGAAAATCTGCAATAATCTAAACCAATGAAACACTTTGTCATACTTCGTAAAGCATTAACTCTAAAAGTTTCTTCAATTGGTAAGGCAATATTATACAAAAAATTATATGGTGAATCATATATAACAACATCATATTCACTTAATAAAGTTTTCTTCAACTCAATAGAATATTTTGAAGCTAATGAATATGCAATTTCATTATTTGATTCAAAGTGAACTAAAATATCGGTTTGATTGGCAATATATTCATATAAGAACAAACTTCTGTATATATTACCTAATCCATAGCCTTGATATGTATGAGCAGAAATTAATATATTCATTGAATATACGTTTCTAAATTTTTATACCCTATATTTTTTGCTTTCTCTTCAGAAATATGTTGTGTAAAATAATTAAATCGTTCACGTAATTTTTGCATGGAAAATTCAGGAAAATCGGAACCTATACAAATTCTTTGATCAAATGTATTACATGCAAATTGTATGTCAAGATCTATTGAACTCCCCTCATATTTACATACTGTAAATGACAAATCAAGTAATATATTCTTGAAAGATCTCGCTATTTCTATCATTTCAAGCAAACGCACAGTCCCGGCATGCAAAAGAATAATCTTACAATCTTGTATTTGCAATAACAATTTTTGCAAATTTTCTATTGAATTACTACACGCATTTTGCGAAGGATGATAAAAATATGTGCAAAAAAGCACTGTAAGTTGTAATTCATTTGCTGTTTTAATAGTATATGAAAGAAGTGGATTGGCAATTGAAAAATCTGAAAATCTTGGATGCAATTTTATTCCTTTAAATCCTGTTTTTTTAATTTGTTTTAATTTTTCTTGAATACTTTTTTGTGTGTCATTAGGTTCTATAAGAAGAAAAGCAATAGGATAAAAAATATCTGAAAACGGTGCAATAAGATTGTAATACTTAGTTTGTTCGTAAGAACCAATACCATGCATTCCTACAGCAAATGACTTTATAATATTATATTGTTTCATTTGAGAAACAAGATTTTCGATATTTGCTGAATTGTAGTACTTAGGAAGAATCCAATGAGAATCAATAGTTGGATGCGATAACGAGTCAAATATTGGAATAGAATTCATACTAATTATTTTATTTTTACAATACATTTCAAATATATACTATTCTATTGAAAAAACAGTATTAAAAAAAAGAGCAATCATATGATTGCTCTTTTTAAAAAATTATTTCATTTTAATTTTGAAATATCATATTTGAAAAATCGTACTACTATAATACTCCCTATTAATAGGACAGTTTAGTTATCTTTTTTAGATATAATTTTCATTTTTTATTATCCAAATTTACATTTTTATTTCCAGTTTGTTTCGAACGGGAAATAACTTTTTGC
>Ga0116190_1002858_pt1 | contig 13351 bp, 7 predicted proteins | sample AD_JPNTR4_MetaG_FD_89808 | JGI IMG/M metagenome (GOLD analysis project Ga0116190, IMG submission 89808) | Active sludge microbial communities of municipal wastewater-treating anaerobic digesters from Japan - AD_JPNTR4_MetaG | ecosystem: Engineered > Bioreactor > Anaerobic > Digestate | place...
GCCGAGTCCGTCCCCTTTTTGCGCGGCGTACTGAAGACCTCGAAAACCTGGTCATCGATGAGCGTTGTTCGCTCAACCTCGCCGTCTATCTCCGCAAGCCGGAGGTCAGGGCTTTGGGCAAGCCGGGAATCGTTGCCACTTCGGCGGTTCTACGAAGCATTCTCCAACTGGCGGCAGAGAATCATTTAAATGGCTTGGAACCGCTTTACCTGGCGCTAGACGGGAGTGGGGAGGTCGTTGAATTGACGACGCCGGATCAGATTGCCGCGCACTTGGCAAAGTTGGGTCCTGCCGCCCCTCAGTTTTCGACAGTCGACCTTGAGGGTATGGACCGAGCGGCACGGTTCGGCTTTTGGCAAAACGAGTTCGATCGGTGCATTCGGTGCTACGCATGCCGGGCGAGCTGCCCGATGTGTTACTGCGACCAATGCCTGGTCGAATGCAACCAGCCACAATGGATCCCGGTTCCGGCTCACGCCGTGGGGAACTTGGAGTGGCACATTTCAAGAGCCATGCATTTGGCAGGCCGGTGCGTCGAGTGCGGCGCCTGTACCGCGGCCTGTCCCGTCGGGATTCCCCTAAATCTAATAAATCACCATCTCGCCGATCTGATTGAAAAGAAATTCGGCGGGCGAGCCGGGACCAGCGTCAATCTTGATTATCCCCTTTCCGTCTTCCGCGCTGACGATCGCGAAGACTTTATCAAGTAAACATGACTGAGACGAAATTACTCAGAAAAGAATCGCTCGGGCCGCTGCTGCAACGACTTCGACAGGGCGGACGACGCATTGTTGCTCCCTGCCAGGCGGGGCAAACTAACACCGTTTGGTTTCGTGAAGTGGATGGTGACGAACAAATCGACTTGGAACGGTTTACCGTCGCTTCCGCCAAATCGGTTGTTTTCCCCATAGTTGAAGAAATCCTCAAGTTCAAGACCATTGGCCGGCAGGTCACGATACAAAACGGGACCCCCCGCGTCGAGTCTACCGTGGTCGTCGGGCTGAGGCCTTGTGACGCCCGGGGTCTGGAAGTCCTTGACGCGGTCTTCCTGGGCGAACCCCAGGATCTCTTCTTCCGTAAGAGACGGGAGGCGACGACGCTGATAACACTCAGTTGCTCCAAGGCCGATGAAAACTGCTTTTGCACCTCGGTAGGCGGTGGCCCGGGAGACACGCGGGGGAGCGATCTGCTACTGACACCAGTCCAGGACGATCGGTTCCTGGTAGAAGTTCTTACCCCAAAAGGCGCCCAAATCGTGGAGGTCGGGGCTGAACTTTTTGAGGCCGTCGAAGCAGACGCTACGCAAGTTCCGAACAAGGAGCGTTTCCTGGCGTCAGTGCCGGTCCGTTTTTCATTGTCTGACGTCGAGGCCAAACTCCCGCGCCTTTTCGATCGTGAAGAGTTCTGGCACGAGCAGTCGTTGGCCTGCCTGGGATGCAGTACTTGCGCGTTCGTCTGCCCGGCATGCAGCTGTTTCGATATACAGGATGAAGGCGCCTTACATGGCGGCAGGCGGCTCCGATGCTGGGATTCCTGCGGCCAGAAGTTGTTCACGCTGCATGCCTCGGGACACAACCCGAGAAGCATTCAAAGCCAGAGATGGCGTCAGCGCATCATGCACAAGTTCTCATACCTTCCGGATCGGAGCCGGATAACGCCCGATGCAGCGGGGAGGCCTGGCGTCTTCGGCTGTGTCGGCTGCGGGCGCTGTTCCCGCGCCTGTCCGGCCGGCATGAACATCATCGAGCGATTGACTGCGATTGCAGAGGCCGAATTATGAGCGTTCAGAATGGGAATAATGTGTACCAGCCGTACCTGATGAGGATCGAGCGCGCCATTGACGAAGCGCCCGGAATCAGGACTTTCCGGCTACGGTTCGAGGACGAAGAGGCAGGGGCGAATTTTCGCTTCAAGGCCGGACAGTTTGGCGAATATTCTGTTTTCGGAGAAGGCGAATCGACTTTTTGCATAGCCTCCTCACCCACGAGGACCGGCTATGTGGAGTGCACTTTCCGGCGGGTGGGCCGGGTGACTTCCGCGCTGGCGGCCCTGGATGAAGGAGACGTCATCGGCTTTCGAGGACCTTACGGCAACACCTTTCCAATCGAGGAGTGGACGGGGAAGAACCTGCTGTTTATCGCCGGGGGAATTGCCCTGCCTCCGCTTCGCTGCGTCATATGGAACGCGCTCGACCTCCGAGAGAACTTCGGAGATGTATCGATCATCTACGGGGCTCGCTCCGTCGAGGATTTGGTCTACAAAGCCGAGCTGGAGGAATGGGGGCGTCGCGACGACGTGAGGCTGACCACGACGGTGGATCCCGGAGGAGAAACGCCCGACTGGAAGGGTGAAGTCGGATTTGTGCCACACATCCTGGAGAAGGTAAATCCATCGAGCGAGAACACGATCGCACTGGTCTGCGGCCCGCCTATCATGATTAAGTTGACGCTTCCGGTTCTGGCCAAACTTGGTTTCTCCCCAGGGGACACCTTCACGACTCTTGAGAACCGGATGAAGTGCGGCATCGGGAAGTGCGGCCGCTGCAACGTCGGCAAGTACTACGTGTGCGTAGACGGCCCGGTCTTTACCTTGGAGCAACTCCAGAACATGCCGCCGGAATATTGAGCAGCATGGGCATAATCGGCCTGCTTATCCGTGTAATCCGTGCGATCCGTTCCATCCGTGGGCGATTATCCACGGATGGAACGGATCGCACGGATTACACGGATAAGCAGGCCTTTTTTTTCAGCCCTTCCGCGTTCACCCGATCGTCGCATTCCTTTTCTTGACGCACGCGGCTTGCGGGAATAAGATGACCGGAATTTTGGAGGAGCGCAATGACACAAGGAGAGCACCGACCTCCTGCCGTCTTAATTATTGGGGCCCTGGCCGGTTGTCTTCAGATCGATGCTCTTGCATGGCAATTGCCCGAGATCATCAGCCAGGCGAAAGGCTCGTTCGTTGCAGATTACGGGCTCCAGATCCTGGCAGTGCTTCTGCTGCTTGGTGCCGCTTTCATTTTTCACTGGCGGCGCATTAAAGAATACCGGCAAAGTAACGATCAGCTGCAAGCCAGAATCAAGCGCTTATATTCCGAGATCGATAACCTGAAAGAGGAGCTGAATTATCGATCCGGCCATGATCCGTTGACTCGCCTTCCCAACCGCAACGCCGCCCTCTCCTATCTGGCGTCTGAGTTGGAGAAACCATCCGGAAGCAGCCTCGGATGTATCATTCTCGCCTTGGATAACTTCAAACGGGCTAACGACAGCCTGGGCCAGGAGAAGGGAGACGAGATCCTGTGCAGGATCGCGGCGGCAATCAAGGAGGCTGTGGGCGAGGGAGATTTCGTCGCCCGCTATGGAGGTGACGAATTTGTCATCGTCCGGCCGGGTGCGACCAGTTCCGATCTGGAGAGCCTTGCCAGGCGCCTGGCTGGACTGTCTTATACTGAGGAAAGCACTCCCGGCTGGAAAATCACCGTCACCACCTCCGTCGGGGCCGTTCTCGTCGCAACTGATTCGAGAATCAGCAGCGGCACGGTTCTCGCCACCGCCGACGCTCTTGTCCTGGAAGTGAAGAGGGAGGGAGGACGGGGCTATCGAACCGAACAGTTTGGCGATACGAAAACTGTTGACCGCTGATTCAACTGCACGCGTGGATCCCAGCGCCAAGGCCCCGGTGCGCAACCGGAGCCTGGCTCCAAGATAGTACCAACCGTCAGCTACGTTCCAGCTGTAACGTGATAGTCGGGGCATCCGCTACTTCTGGCGGGCCGAAGTACTGCACCGGGCCTGGGAAAACGTATTCATCGCCCAGCGCCCACCGCTCGCGGTTGGCACTGAAGTACTGGAAGGGTTTTCCCTGCAGGTCGACCAGGGCTTTCTTAATGACAGGAACTGCTTTTCCCTTGCGGACCTCCATATTCAGCATCATGGTCACCGGGGTCCCGCCGGCAACCCATTCATCAGCGGGTCGGGTCAAGTTGCGAATGTTCACAGTGTACCCGGTCAGTCCCGCCCGCACCAGCTGCGTGGCAGCGTAGCCCAGCGAATAGCAGTAATCGGCATCGAAATTCGACGGCATGGCACACCGTCCCTCGTACCCGAAGAAGTGCGACAGCGAGCTGAATTTCGCCTCTGTTTTCCCCTGTGACTTCAGGAACCTGATCTTGTCGGACACCAGGTCAATGAGCAGCCGCTCGGTTTCGACCTGGGAGAGAGGAACGTTTCCGTGGCTGTCCCTGTGCAACAGCACTTCCTGGATATCCTGCGGAAGCGAGCCATACACCTTCGCGCTATCGGCGGTCAACCGGGTAGTCACATACTGGAACCGTTCCGATTGATCCGGAAGATCGCGGATATACTGCTCATCACGCCCCAGGATCGTGCTGAGCTCATCGATCATACGTTTGATATCGGAGATGAATTCAGGAAGACCTTCCGGAACAATTACGACTCCGTAGTTCTTGCCGGCCGCGGCCCGCTTCAAGATCACATCGACGATGTAATCGACGATCTCCGCAAGCGTGGTCCCCTTGGCTTGAATTTCCTCGGAGATCAGGCAAACGTTCGGATGCGTCTGAAGAGCACATTCGAGCGTCACGTGACTTGCGGCGCGGCCCATCAACCGCACAAAATGCCAGTACTTGACTGCGGACATCGCGTCACGACAGATGTTCCCGACAAGTTCCGAGTACGTCTTGCAGGCGGTGTCGAAACCGAACGAAGCCTCGATTTGTTCGTTCTTCATGTCGCCGTCGATGGTCTTCGGAACTCCAATAATGACGGTCTTGCTCTTCTCCTTACGGAGGTATTCGGCAAGGACGGCCGCGTTGGTGTTTGAATCATCGCCGCCGATAATCACAAGCCCGTCGAGGTTCATTGATTCAAAGTTCTGCTTGCAGGCAGCGAGATCTTCCGGTTTTTCGATCTTGTCCCGGCCGCTCATGATCATGTCAAAACCGCCCGTATTTCGGTATTGATCGATCAGTTCGGCGGTGATTTCCTTACATTTCCCCTTGATGACTCCTGCGGGTCCTTTAAGGAAACCAAAGAGTCGGCTGTTCGGATTGGCAGCTTTCAACGCGTCAAACAGGCCGGCAATGACGTTGTGCCCACCAGGCGCCTGGCCACCGGAAAGGACAACTCCAACATTGAGGGTTTCCGTGTTCAGGTCGCTGTTTCCTTCGACGATCGTTGCGACCGGCTGGCCGCATGTCTCGGGAAACCGTCGCCGAATTTCTTCTTCATCGGACAGCGGTTTCGTAGGCGCACCAAGTTCTATTCGTATGTTATTTGTCCGCAAGGCCTTCGGCAGCTTTGGCCGATAAGCTAAACGTACTCTCTGCAACGCTGAAATGTCGGCACTCATTCTTACTCCTCCCCTTCGACTACCTTATTGCTGACCTTCGTCAACTAGCGTGGCTGACTTGATGTAATCAAGATGAGGGAAATTCCTGCGAAGATAAGTATTTCCTTGTGACTCGATCAATTCCTGGCTCGGCCCCTGACCGCGCGGAGCTCCTTCGCCATAACCCGAAAAGAGGTTATCGAGGTTCTCCATCCCCTCGATGACCCGGCCGAAAGGTGCGAATCCGCTTCGATCCAGACGTGAATTGTTTCCGAAGTTTATGAACATCTGGGTAGTGCGGGTATTGGGACCGGCCATCGCAAACGAGATGAAGCCGCGCAGATTTGACTGGCGAACCGGGTCGTCAGGAATCGGGGCATTGCGCCACTTGGCTGCAATTTCCGGTTTCCCGTGAATTCCGAACTGGGCGATGAATCCCTCGATAACGCGGAAAAAGGCAATATCGGTAAAAAACCCGTCCTTCACGAGGGTGTAGAACCGATCAGCGCCTCTTGGCGCCCATTCGCGGATCACCTCAATTAGAACTGGCCCGGTGGTCGTATCAAATCTGACCCGAAACGTTTCGGGCGCCTGTATAGTTGTCATGGCTGATTCAGAATTCGCCTTTCCTCGAGATTTCGCTTGCTCTGCTCCGAACGCTCTCCCACCGCTTGCCAGCGCCAGCAGAAGAACACCCACAAAAACAAAGCGTGTTGTCCGGTGTCTCATCTTCTTGCGGTGCTCCTCGAAAGGTTTATGTTAACGCGTGCGCTTGCCTCAAGAAAAGCGGGAACGGTGTGAAAAATCGGCGGGTTTATCCGCGTTATCCGCGCGATCCGTGTTATGCGTGGGTATCAAGCCCGCCGATAGGGCGGATCGCGAGGATAACGCGGATAAACCGGCCCCCCGGTAGCCGCAATCACTCGCACTGACAGAGGGTGAATCTATACTCCCGCGCATGTCGAAGTTTCGGCTTTTGCATACGTCCGATTGGCACATCGGGCAGGTCTTACATGAGCAACCACGCGAATACGAACACCAGTTCTTCCTGGATTGGCTGGTAAGCCTGCTCGAAGCCGAGCAGATAAGCGCATTACTGGTAGCAGGGGACATCTTTGACGGACCCAACCCGACGGCAGTCTCGCAGCAGATCTTTTACAAGTTTCTGGCAACAGCCAAGACCCGTCTGCCCCACTTGGAAATCGTTATACTCGGCGGCAATCATGATTCTGCCGCCCGGCTGGATGCTCCGCACCCGGTTCTCTCGGCTTTTGGTGTTCACGTTGTCGGGGGCCTGCGTCGTACCGAGGCTGGCTTTCTAGAAACCGATCGCTGCCTGGTCACCCTGCACGGTCCTGACGGGAATCCGGCCGCCTACCTGGCCGCGGTTCCGTACCTCCGTCCCGGAGACCTCCCGCTTTGTCCAAACGATGAAGACGGTGACCTGAGGCTGGTTGAATCAATCAGCTCCATCTATCGGCCGATTTGCGAAGAGGCAATCAACCGGGCCGGTGCCGACAAGGCCGCCCTGGCGGCGGGACATCTCTATTTAACCGGTTGTCAGCTTTCCGAGCTCTCCGAGCGCAAGATTCAGAACGGATACCTGGCCGCCCTTCCCGCCGATATCTTTTGTACGGGGCTCAGCTACATCGCCCTCGGACATTTGCACCTGGCGCAATCGGTCACTGAAAAAATTCACTACTCGGGCTCTCCGCTCCCGCTTTCTTTCGCCGAAAGCAGCTACAATCACCGGGTGCTTATTGCTGAATTTGACGGTCCGGAACTGGTGGAACTCCGATCCATTCCCGTACCCAGGCCAGTCCAGATGCTGCGAATCCCCGAGGATGGCCCCCGGCCACCCGAGCAGGTCCTCAAGGAAATCCAGCAACTCGAGAGCTTGGAAGGTCGCGACCCGCTTTCGCCAACGCGTCCCTATCTTGAAGTACGGGTACGATTGGAAAGACCGCGGCCGACGCTGCGTGAGGAAATAAGTCGTGCTCTCGATGACAAGTGGCCCAGGCTTCTGAAAATCACTCCGGACTACGGCCCCCGGGAGCATTCTCTCGCCTCGTCATCCCCCGCCCGCGGGCTCGATGAGCTGAATCACGAAGAGATCTTTCGTTCCTGCTATCGGCGCAAATACGTCTCGGCCGACAGCATTCTGAATGAGCCCAGCGACGAACTGATGGCCGCTTTCCGTTGCTTATGGGAAGAACAGGAAAGGGGAGAAGTGCAATGAGAATCCTCGCTATTCGTGGATCCAACCTGGCCAGTCTCTCCGGACCTTTTGAGCTTGATTTGAGGCACCCTCCGCTGGGTGATGCTCATCTTTTCGTGATCACCGGCCCGGTCGGCTCGGGCAAATCGACACTGCTCGACGCCCTGTCGGTCGCCCTCTTTCACGAGGCGCCCAGGCTCGTGAAAGCCAGCAAGGCAAAATTCGACGATTTGCCCGCTGATGACCCACGGAACCTGCTGAGGCGGGGAGCGACGCAGGGTTTCGCCGAAGTGGATTTCCAGGCCGACGACGGCCGGAGTTACCGGGCGCGCTGGGAGGTGCGTCGCGCCAGACGGCGCGTTGACGGCGCCGTTCAGAAGCCGACCTGTTCGCTTATATGCCTCGAAACCGGCGATGTGTTAGGCGGCGGGCTGGTGGAGACCCGGGCTGAGATCAGCAGGGTCATAGGGCTTGATTTTAATCAGTTTCAGCGCTCGGTTCTGCTGGCCCAGGGGGAATTCGCCTCATTCCTGCAGGCCGGTTCCAACGAACGTTCCGCCCTCCTGGAACGGATGACCGGAACGGAGCTGTACGGACGCGTGTCAAAAGCCGCGTATGAGCGCGCCAAGATCGAGTTGGAACGCGTAGAGGCGATCCAAAAAGAGATGGCTGGCCTCCAGGCCCTGTCGGTGGATGAACTAGTCGCGCTCCAGGAGGAGATTCGACAAACGAACCTGCAATTGGGCGAGCTTGACAACTTTCTTCGAGCCCTGACCGTCGAGCAAGAATGGTTCATTCGCAACCACGAGTTAGAGCAAGCACTGGAAGGCGCCAAGGCTGAACAGGCTGCCGTCCTGACGCAGGAACCGGTATTTGAGGAAAAGAGACGGGAACTTAACCGCACCGAAACCGCACTCAAACTGTCGAGTCTCCTTTCCGCTGTCGATGAATTAGCTCGCGAGTCAGAAACCCTGACGACGGGGCTCGAAAGTCAAAGAGAAGCGGCCCGTCAGGCGGTCGAGAACCGGGCGGCGGCTCAGGAGAAAGTTGACGAGGCCCGGAAAATTCTAGAGGCCGCCGAGAGCTTGCGGCGGGAAGTTGCGCCCATGCTTGAAGAGGCGCTGAAACTTGATGAGCAGTTGCGGCTGGCCGAGCAAGCCCTGTCAGAGGCTGAAAATGCGCGGGGGGCAGCAGAGGAGCGAAAAACCCGAGCGGGCGAAAGCCTCAGCTCGTCACAGGATCTCCTGGCTAAGCTTCAGGACACGGCACAAGAACTGGAGGAGTTCAAAACCCGGAATGCTACACTTGCACACCTGTTTAGTGAGCAGAAGCATTGGCTCGAACAGATTCTTCATTACGAAACGCTGAAGGCAGATGAAATCAAGAAACGGGACCTCCTAGCCAAGACTGTCTCCGAGATCGACGACCTTCGCACTAAAGCTGAAGGCGTCGCTAAAGAGCTTACCTCCCACCAGGCCGAGATCGAGCGCCTGGAGGCTGGCGCCGCTAAGCTGGAGGCCGACATTGCCGCCCGCAATCCTGAAAAGCTCGAGCAAATCCTAGAAAAAGCCCGCAACCTCGAGGACCAGGCGGCTGCGCTCGAACGGAACAACGTCGCGCTGCGGGCACTGCAGACCGAGGTCAATCGAATCCTCAACGAGCGGGCCGAGGCGGTGCAAGAATCCGAGGCGATTCAGCGTCTGGCTGCCGAAATCGATAGCCGTCTGCCGGCTCTTGAGGCGGCTACGGCGGAGGCCGAGCGCGCCTGGAGAACAGCCGTTTCTTCCCGTCAGCCGAATGTTGAAGAGCTGCGTTCGCAGTTGTCGCCTGGCCGTCCCTGCCCGGTCTGTGGCGCTCTCGATCATCCCTGGGCCTCGGCTCAGGCCCCTGCCCTGGATGAACTGGTGGAAAAGAGCGCCAAGCGGCACGAAGAACTGGAAAAGGAACTGGCTGCCATGCGGCGCAAGCGCCTCGAGCACGAGGCACGACTGGAGGCGCTACAAAAGAGCATCCGCCAGGCAGACAAGCGCCTTAACTCGCTGGCTCCGGAACGCGAGCGCTTGCGAGCGATCATCCTGCAAGGGGTACGCCAACTCAAATTGAAAGACGCCAACGAGGCCGAGCGAGCCCTGGCCGCTGCTAAGTCCAGGTTCGAGTCGGCTTCGAAGGAGCTTCGCCTGATTCGCGACCAGGAAGCTGTGCTCCGCGACACCGTCCGGCAGTCGAAATCACGAAAGCGTGTCTTCGAAAAGCTTTCAGGCGTCCACCAGAAGCTTCAGACCGATCTTACGGTGGCGCTTTCACGCCAAGAATCGATCGCGACACAGCTGGCAGAAATCGACGAAACGCGTGGGCGGCTTCGCAAGGAACTCGATTCCGCCTTTTCTCCCTGGATGGCTTTGGAGAGTGCAGAGCCGGGCCGGAGCCTGGCAATGCTGGATGATGATCCGGTGACTTTGCGCCGGCTTTTCGCAAGCCGCGCCGACGAGTGGAAGAAAAACCTCGAGAAGCTGGAAGAAACCAGGCGGAGTATATCGGCGGTCGAGGCCGAGGTGGAATATCGCGAACGGGAGAAGGCCCAGGCCGAAGCGGAGTACTTTCGCGCCGATACCGGCTTCCTGTCCAGAAAACGGGAGGCAAACGAACTGACCCGCAAGCGAGGCCTGATCCTCCAGGGACGACCTGTGGCCGAGGTGCGGGAGATTTATGACGGGGAAGTCGAAACGGCTCGCAACCGCCTTGAAGAGGCCGAGAGAACTCTTGAGGCAGCCGCCACCGAACTTACCCGGGTGGAGATGACTATCGGCTCCCAGGTTGAACAGCTCAGGATTAACAGCGAGAACCTGCGTGCCAGAAGAGCCGCGCTCGAAAAAGAGCTGAGCAAACACCATTTAACCGAGAAAGAGGCCCGGGAACTGGCTGCCCGGGGTGAAGCCTGGTGTTCGAGCACGCGCGAGGCAATAAACGAATATGACACAGAGCGCGTCAGGGTCCGGGAGCGGGTTGAGGAAAGAGAACGCCGACTGGCAGAGCACGAACGCAGCCGTCCGGACCGAAGCTGTGAAGAGGTGGAGCGGCTTCTGAACGAAACCAGGGAAAAGCGCAAATCAACCGACGAGTTGCGCGGCGAGCTTTGTGCGCGGTTAATCCATGCCCAGTCCCTTAAGGACAGAATGAATAGCCTGTCGGAGCGGTTGCTCGTGGTGGAAGAGGAGGGTCGCGTATGGCGCGAGCTTGGAGAAGTGATTGGCTCGGCCGACGGGAAAACCTTCCGCAATTTCGCTCAGACCTATACCCTGGAACTTCTCCTGGAGCATGCTAATCGGCATCTGGCCGATTTGAAGCCCCGCTACCGGCTGGAACGGCTGCGGGACGACGACCATGATCCACTGGGGATCGTCGTTGTCGATCAGGACATGGGAGATGATCGCCGCTCCGTCAACACCCTTTCGGGTGGCGAGACCTTCCTCGTCTCCCTCGCGCTCGCGCTCGGGCTCTCATCGTTGCAGTCGCATCGGGTGCGCCTGGGCTCGTTGTTCATCGACGAAGGATTCGGCGCCCTGGATGCGGCCGCTCTCGAAACCGCTCTTTCCGCGCTGGAGGCCCTCCAACTCCAGGATCGACAAATCGGAATCATTTCTCATGTGGAGGGCCTGGCCGAGCATTTCCCGGCTGAAGTGCGCGTCGTGCCTCTCGGCGCGGGCGCCAGCCGAGTCGAAGTTGTGCAGAGGTGGGCGATAGGCGGGTGAGTTGCACCAATTAGCGCTTGAATAAGCACGCCGCTGTCTGCGAAATAGGGCAGCGAGTCCAACGGAGAGTGTACGAATGCCGGTCATGCTCGGAGCCGGGAGCGGGCCGGGAGAGCGCGGCAGTTGAGTGACCCGTCCCCTACCCCGCTGACACATAAGCGCCCAAATACGTCTTGGCTTTTTGTCCCGAGGGATTAGGCATGTGCGAACTAAGACATCCTTGACACTTTTATCCGAACACATCCTTGACAGTTTTCTGCTTGGTTTCAGTGTCTGTCTTATCTTGTGATCAGCCCGGGTCAAAAATGGTTTCAGCTGGGGGAGGATAGAGCTCCGCAGGGATGCGAGTCGAGCGCTGCCCAGCTGCCGGAATAGGGGGATGACTATTTTGGTTTTAAGCGGTTCCTGAAGGGAACAGCCAGGGGCACAGCGAATTGCCCTTCCCCTTCAGGGAAGGGACGCATTATCGGACCCGAGACCCAGGGTACCTGAAAAACGGTACCCTGGGCTATCTTGCCTTGTCCCTATCGGGACAAAAACCAAGCCGTGTTTGAGCCTTGCCTCAAAAGAGTTGTGTATCGGGCACAATACGCAACCCTTTCAGGGGACCCCGCTAACAGCGGAGGACTCATTTGAGGGCTCATGCCAGCAAACCTATGGATCACATGCTCCTGCCCCCTATATCCTCTTGACCAGCCCTTTTTCTACCGCTGCGGTATTTCGAACCAGGATCAGTACCAGGATCATCGCGATAAAGGGAATGAAGCTCGCGGTGATCAGGATCGGTTCAAAAGAGTACCGATGCGAGACATAGCCGATCAGGTAAGTCGAAATGATTGTGCCGATGCCGGCCCCCGTCCCGCACATGCCGCTTACCGTGGCGACCGAACGGCTGGGGTACAGATCGGACGGGAGGACAAGCACCATGGTGGAAAACGTGGCGTAGGCGAAAGTCGAGAACCCGAAGAGCGCCGCCAGCGTGTACGGAGTGTCGGCAAAAACGGCCAGAGACAACGCCAGCATGCCGATTCCCCCGAAAACGACCACGGCCTTACGCGCCTTACCGACAGGCCAGCCTCGTCGGATCAGCCAACTCGAAAAGCCTCCGCCCGAAAAGTTCCCGAGATCGGCGGCAAGGAATGGAATCCAGAAAGCGATAAGCCCTTCTTCCAAGGTGATTCCTTTGGACACCAAAAAGATGGCGAACCAGTCGGTTATGAAAAACCAGACCGGGTCGGTGAAGGATCTCCCGATAATCACTCCCCAGGTCTGGGGCAGGCGCAGCAACTCGCTCCACTTCGGTGGAGGCCCCTGCTCTCCCTGAGTCACGTCTTCCTGCTTGTCCTTCAGGATCATCTCCCGTTCTTCGGGCCTGAGACGTGGATGGCTTTCCGGCGGGTGATAGAGCAGGCGCCACGCAATCAGCCAGAGGAAGCCGAGAGTGCCCGTAATGATGAACGCTGGCCGCCAGCCGCCAAAGGAATGATAAAGCCAAAGAACGAGGAAAGGGGCAATCGCGCCCCCAATCGACGATCCGCTGTCGAACAGCGCGACGGCCCAGCCTCTTTCCCGCTTGGGAAACCACTCTGCGACCGCCTTGGTTGCGCCAGGCCAGTTGGCGGATTCTCCCAGTCCGAGAAGGAAACGGAACGCAAAAAAGCTGCGCAGGCCGGAAGCCAGCGCTGTCAGCATGGCCACGACGGAGTACCAGGTGACCGTAATCGTAAGCCCCAGACGCGTGCCGATCCGGTCAATGATTCTTCCCGCGCCGGTCTGTCCGAAGGCGTAAGCCAGGCGAAAACCGATTACGATCAGCGCGAAGTCCTCGTTAGTCCATCTGTACTGCTCCTTCAGGTAAGGCGCTAGTACGCTGAGCGTCTGTCTGTCGATGTAGTTTATGACAGTCGACAGAAAAAGGAGGCCGCCGATCCACCAGCGCAGCTTGGGCAGGGTTCTCGGCGGCCGGCGTTTGGCCGTCAAATCAACATTCTCGGTGAGATCAACCATCAGGACTCCAATCTGCCAAATATTA
>Ga0116190_1002859_pt1 | contig 13347 bp, 11 predicted proteins | sample AD_JPNTR4_MetaG_FD_89808 | JGI IMG/M metagenome (GOLD analysis project Ga0116190, IMG submission 89808) | Active sludge microbial communities of municipal wastewater-treating anaerobic digesters from Japan - AD_JPNTR4_MetaG | ecosystem: Engineered > Bioreactor > Anaerobic > Digestate | place...
CGTCACCGTTGAACCGGTCGCAATGTAAGCATTCTGCCCCACCCGCACAGGAGCAACCAAGTTAGAGTTTGCTCCGATGAAAGCGCCGTCATCAATGACAGTCGTGTGCTTAGTCACGCCATCGTAGTTGCAGGTAATTGTGCCGGCGCCGATGTTGATGCCCGCTCCAAGCACTGCATCTCCGATGTAGCTGAGGTGTGGAATCTTTGTGCCCTCACCTACACGGCTGTTCTTTACCTCCACGAAATCGCCCACCTTGACCCTGTCGCCCAGTACCGTACCGGGGCGCACGAAGGCGAATGGGCCAACATTGCATCCATTACCTACGATCGAGTCGCGAATGCACACATATGGGCCGATATTACACGATTCGCCAACGGATGTACTGCCTGATATGACGGTGAACGGCATGATCACCGTGTCGCGCCCCACCTTGACCTGCATGTCGACGAACGTACTCGCCGGATCCACGAGTGTTACACCATCTTCCATGAGTTCCCGCCGTTTCCGGTCGCGCATCGCCTGTTCAGCGGCGGCTAGCTCCGCCCGGGAGTTGATGCCCATCCCATCGGACGGATCATCTAGCGAGATTGCGCCAACCGGCAGGTTACGGGAGATCAGGACGGATATCACATCAGTGAGATAGTACTCGCCCTGCTGATTATCATTTGACAGCAAAGGAAGCGCGTCAAACAGATCATGGCTGCGGAAGCAGTAAACGCTGGTGTTTACCTCGCGCACAGCACGAATCTCATCCGACGCATCGCGGTATTCTACTATAGAACTCACGCGGCCTGACGGATCCCTGACGACCCTGCCGTACTGAGCGGGATCATCCACTACCATAGTGAGAACTGTGGCAGCTAATCCATGAGTTTCATGCTCCCGGGCAAGGTCCTGAATAGCAGATGCTGACAAAAGAGGAACGTCACCGGGCACAACGACAATGTTTCCATCATAACCAGCAAGCGCCGGCCCTGCCTGTGCCGCGGCGTGGCCGGTGCCCAATTGGTCGTGTTGCCATACTACTTCAGATCGCCCTGCCAGGTGCTCTTGGAGGATGCGGCCTTCATGGCCAACCACAGTGATCACTCGCGAGGCGCCGGATTCGATAAGCGTACCGACTACGTGGTCAATCATGGGCTGCCCGGCAACTTGGTGAAGCGCTTTGGGCAAGGATGACTTCATTCGCTTGCCAAGCCCTGCAGCCAGTACAAGCCCCACGAAGGACATCATAAAGTTCACTCCACCCAGATAGGACTAGACCCAGATAGGACTAGACCCAGATAGAACTAGGTTGATGAAGCCACAAACACTTTGAGCATATACCAAGCATGCAGGTTCGTCAACTTTTCGCGCAGGTGGAAGGAAGCGTTCTGAGCGCCTCGCGTTAACTAACATATGCCCGATGACCTGTGTAAAGAATGTACTCAGAAACCCGAGGGAGGTGAAGGCATGCCAGCGAGTCGCAGAAGCAAGCGCACGTTGGTGCCGCAAGCGCGGCAGGCTTTGGAACAGATGAAGTGGGAGATCGCTAGCGAACTCAACATCCCCACGCACAATATCCAGGGTGGATACTGGGGCGACATGACCTCTCGCGATTGCGGGTCGGTGGGCGGCGGTATGGTCCGCAGAATGATAGAGGCAGCCCAGGCATCGCTCGCGGCCACAACTGCGGCCGGAGTGAAGCATGGCTTTTCGGAGGCAGTTGGTCCATGGGCAACCGGGACAGGTGGGGCCGCACAACCCAATCCATTGCAGTCCAACCTGGGAGTAGGCGCAAACGCACCCCTGAACGAGTCACTGAACGAACCCCTGAATCAGCCATCGGGCCAGCCGACCGGTTACGTGGGAGGCAACATCCCCGGCCCCAATTGGCCAGGCGGTACAGTCTAGGCGACTGGCCAACCTGATGACGCGGGGCCTGGCAGGGCCTAGCAGGGCCCGGCAGGGCCCGGCAGGGTCTAGCCCGGGACGTACCGCAAGTCGTAGCCTGACCCGCTGAACGTGGCCAAACCTGGAGTACAGTCGATCCAAGAGCACAGTCAAGCCCACACAGGGCAGAGCGCGAGGCGTTCTGCCCTGTTTCCATGGGTCAGTCCAGTCAGGCATCGGGGTCGTGGGTGCGGCGGTATACCCCCAAGGGGTATCTTGGCGGGTTTTCTCCCCTCTGGAGGCGTTGGACGGAGATTTTCTGCACACATGCGGCGAAAAATCTCCGCGTGAGCGCGCCTGGAGTCCTGATTCTGCCACAACGCTGGCACTAAGCGGCATCTTGAGGCAGGTGAGGTGCTCCATAGTGCTTACATATGGGATTTCTGTATGTTGCAGGCTTTCCTTATAGCTTAGTGGTATTATGATGGTGCGTGGTCTTCCGTGCTATGGCGCCCAAGCGGTCCGAAACCAGCGTCGCGGATATTTCCTGCACACATGCAGCGAAAAATCTCCGCGTTGAGCCGCGGAAAGTGCGAATATCTGCAGGCTCAGCCAAAGGCGCCCGCATGCAGACGACTCCGCGAGCAAGCGGCCTCAGGCTCAGCAAATCCCTGCACAATGCCTGTTTTCCCATCGAGGCCACGCATCACGCTGTTCCGCCAGATGACCTGACTTCCATTTCAACAGCAACAGATAGAAGTCCAGGATGATCAAGCCGTCACACACGCTCAGCTCGTCCCATGAGTGGGGGTAATGCATAGAAGAATTCTGCCCGGTTTTCCGCCGGGCCTGCGCTGTTCAGAATCGAACAGGATGCCCCAGAACCCCGTTAGGGCCCACCGCAGGAGAACGTCAAGCCTATGGTTGAACGAGCCAGGAATTGCGCCCTGCCCGGCGTTATGCTAGAATTGAAACGCGCCGCAAGCGCGGCGCTGCGATGGGGCGTAGCCAAGCGGTAAGGCACGGGACTTTGGATCCTGCATTCGGAGGTTCGAATCCTCCCGCCCCAGCCATGTCCGAACCGGGAGTGTTACCCGAACTGGAAGGGCTGGAAGTGTTAAATGTCCGGCAGGGCTGTAGCCCTGCCGTTTCCTTTACAGGCCTTTACTGGCCTCATGTTTTCGCTGGCCGCATATGATGGCCCAGTATCTTTGCTTGCCGCATATGTACCTCGTGCGTCTGCCGCAGGCCGCGATCGCCGTCTCTCGCTGATACTTACCCGACCCACGCGATGGCCTCGATCTCAACTTGGCCGTTCTTCGGAAGCCTGGCTACCTGGAAGGCTGAACGTGCAGGCGGATCAGTCTTGAAGTACGAGGCATATACCTTGTTCATCGCCGCAAAGTCGTCCATGTCTGCCAGAAACACAGTGGTCTTCACCACCGAATCCATTCCGATGCCCGCCTGTGCCAGGATTGCCTTTAGATTCTCCAAGCACCGTGCTGTCTGCTCCTCAATTCCGCCCTCCACAAAAGCGCCCGTGGCCGGATCCAAAGGCAGTTGCCCCGACACTAACAGCAAATTGCCCACGCGAATACCCTGAGAATAAGGTCCGACAGCCGCAGGAGCGGCGTCGGTGCAAACGACACTCTTCACGAATATCCCTCCACAGCCTCCGGTTTCAGCCTATAGCTCCGGCCCTTGGCCTTTAGTTCCCAGCATCTACTCTAGCTTCCGGCGCTACCCGGCAGAACGCGGCAGGCCAATTCGTAGTCGCTAGGTTTGTCGACATCTACTCCGATCTCGGCATAGGGAACGATCACTCCCCTACCCACGATGTCTAGCCATGTTTTCGCCTTGCGCTCCACATCCTCTATGGTAAGGCGCCCGATCAGGTACTTGATAATGAACGGCAAGCCCAGCATTGAGAGGAGAGCAAGAGGCTTCTTCCTCATGCCCAGAGCCTGCTTGATCACGTCGTAGTTGCGTCTTACGATCCCGGGCTCGACCATGAAGGCGTTTCCCCCAGTTACAACTGCATCTGCCATGTTTATGTACGTCCGCTGCACCCCGGGGAACCGAGCTTCATTCACCGATCTTGGGACAAGTGAGTAATGGACTTGCGCAGGCGTCTCCTCGCATAGCTTGATGAACCCATCAAGTGCCTCACCTGTGATGAAAGGTATGTCGGAAGACAGAGCCAGCGCCTTCTTAGAATCCGGAACCTGCTCGATCCCCGCCATAAGGTTGTCGATCATGCTTCCGCGCTGCTCAACCAGGACGACTCTGCTACGCACCGCGTCAGGCAGGCTCTCAACTATATCGCTCAGGGCGTCCACAGGCCCGACTATGATAACCCGATCCACACGCTCTGCCCGAAGCACGCCCTCAAGGACCCATTCGAGCATGGTCTTGCCGTTGATGAGGATCAGCGCCTCATACTCGGCTCCTGATACTTCGGCTAGGCGCCCGTCGTTGTCGGCCCCCGCCATGATGACTGCATCCGCTCGCATTGCCATCGTCGATCTCAACTCCCCGAAATAGGGATTGGGTCGCTCCGACCCCGTAATCATACTATTTCGGCACTCTAGCCGATCAGGATCGGGAGTCGCCGATGCAGGCGTCAATCACGCTGAAACCGTAGCGATCCACGTCGAACCCGCAATCGGCAGCGAGAGACCTAAGCACTTCGGCCGCCTCCGTGGCCTGGGGAGGCGAGCCATACACCCCAAACACCGTAGGGCCACTACCGCTCATCAACGCGCCCATGGCGCCGGCCTGCATCATCAGCTGTTTCATCTGTATGATCAGCCCATAGCGTTCGTCAATCAGCGGCTCAAAGTCATTGCTCATCAGCGAACACATGCGCCGCAGATCATCGCCGGCATCAGCGCATTCAGCGCGAGACCAAGCCAAAGACAGCTCCTCAGCCAGCATCCGAGCCGTCCGTGCGGTCACTGGCCGAACTCTGTCGGGTTCCCGCGCCGGGTCGGACTGGCGGACTGCGGTTGCGGGTCCGCCGGACCCGGCGTCCTCAGCGATCCGGGCGTCCCACATCGCATATGCATCCGGCGTAGATACGACGTACCCAGGGGTAACTAGCAGAAGCCCGACCCCGCGTAGCCCCGGAAGCGGTGTGAGCCGGTCGCCAACTCCTTCTGCGAAAGCGGCATTCACCGGCGCCGAACCGCCGGCATCACGGCCCGCGAGGTCGTGATTCATCAGGCAGAACGGAACATCCGCGCCTATGGATGCGGCGATGGCCATCAGTTGTCTCCAGCCATAGGGCTCTCCCCACAGCTCGTTCATGGCCATAAGCACCGCCGCTGCATCTGCGCTCCCACCCCCGAGCCCTGCTCCCACCGGTATGCGCTTTCGGATGCTGATACTCACCGGGCAGCCACTCCCAGGGCACTCCAGGCATTCGAGAAAGGCCTGAGCTGCTCGGAATGCGACATTGCCCAGATCACACGGCACGCCGGAGACATCTACGCCCGCGACGCCTGTGACCTTTACTGTAATTGCCGACATGCCGGCAACCGCTACGTCGCCACCCTTGACCACCTCGACATCGTCAGCCAGACCAATTCGGTGCATGACTGTCTCGATGTCATGGTACCCGTCCGGCCTTCTGGCCAGAATGTTAAGCGCCAGGTTGACCTTAGCCCATGCCTTGACCTGCACGGCTTGCGGCGCCTGCCCATGCGTCTGCCCCTGCTCATCTACATATACCTGCAAAAGCGTCGTCCTCGCCCTCATTGTCGCACGCCGCCACGATGCCGGGCAGCTACGCCGCCGCGCTGCGCTACTTCTGCCTGCTAAGCAGCCGTGCGAAGAACCCTACTATGGACCGCCATGCTCGCACGAACACGTTTGCCCGCGCCACGTCCGACTCGGCTACCGCTCTCACCGAGCGCAATTCCTCGCCGGCGGCAGTGCGCACCACAGCGCGCCCAAGCGTCTGTCCTTTCTTTATCGGGGCCGTGATTTCCTCCTCGGTAGGCTCGAACTCTACGCTCACTTCAGCGGCAGTCCCCCTCGGGATCAGCGTGATGACATCTTCCGCGGCAACTGCCGCCACATCAGGCCGCACTGCGGTCGGGACCCGCAGCGTCCCTACTTTCGCTCCTGCCTCGGCAAGCGTGGCTCGTTCGAAGTTTCGGAACCCGTAATCCAACAGCTTCCCGGTTTCTGCGACACGTTCTTTTTCGCCCGCAGTGCCCATTACGACCGCGATCAGGCGCACACCGCCGCGCTCTGCAGTGCCTGACAAGCAGTATCCCGCCTTGTCGGTGTGACCGGTCTTCAAGCCATCTGCGCCCTCATACTCTTTGATGAGCCGGTTCGTATTGAACAGATCGTACGTGCCGTTTCGCATCTTCCCTATCCATGTACTGGTCCACTCCAGCACCTCGGGGTATGCAATAAGCTCTCGCGACATGATGGCAATGTCGGCCGCTGTGGTGTAGTGATCCGGGTCGTCCAGGCCCTCAGGGTTGGTGAAGTGGGTGTTCTTCATCCCGAGCTCCGCCGCGCGCTGGTTCATCATCCTCACGAAGTCGTCGGCTGTCCCGGCCACGTATTCAGCCAGCGCGAAACTTGCGTCGTTGGCAGACCTTATGGCAGTAGCGGCCATGAGATCACGTACCGGCACGCGCTCCCGTTCCTTAAGGTAGACCTGCGACCCTCCCATCAACGATGCCTCGGTGCTCACAGTGACCACGTCGTCAAGGGATATCCTACCGGCCCGTACCTGCTCCATGACGAGCAGCATTGTCATAATCTTGGTGATGGACGCAGGCGCCATGCGTTCCTCAGAGTTGGCCGCGTAAAGGACCTGGCCAGTGGAAGCGTCTACTAGCTTGGCGCTCTTGGCGGCGATCGTGGGAGGCGGGGGCGTCATGGCGCCTGCCGCAGCGCTGACGCCCAGCGTCATGCAGATCGATCCCGCAGTCAGCAATAGAGTCAATGCCAGAGCGGCAAGACGGGCTCGCTTGTACAATGGTCATCTCTCCCGAACTCAACATAGACTACCTAGATTCTTCCCGCTGTGCGATAACATGTTGCATATCAGCGCACAAGCAAGCCCGACGGAGCGCCGAGCCGATACACGCTCTCCGCCGGGCTAGCGCATTCCAAGTGACGTGCCCAGCCGGCAATCCACTTAGCCAACTACCCACTGCCAACTACATACTGCCTATTTCACGAGATGGCACGCAACATAGTGGTCACCTATGTTGACGAACTCGGGATCCTGCTCGCTGCAAATCTTCTTGGCCATCTTGCACCTGGTTCGGAAACGGCAGCCTGGCGGCGGATCTATGGGGCTGGGAACGTCTCCCTCGAGAATGATCCTCTGCCGCTGGGCCTCCACATCAGGGTCGGGAATAGGGATTGCCGACAGAAGCGCCTGCGTGTACGGGTGTTGCGGGTTCTTGTATAGCTCTGCGCTCCCTGCCAACTCTACGATCTTGCCCAGGTACATTACTGCAATCCGGTGACTAGTATGCTTGACCATAGCCAGGTCGTGCGCTATGAAGAGGTAGGTGAGCTTGCGCTTCTCCTGCAACTCCTCCAGCATGTTGATAACCTGGGCCTGGATAGAGACGTCCAGCGCCGAAATGGGCTCATCGCATATGATGAACTCCGGCTCCACTGCTAAAGCCCTGGCCACACCGATTCTTTGCCGCTGCCCGCCGCTAAATTCGTGCGGGAACCTGGTCGCATGCTCCGGGCTCAAGCCCACCGTGTGCAAGAGTTCGTGTACCATCTCCAGTCGCTCCTGCTTGTTCGCCGCGAGTCCGTGGATATCAATGGGCTCGCCGACGATGTCGCCCACAGTCATGCGCGGGTTCAAAGACGCATACGGGTCCTGGAAGATCATCTGTATCCTCCGCCTAAGGGGAAGCATCTCAGATGGCGGGAGGGAGTATATCGGCACACCGTCAAACGTGACAGTCCCGGACGTGGGCTCATACAGACGGCAAATCGTCCTGCCGGCCGTGGTCTTGCCACAGCCTGATTCACCCACAAAGCCCAGCGTTTCGCCGCGGTCGATAGTGAAGCTGATATCGTCGACGGCCTTGAGGAGACTGCGTGTGCGGCTGAAGAACCCTCCGTCTATGGCAAAGTACTTCTTCAGGTTTTTCACTTCGATCAGAGGCGCCATCACGCTACACCTCCTCTCTCGACCCTTGCATTCGACGGCGCCATCGGGTGCTGTAGCCAGCAAGCCACCGAATGGTGGTCGGATAGCCTGGTGTACTCAGGCGGCATCTGCTTGCATACAGCCATGGCGAAATCGCACCTCGGCGCAAAGGGGCATCCCTGGGGCGGGCTGATCAAGTCAGGCGGCTGACCCAGAATCGGCACGAGTTTCTTCTTCTGTTCGGCGTCCAGCCTGGGCACTGATTTGAGCAGACCCCACGTATAAGGGTGTTGCGCATGGTAGTATATCTCGCCCACCGTGCCCTGCTCGATGATCTGGCCGGCATACATCACGACTACTCGCTGAGCCAGGCCGGCCACGACGCCGAGGTCATGCGTAATCAAGATGATAGACATCCCCAGTTTCCTCTTGAGATCCTTCATTAGGCTGATGATCTGCGCCTGGATGGTCACATCAAGAGCCGTGGTGGGCTCGTCCGCAATCAGGAGCTTTGGATTGCATGCCAAGGCCATGGCGATCATGACCCTCTGACGCATCCCGCCGCTGAACTCGTGCGGATACGACCCGAGGCGCCTTTCAGGAGACGGAATGCCCACCAGATGCATCAGCTCGATTGCTCGCTTGGCGGCATCCTCCTTGCTGATGCTCTGATGCAATTTCAGCGTCTCCACAATCTGCGTCTTGATGGTGAGCACTGGGTTGAGGGATGTCATGGGATCCTGGAATATCATCCCTATTTCGTTGCCCCTGACATCCTGCATCTGACGTTCGGTCAAGCCCAGCAGGTCTCGCCCGTTGAACATGATAGTCCCGTCGGTGATTCTACCCGGCAGAGGGATCAGCCGCATGATCGATGTAGCTGTCACGCTCTTGCCGCAGCCCGACTCGCCCACGATGGCGATTGCCTCACCCTCGTCAACGTGAAACCCCACACCGCGCACGGCCTTAACCTCGCCCGAATAGGTGAAGAACGATGTATGAAGGTTGGTGACTTCAAGGAGCCTTTCCAACGTGTATTCCCCCTTACTCTGTATCAACGGCTCACTTGCGCTGCTTGGGGTCGAGCGCGTCCCGCAATCCGTCGCCGAGGAAGTTGAACGCAAGCATCGTTATGCTAATGGCAACAGCCGGGAAGAAAAGCTGCCACGGATATGTTTGGAACGAAGGCAGCGCGTCATTTGCCAGCACTCCCCAGCTCGCCATGGGCGCGTTCACTCCGAGACCTATGAAACTGAGAAAAGCCTCAGTGAATATTGCCTGCGGGATGTTGAGCGTCGCAGTGACTATGATCGGCCCCATGGCGTTCGGTATCAAGTGCTTCAGTATGATCCGCCAATTGTCGGCGCCGATAGTCCGAGCGGCTAGCACATAGTCCTGCTCCTTCAGGCTCAGTATTTGGCCCCTCACAATTCTGGCCATCCCGAGCCAGTATACAAGCCCCAGAGCAATGAGGATGTTCTGCAGGCCCGGCTTGAGGACTACCATCAGGAGTATGACATAGAGCAACAGGGGAATGCCGCTCAGTACCTCCACTATGCGCATCATTATGTTGTCGACATGGCCCCCATAGTAGCCTGAAATACCGCCATACACCACTCCGACCGTAAGGTTGATGAAACTCGCAACAAAACCGACGGTTAGAGAGATGCGGGCGCCGTACATGATCCTAGTGAGCAGGTCGCGCCCGAGGTCGTCGGTGCCCAGCCAGTGTTCCTTAGTGATGTACATGTTCTGATCGAACAGGCTCTGATCAGAGTAGGAGTAGGGCGACAACATGGGGCCGAATATCGCAATCAGCGCAATGGCTACTATCACCCAAAGGCCCACCATGGCTAGACGATTCTGCTTAAGGCGACGCCATGCGTCTTGCCAGTAAGTGACCGATGGGCGAACGATGGCCTCAGCGCTCTCGATGTCCTTATCCACCGGCTTGAACATATCGGCAGTATATTCCACAGCTCATCACTCCTTTGCCTTGACCAGTTTGATCCTGGGGTCAATCCATCCGTAAGCGATGTCCACCAGGAAATTGAGTAGCACAAGGAAGGCGCTGTAGAATATCGTCACACCCATGATTGTTGTGTAGTCACGGTTGTAGATGCTCGTAACGTAGTACCGTCCAAGCCCAGGTATGGCGAAGATGTTCTCTACCACGAAGCTTCCTGTGAGGATGCCTGCAACGAGCGGCCCCAGATACGTCACCACAGGGAGTATCGCGTTCTTGACTACGTGCTTCACGACAACAGCGTACCACGACAACCCCTTGGCCCGCGCTGTGCGGATGTAGTCCTGCGATAGAACGTCGAGAGTGCTGGACCTCATGAGCCTTGCAAAGAAGGCCGCTGGAAAGCCCGCGAGAGCGATCATGGGCAGGATTACGTGTTTAGGAGTTCCCCACATAGCGACAGGAAGCCACCTTAGCCTGACCCCGAAGAGGTACATGAGCAGAGTAGCAATCACGAAGTTGGGCACCGAGACGCCGATTATCGCGATTGCCATCACTACGTTATCCTGCCACTTATTCTGATTGAGCGCAGAGATGATGCCTGCAGGCACCCCGACTACAAGTGCGAAGAGAATAGCCCAGGCGCCCAAAGCAGCGCTCACAGGGAACCCATCGCGAATGATGTCGTTCACAGACCGGCCCAGGTACTTGAAAGACGGCCCCAGATCTCCGCGAATGAGATTGCCTAGGTAGTCGGTGTACTGCTTCCACAGGGGGTCGTTGAGCTTGTACCTCTCCTCAATGTTCCTCTGAATCGCTGGAGGCAGAGCCTTTTCCTTCTTGAATGGGCCCCCGGGGATTGTGTGCATGAGGATAAACGTCCCGGACGCAACTACGAATACGACGAGGATGACAGAAATGGCCCTTCTAAGGACATATCCGCCCACCGATATCAGCTCCCGTCAAATGTCAGCGCCGGGGGCATGCGCCGGTCGCCCGAGCATACCCCCGGCCTCTGTCAGTTCACACGAACAGGTCAGTCTCCATCAGGAACACTACTTGTGCTCCAGTACATAGGCGTTGCTGAAGTCGATGAATCCCAGAGGCGACCTAACAGCGCCCTTGACCCACGGCCTCATGACGTTCAAGTTCACATAGAAGTAGATGGGCATGATGGGCATCTCGTTCATGAGGATGTCTTCAGCCTGATGGAGCATCTTCGCACGGGCGATGGGATCCGCCACCTTGAAGGCCCCGAAGATCAGGTTGTCATAGGTCTTGTTGCTCCATCCGGTATCGTTGTTGCCGTTGGTCGTCGTCCACATGTCGAGGAAGGTCATGGGGTCCATGTAGTCGCCGATCCAGCCGGCGCGTGCCACCTCATAGTTGAGGGCGTCGCGCGAGGCCAGGTACACGCCCCATTCCTGGTTGGTCAACTGTACGTTGATGCCCAGGTTCTTCTTCCACATCTCCTGGATGGCCTCGGCGATCTTCTTATGGTTCTCGCTAGTGTTGTAGAGAATCGTCAGTGTCGGGAAGCCCTTGCCATTAGGATAACCGGCGTCGGCCAGCAGCTTCTTCGCGACTGCAAGATTCTCCTTGATGTAGTCGTTCCCGGCCACGGTGCGGAAGTCGGCGCCTGGCTTGCCGTCAGCCAAGCCGAAAGGAACATAGGCGAAGGCCGGCTTCTGGCCGCCCCTGATCACGCGGTCGATGAGCATCTGGCGGTCTAGAGCCATGGCGAGAGCCTTGCGCACCCTGACGTCATCAAGAGGCTTCTTGGTAACGTTGAACATGTAGTAGTACGTGCCAATGTAGGGAGTGCGGAACAGCCAACCTTCCTTTTCGAGCCGCGGGATCTGCGCGAGCGGGGGGGCGTCCATCCAGTCGAGCTGGCCAGTCTCGAACATCGATAGCGCCGTCTGAGGGTTATCGACGAGGTAAAGCACCAACTTCTCCAGCTTAACCTTGTCACGCCTCCAGTAGTTCTCATTGGGCACTAGCTCCATGACGGCGTTGTGTTCCCACTTGACGATCTTGAACGGCCCGTTGCCGATGTAGTTCTTGATGTCCTGGAACCAGCCTTCAGGGTTCTTCTCGACAATCTTGCGGTTCACAGGCATCAGTGTGGGGAAGTTGCACAGCTGCAGGAAGTAGGTGGTGGGGTTCTCCAGCACCACTTCGAGGGTATAGTCGTCGAGTGCCTTGACGCCTACCTTGGAAGCGTCTTTCAGAGTGCCCTCGTTGTAAGCCTGCCCGTTCTTGAGGTACCAGAGCTGCGTAGCGTACTCCGACGCAGTCTCCGGAGCCAGCGCCCTCTTCCAAGACCACTCAAAATCATGAGCGGTCAGGGGGTCGCCATTAGACCACTTGGTCTTGCGAAGCTTAAAGACGTAGGTCTTGCCATCCTTGCTAACGGTCCAGCTCTCAGCGATGGCCGGTTGAGGAATGTTGTTCTCGTCCATTCTAGTAAGGCCCTCGAAGCAGTTCAGCTCGATGATAGCCTCGGGTACTCCGGTGGACTTGGCCGGGTCGAGCGTCTCGGGCTCAGTTCCCACGTTGAAGCTGAGCTCCTGCTTCTTGGCGAGTGTCTCCGCGGCGAAACCTGCCGTTGTGATCATCAGCAGCACCACGAAGCACGCGAGTATTGACATGAGTCTTCGCATACAACCTTGCCTCCCTCTGTTGTTAGTGGTCAGTCGTTGCCCGCAGGCTCAGATGAGCGAATACCTGTTCCCCTCGGATTTGGACTCATCTGAACCAGGGGGAGTCCATAGTATGATTTCTATTCTCCTTACCATGTCGGATTCCTGCTACGCGTCTCCTGCAATTCCGGACCCGTCTGTGGGAATGATTACAAAACGGGACTAGGTGCGGATATCAAACAGGAAAGGTTGTGGTGTTTATGCGCTTCCTCAACGCGGGCGCCCTGTGGGCTGTGGCGGCTGCAGCGGCCAGCGGCATAGCAATGGCGTTCCAGGGAGCTGTGAACGCAACGGCCGCAAAGGCCATTGGCCTGTGGGAGACTACCTTCGTAGTGCTGGCCTCCGGCACTGCACTCACAGGCGCCGGACTGGCTCTGGGGCTAAGCCAGGGAGGCCTGGCACGCCTGGGCACAGCCCCATGGTGGAGCCTGCTCGGCGGGCCTGTAGGACCGGTCATCACAGCTGCGGTGGCTTACGGAATACGCAAGGCCGGCGCAGTGGGCGCAACAACCGCCATCATAGTGGGCCAAATCAGTATGGCCGCACTCATCGACCACCTTGGCTGGCTGGGAGTAGAGCGCATCCCGTTCAGTCCGCTCAAGTTCCTGGGAATAGCGCTACTCGCGGTCGGGGCCTGGATATTGCTCAACTGA
>Ga0116190_1002886_pt1 | contig 13238 bp, 8 predicted proteins | sample AD_JPNTR4_MetaG_FD_89808 | JGI IMG/M metagenome (GOLD analysis project Ga0116190, IMG submission 89808) | Active sludge microbial communities of municipal wastewater-treating anaerobic digesters from Japan - AD_JPNTR4_MetaG | ecosystem: Engineered > Bioreactor > Anaerobic > Digestate | place...
AAGGTGGTGGTATGGAACCGTTTGCATTATCGCAGAAACTCGAAGAATTCATATTAACAGGAGAACGAAAATGACTGAACAAGAAGCACGAGAAGCAAGAAATGAGGCTCTTGCCGCAACTGATTATCTCATGATGCCAGACTATCCCCTGACGCCGGCAGGCAAAATGATTTTAGGTATCTATCGGCAAAAACTTAGGGATTGGCCAGAGGCCGCAGGATTCCCTGATCCAACAACAATGCCAGAACCAGAAGACTGGAAAAAGTACAAAGCACAAGAGCAGATCAGTGAGCAGCCAAATGAACTAACAGATTAGGAGGAACAGCAATTGGGAACAATTAAGAAAACGGGTACCTACAAAGGCAAGTCGAACAAACTCGGCTATGGTGGCCGTTCAGCCCAACTTCGTGACCAAGGTGTACCAGAAGGTGTCATCGGGGAACTAGCCCGAAAAGCACAAGCTGCTCCTGGTCAGAAGAATTACCATGGTAGTAGGAAGAAAAAGGGAAAGAAGTAAATGGACTCCCAACTTATCCGTACTCTCTGTATCACAGGAACTTCTGCTGAATGGGCTACCCACAACATTATCCTCGCAAAAGGCGAGCTTGGCTACGACTCCACCAACAAGGCTCTCAAAGTAGGCGATGGCATCACTCCCTTCTTGAGTCTTCCTGCAGCTTCAACATGGGCATCAGGAGCAACCCTCGATAACGTCGATGATGGAACCTTCTATAAGCGTATTGAAGCCGCAATTGCTGACATCCTCAATACTGGCGACGTTACCTCCCTTGTTTCTTCTGCAACTGAACTCTCTGAAGGTAAAGTCCAGCTTGCTCCCGGCACTAGCACCGACGCTGGTAAGGCCATCCAAGCCAATGACCCCCGTCTCTCTGACTCCCGTACTCCTACCCCACACGCCTCGAGCCATGCCTCCACCGGAGAAGACGCCATTACTCCTGCCGACATTGGAGCTGCTGTCGACTCTGACATCACCTCTGCAATTACAACCCACAACTCGGAGACCACTTCTATTCACGGCATCGCCGACACCTCCGATCTTGTCTTCACCGACGATGAACGTCTCTCCGATGCCCGTACCCCTACTCCTCACGTCGCTTCTCATGCAACCAGTGGAGCTGACGCTCTTACTCCTTCTGACATTGGTGCCATCACTCCTGACGAAGTTTCCGATGCAATTTCTGCAGCTCTTGACCCACATACTACCAACACCAGTATCCACGTTTCAGACTCTACCAAAATAGCTGCAAAGCCTACTATTTCCTCTGGAGCAGGTAAGATACAAGCCCTCGTCGCCTCTTCTGGAAACCGAGTCACACTCCCTGGCACCTCTTCCGAGCTATGGTTTTACTTCATCCTTCATTACAACAGTTCCGGTACCCTTTCCCTTACCACTCCTGCCGCAACTGGTATTGCTGCTGGAGCTTCTCTTGTAGGAACTGCTGAAACTGGATACCTTTACTCCGGTTTCGGTTATCGAGTATCTTAAACTCTAAAGGACCCCCGAGCGCACACCCCTCGCTACTGGGGGATTGAATTTCTGTCCCATTTTCGGAAAGGAGGTTTCAAGTGAAAGTCGATATCCCTAAAAACTTATGGATTTCGTCTGCTGAAGTCGATTTCCTTCGTGAAGGGCTCTATGCCGGTGCCCTTGCCCTCTCCCTACACTTCACTGGTAAGCCAATCGAGAGTGTTGAGCTTATGTCTGAAGTGCTTGACCCCCTCACCAAGCTCACCATGCCCGCCCGAAAGATAGTCCGCTTCCATGGGCTCTACGACAAGACCGACAGCTCCATTACCCTCCTCATAGAGGCATTCAAGTCATGGGGCTACTCCGTTCAAGCCGTTATTCAGGTCAGCAATGCTGATGTCCCGTGGAAGGACAAGCTGGACTGGCTCATCCTTACCACTACAACTCCCTTTATACCCATCGCCTCAAACGAGCTATGGTACTACCCCCCTGACGGAGACGAAATCCCTGAGGTCCGTCTACCCACCAACACCCCTGCCGTGCTCTACCTCGCAAAGGGACACTCCGTCACCGCTACCATGCGTTTCGTCACTAAATCCAAGTACAACTGGAATCTTCTCTAAAAAGGAGGCTTATATGCCCAAGAAACACACTTCCCATCCGAAGCGTGCGTACCCCCGTTCAGCCAAGGTAGTCGCTTTGGGTCGGCTCGGGGGTCCTCCCTCGGCAATCTATCCAAGTGCAGCAGCAGCAGCCACCATCCTCGGCGTATCCCGTCAGGCGATTCAGAAAGCACTCGTCACGGGAGAGAGGGTGAAGGGGTTTCTGTTCATGCGGTATTCCGACTACATAACCCAACCGAAGTCGGAGGAGGAACGGTCATGATTGAAGCAACAACAACTGGATCAAGTATCCACCTCAGAGCACAGTCGAACTGTGCACTCTGTCCATTCACTGGGAAACGGAAAGTGGGAGCGGAGCACCCTGCAACTGCAAAGCTTATGCTTGTAGGAGAAGCGCCTGGGGAAACGGAGGAACAGCTTGGTAAGCCGTTCTCCGGTGCATCAGGACGGCTTCTCAACTGGGTAATTTCCCAAGTAGGACTCTTTCGTCCAGCGCTATGGATTACAAACGTAATTTACTGTAGACCACCACAAAACGACATTTCCACCATTGACGGATCTGATGCGATTGATGCGTGTGCGCCAGGCTTTCGTGCTGAGCTTGAAGCTGCTTACGATGCAGGTGTACGGACAATCCTGGCTCTAGGAGCAGTGGCAACAAAGGCATTCGGAATTACAGGCGCTATACACGATGTCCGTGGGTCAGTATACACCTACACTACCTACTCGGGAAAGAAGTTTAATGTTATTCCCACGTACCATCCAGCAGCCATTATGCGCCAGCATTGGAAGCGGTCTGGTGGGGGAACTGCTGATGCAGCAGTGCTCTGGCAGGCTGACTTTCGAAAAGCAAAAGCTATCTCTGAAGATGGCTATGCTCCCTATGAGGAACGATTTAATCTCCAACCAACTGTAGCAGATGTTACTGCCTTCGTAGAGAAGGCAATTTCGTCAAACGCCCTTGTTGCGGTTGATACCGAAACGACGGGACTCTCCTATGACTATGCTCGTATTGTAGTAATTGGGCTTGCAGTCTCTCCTGAAGATGCGCTTTCAGTACCTATCCTTACAGACCATGGACGCCCCTATTGGAAGCCAGAGGAATGGATTACAGTATCCGCTGCTCTCAATAAACTATTCCAGACCTGTGACCAGGTATACCAAAACTGCTTTTTCGATGTACCGATTCTTCGTAAAAACGGGTTCGAGGTGCCTTTCGAAAAGATACTCTACGACACCCTCCTTGTGCACCACACCCTCTCTCCCGAGACAAAGCATGACCTTGCCACCATCACGAGCTTATACGGAAAGACACCATTCTGGAAATCGGAGTTCCGTGACCGAGAGACTACCATCCTTGACATGGACCAGATGGTTATGCGGCGGTACAACCTTCGTGACTGTGTAGTCCTCCACCAGGTCCTCCCTGCCATGCTAGATGACCTTCGTACCCTGAAACTGGAGGAGCTGTGGCGTACCGAAGTTCACCCCCTCATTCCTGTCGTACTCGAAATGACGGAAACAGGTGTTGGCTTCTCCCCTTCTAGAATGGCTACCTACCGCAACACACTTACTGCCCACCTTGCCGCCCTAAAGACCGAGCTCCTCACCGACATGAGCCTACCAGATACCTTTAACCTCGACTCGGATGACCACATACGCTGGTTCCTCTATGGGATTGAACCGACTTCCTTTAAGCATCTTCCTGAGCTTGCAACGAAGAAACCAGGTACCAAAATCTACGCCGAATTGTCTGGTCTTAAGAAGGTACACGATGAAGGTGGCCCCCGCTACATCCTACCCTCCTGGACTCCGCCCAAGACCGATACAGGAAAACCTGCTGTCGACAAAGAAGGGCTTCTTGCTTATCGAATTCAGCTCAATAACCGCCTCTCCACCATCAAGTCTCCTGAAGAACAATCCGCTATCCGCCGCCTCCTCGATTGGATGACCAAGCTCACCGAGTACAACCGAATCGGTAAACTCTTATCCACCTATACGAAATATAAGCCTGACCTCGACGGACGTATCCGCCCCCGCTGGATTATACACGGTACTGTAAGTGGACGCCTCGCTTGCCGAGATCCAAACCTCATGAATTTGCCTAAGCCTAAGGATGACCCTACTGACCCAGCTTCTCCAGTACGCTCCTTCTTTGTCGCCGCTCCTGGCAATGTCTTCGTCTCCTGTGACTACATAAACCTAGAAGCCCAGCTCCTTGCCTTCGAAACCGAAGACCCGATCCTTTGTGCTGTCTTTGAACAGGGCCTCAATCTACACGACCTTAATACACGTTCCATGTTCAAGATAGAACCCGACAACCCCCGTTGGAAGTCTGCTCGTAAAGCAGCCAAGGTATTCTTCTTTGGTGGAATCAGCTATGGCGGAGGAGACCAGACAATCTACCAGAAGGTATACCTAGAAGCACCAGAACTTAACCTCACCTTTGCCGACTTCAAGCGGGCGAAAGATTCTTGGATGCGTGACCATCCCGCCTATGTTGCATGGAAGAACCGCATCATAACCACCGTCATGCGTGACCGTGAACTTCGTACCGAGTTCGGGCGTCTTCGCCAATTCCTTGGCAATGCTGCTGATATCGGTAAAGAGGCCCTTGACTTTATGATTCAATCTGCTGGCGCTTCTCTCGTAAACCGAGCCTCCGCCCGTATCTACGCCCGACTTCGGCAAGAAGGTTTGTCTGCGAAGTTTGTGCTCCAGATTCACGATCAGCTTGTCCTTGAATGCCCTGAATCAGAAGCCGAATCAGTAAAGGCAATCGTAGTGGAGGAGATGGAACGCCCCTTCCTTTATCACGGTAAACCCAGGCGTATTCCTGTAGAGGCTACTATCGGTCCAGATTTTGGTGCAGTGTGAGGAGGTTACCATGTCCGACTGGTCAACACTCGCCGACTCACTCCCATTTTCGGAGCCTCCTCCGCCAGACGCCCCTCCAAAGACCCCCGAGCGGAAGCGACGGGGACGGCCTCCAAAGGAAGAGACATCGACCACTTTCGAGTACCAAGGTGCTAACCAAAATGTGCTTAAACTGCTTGCAACGGTCCCTGAGCCCTTTATCGAGCCTTCAGGCCCAAAGCCGTATGTAATTGACCCTGCAGATGTTCTCATACCCTCGCCAGGTTTTGTAACCGATTTCGTAAACCTCGGGCGTGGCACTGAAGCACCGACTATCTTCCTCATATGGGGTGCCCTGTGGACCCTCTCCGCTGCAATGAATCGAAATGCATGGGTTCAGTGGTACCCTAAGCAACTCTGGCCTAACCTCTATGTCCTATTCGTTGCTCCTGCAGGGCTGTGCAAGAAGTCCACTCCCATTGACTTTGGGAAATCCCTTCTCGAGCTATCATCTAATTATCGGCCAAACTCTGTTGATGCCTTCGAGAACCAGTACCGATTCGTCACTTCAAAGGCGTCTCCTGCTGGTGTCTACATGATGCTACGCCCTGAACAGCGTATGTTTGTTCAAGACCACAAGATCGTAGTCGCTAAACGGTCTTCAAAGATTACCCTCTGCATCTCCGAACTTGCTACCCTCCTATCCAAGCAGCAGTATATGACTGGCCTTGTAAACGATATTACCGACCTTTACGATTGCCGTGACCATGGTGAAGAGGTTACTCGTGAGCGTGGTATCGAGCCCCTCGAATCCATCTACATCACTATGGCAGGTGCGATTACCCCTACCGGTCTTGAGGAGTCTGTCCCACAGGAAATGCTGAAAGGTGGCCTCATATCCCGTATGGTAATTATCTATCAAGACTTACCTACTAAGATATACCCTCGGCCTCTCCAAATCCCTGGTTACCCTTCCCTCGAAAGTGTTGCCAAGAAGCTCGCATGGATTGCATACAATCACAAAGGAGAGTACCACTTTACCGAAGAAGCTGAAGCTGCATTCTCCGAGTGGTATACCGAATGGAAAACGCATATTGTTGCTGGGGACTATGCTCTTCGTGAAGACGAGCATCGGCGTGATACTACCCTCCGTAAGATTTCAATGCTTCTCCGTGTTTCCGAATACCGTCCTGGTAACGAGATTACCCTTCAAAACTTTCTCGAAGCAAAGGCAATCCTTGACTATACCCTCAACTTATCCTCCCGTCTCCTTGCTGGTGTCGGTGGTACCGACTTTTCGAAAAACCTTACCCGAGTCAAGAACTACATCGAGAAGCGTCGTACAGCCACACGCCGCCAGATTCTTAATCGCTTCGGATACCAAATTCCTTCCCTCGAACTTACCGTTCTCTTGAACCAACTGCTTGACCAAGGCATTATCACTGGAACCCTCAACGATGCTCCTATACTTAGAGCCTCTGGGTCTCCTCGTGAAATCTATGTCTATCAACCTCAAGGAGGTCATAAATGACTACCGAATCTAATGAAATCGGTTGGGAGTTTGACGCCTACGAGTATCTCCAAGGCCCTCCAAGGAGGACCCCCGAGCGACCCCCTGGGCGTCCTACCTGTATTGAAGCAGGTGTATTCACTATGCAACAGCTTCGAACCCTCTATGCACAAACCCATTCAATACGAAAGGTATCCGCAAAGCTAGGGGTGAGCCCAACTACGGTGAAGAAGTACCTTAAAGGGCAAACTGCTCGGCCTGGGCGCCCTATCCAGCCCCGTGCATGGGATGTGCACAGCCGTTCCTTGGTGCATGAATGGTTCGTTGCGAATAAGAACCGACAGCTCCCCCGTACTACTCGAGAAATTGCGGAGCTCTCAGGCTTCTCCGTTCAGCAGATTAACCGCTACTTGGGTGCCCGAAAGAAGGCAATGGAATCCTACCTTGCGAGCCTTCCTCCAATTAACTCGTGTGTGTTCATCCTCCGTGATACGGAAGGTATGCGGGTTCCAACGAACCTCATTAAGGCATATTCGCTGTGGGTGGACCGCATTACTGGGGACGTGACGATTTCCGCAGTGCTAAAGGTGGGTGGGCATCGAATCATCCGACTACCTTTCCGTGAGCTCGAGGCTGCCCTCAAAGGTACTAGCCCAAGCCTTGTCCCTATCGGTCTTGTACGCCCAACGGAAATCCCCCACTCCAAGTTTACCCCTTACCGCTCCCCTCAAGAATAGGGGTGCGCTCGGGGGTCCTCACCATGGCATTTTGATGCCAGTCCAAGGCTCCGTAGCACGGGGTGCGCCCATTGCGTCGAGGAGAGTACCCCAAGTGGAATCGGTATCAAAGTCGGAGATAGCCTTCTGAAGGTAATTGAGCTGAACACCGCCTGGAATGGCGAGTCTGGGAATATTCGGAACGATTGTGCCGTTCGATTTCCAGATGAAGGGAAGCCAGTTTTTCTGGAAGGAGTATCGAGCAAGTTGACCTTCAGGACCTTGACTACCGAGTCTTGTGAGGTCGATGAGGCTGTTCCACAAGGGGCTTCCAGAGAAGGCAAGCGGGTCAGTCATGTTAAAACCAGCATAGTCGATTCCAGCCGCATTAAAGGCATTCTTAAGAAGGGTAAATCCAGCGACAAGGCGAACCATTCTATCGACACGAAGGCCAGGTCGTCCCCGTGAAACGAGGCTTCGGTAAAGCTCGATTTGACCAGCAGGGTAGACACCGAACTTACCGAAAATGCGGCCAAGCGTGGTTTGAAAGAGCATTGGCCAGTCTTCTCGAGCATAGTCGAACATGAGCCCACTAACTGCTTGAGTCATTGCCTGGTTACGAGCTGCTCCGATTGACCGAGGAGTCCCTTCCTTCACTAGCTCAAGAATTTGGTTAAGCTTGTTTTCTGGGAACCAGTCGATACGTGCTATTTCTGTGAAGGTATTAAGGTTTATCTTTCCTTTACTTACAAGTTGAAGTGCTTCATCAAAACTCATCTCTTGAGCTTTTGCAGTCCAAGCACGGGTAAGCCATTCTGAAACTCGGTTGGGGGACATTCCAATATCTTTAATGGTGTTCTTAAGTGTAGGAAGACCTTCTTCAAGTGGAGCTAGGATTTTGTCGTCGAGAATGCCTCGGTTGAAATACTCGATAATCGTATCCTTATCGACTGCTGCCATTGCACGTGTTGCGTAGGGTCCATAGACAGCCCAAGTGTTGACGTACTGTGCAGTGTTCGTAAGGAGCCTTACCCAACGGAACCCGAGTGTAGACATACTTATTGTGCGGGAAAGGTCATTCGGAATGTCGGAGGAAATAACACCTTCTGCCATCTTTTGAAACCCTCGCCCGATTGCAGTAGAATCCTCACCAAACTGTTCGGAGACCTTCATAAGATTACGGGCAATTCCGCCTGTAATCGAAAGACTTGTCTCTGCAATGTGCTGTGAGAGCCGATCGGTGTATCCTCCGATAAGAACCATATACCGGTCACGGAGTTCGTCGAGTACCATACTCGGTAATTCCTTACCCCGTTTAGCGAGGAGCTGACGGAATTTCTCAGCAGTAGGCCCAAGATAAACTTCACGGAAACCATTTGAAGCGTAGGTCATCGCAACCTTGTACGCATCCCCCTGATGAAGGTCCATCATAATTGCATCAAGTCGTGAGTTTCGAGAGAGGAACTGAAGCTCAGGTAGTTCGCTAAACCTCCCAACCTTAAACACTTCTTGTGCAATCTGGTCTCGCTTTAGTTTTAGAATCTCCGCAAGTGCAACAGGGTCTGAGTAATCACGATAATGTGGAGCATACTGACGCATGAATCCAAGAAAGTCTATGTCAAATGCCTTCCCTGTCGTTGCATAGAAGTTCTTAAGATTCTCAAGTACATCCCGTTCAAACTTCCCCAGCTTAAAGTCAATTCCAAGCTGCTGTGCAAACTCCGCCGCTTTCACGTCCCATAAAGAAGGGTCCCACTCAAGAAGTCTTTGAATTACCTTGCGGTCTGCATCCTTCATAATCTTTCCAGTTGCGGGGTCTGTAAAGATACCTTGAAGCACTCTCTCTGTACGCTGTACTGCAAGACCTGTAACCCGCCGCATTGCAGTTGCCTCATCTGCATACTGTGCAAGCTCAGGCATCTTAAATCTTGTTGCAGCGTCATCGATATACGCCCGTGCAGGTCGATACATCGCTTCTAAATTATTTCGCCATACCGATGTTCCAGTTGAAATCTTAGCACCCAATGCCGTCTTTTTGGGTGGCTCATAGGTGAGCTTATCCACGTGTTTCTGTACACCAGCAGCAATCTCTACATCCGTTTCTGGTCCAAACACCGTTACGAGGTCTGGTCCCTCGTACTTGTCTGGAATCGCTTGAAGAAACTTCTGTGCATCCGTCAAGGTTCGAGCACTATACGCATTCACCCCATCGTGAAACACATACCCACCCGTTGCCGACAGTTCTACTCGGAATCCCTTTCGTGCTGCTGCAAGTTCAATCTCGTCAAACGTATTCCCTACCTTACTTAGGAAATTCTCTACTTCCTTAAGACTTGTAAATGTCTTTGACACCCCTACCGACGGCCACTCCACCTGATAGAACTTTCCTCCAGGTGCGAACTCGACAGTTGCCCATGAGCCATCTGCAAGCTGATGCTTCGTAACCATCCCCGCCTTCATCCGTGTCTGTACGATGTTCGCTCGGGGGTTGTCAAAATCTGCTGCAAACTTCCTTAACGACGCTACAGGACCTGCTACCATCGTCTCCCCTATCTCAACCTTCCCCTTTCGGATGATAAGGTCTGGCATGAGAAAGTCAGGTAACTTTATCCGATATACGCTTGCCCAAGCGGAAAGGTCCTCCATGCTGTTCGTCTGCTGAAACAGTTTACTCTTCCCATGCTTATCGATTCCCCATAAGCTGAAAATCTGGTTCCCCATCTCATCCGCACTCACCTTCAGTGTTAACCCCGTTGCTCGGTACAGCAGCTCTCCATACTCCTCTGGGCTCACCATTCCATTCTTTAGAAGCGTATCCCATACGAGTGTGTTGACAGACCCTAAGTCTGACATATCCAAGACCGTACCGTCATTAAACTTAACCTGATACCCACGAGGACCCCCGAGCGAGACCCTCCCTCCTAAGCGGTGCATTGCCATGTCGAGCGAATCGAGTGTGGGGAGTGAGTGTCCGATTACGAGACTCGGTGCTTCCCGATTTACCCCTTGAAGGATAGGGTCAAGATACTTGAGCACCGTGTCCTGAGTGCCGGGTTTAAGCATTGTCTTAGGGAGGAGTATTGGTACAGATTCGTCTATTGGTACACTTGGACGGAATTTGAGCGACTGAAGGAAATCATCTTCCGAAACAAACTCTACGGAAATCTTACCCTTCACTGTTCCACCACGGCGGGCAATCTCTCTGATAGCACCTGCCACAGTGTCTTCGTCCACCGTAGCCCCGTTGAAGCTGGCTCCAATCATGTGGGTAAGGTCTTGTGTTGGGAGGTCGGCAGCATTCATGGTTGTTGCTTTGTACGCTTTGATACGGACATTCATGTCGCCACCGAGGAGGAAGTCGTCCACAAGACTCGGGTTAAAGTTCTGCTTCACAAAGAAGCTCATCGCTTCTGCCTTACTCTTAAACTGTGCAAGCACTGTAGGACTCGAATCGTCAAATAGTCTGACTATCCCACTTACAGGGTCAACTGCAGCATCGTATCCCATTGCGTGCGCTATGAGCGAAAAGCCTTTAGGGCTATTCGGGTCAAGTTCAGGTGTGGAGAGAATCGTGTGCAGCCTCGTGAGCTTATTGTACCAGAACTCCCGTGTCGGTGGGTCAAGGCTGTCAAGCAGCTCTCCATTCACCTTTCCCACGAGCACATCATTCATGAGCTTTGACACGGACTCGGGCGTAAGGTACCCGTCAGCATCGACAAGCGCTTTTGTCGCAACTCCAAGGTCGCCTGCGTCCATGCCAGAAATTGCTTTTCGGAGCGGGCTTCCCGCAAACCGTCGTACCACACGGAACGTGTTGAACAGGAGGTCCCATGCCATGCCCTGCCCAAATACATTTACTACCTGTTTCCAAAACTTCTCAGGCCCTTGGATAGCACCTGCCTCAATCAGCCTAGGAAATGATCTTACAAGATCGGTAAGCCCACCACCAATAGCAGCATCAAGGATATTCGGTATAGTGACGCCCCATAGCGTCTTCGAACGGAGTGTCACTTGGGCAAGCTCTTTTGTCTTTACCGCATTCCACATCTTCTGGGTAAAGAGCCCTGGCCACTTTCCTGCCATAAGTGGAGCACGCCCAGGCCCGCCCACGAAGAGCACGTTAAGCGCCATTGTCTCGCCTGCTGCAATCGCCATCCCTGTAAGCCCCGAGAGCGTCTCTGTCTGGGATGCAACATTGGAAGGCATATGCTGGTACATTGCGTCTGCAATCTTGTGGAAATCCTGTGTATTGAGCGCAAGGCTATTCCACGGCTTATCCCCCGAGAACAGCGTTTCAATCGCATCCTTAGCCCCCGCACTTACTTGCACAAGAAGCGAGTTCGTCTTAGCCGAGTTCCCGACAATCCACTTCTCCGCTTCCTTGGCCGCTCGGGGGTCCCCAGCTTGGAGGCGCTCGAGTATCCAAAGCCCTCGCTTGTACGAATCCTGTGTGCCAGGTACATCTGCGAAGAGGCCCCTCTCTAGTGCAGCTCGGTCTTCGTCGGTAAGAGGCTGGTCATATGAGTTGAGTGCCGGCATCCAGTTACCAACTGCCTGGTTTACAACGTTCTGGTATACTATTGCCTTTTGTGGATCAGGGACGGAACGGAATTGAGGGTCGTCAAGAATAAGCTGGTCTACGATAGCTCGAATAACCATTTGTTGCTCATAGAAGGACTTCTTCTTCATCTCCGGGTCGAGCTTGGCCCTCTGGAGTGCCTCTGCAATCGTCATGAGTCCTCCTTACCTACCGTTGATAATTCGCTTCGCTTCTTCTGCTGCTTTTTCTTGTGCTGCCTTCTGTTCTGGAGTCAGTGTCGTTCCTTCTGTTGTTCCAGGCGCCGGCTTATACTTCTTTCCAATACCGATGAACCCGCCTTGGAGCTGATAGGTTTTGACGGCTCCAAGAAGAGCCTCCATACCACCTGCTTGGAAAAAGGTATCTAATATTTGCCTTATGTCGTTTTGGATATCGACAAAAGCAGGATTCTCTTTAGGATTTGCAAGGTATTCTGATGGACTCTTGCCTTTGTTAATTGCAGCAACCGAAATGTCTCCAATTATGCTAGAATACGTCTGCGCAATGTCAACGATGCCCTGAAGAAGACCCGATAAGCCGGATGCTGCAACAGATGCCTGTACGGACATTTGACTTGCAATCGCAGCTTGAAGCCGAGCCTCATCCCTTAACTCATTTGCTCGCAATGTTGCCCAGTCACTCCCATACCGCATATACCCAACCGATGGACTTGTATTCTTAACATAGTTTTCAGCCCATTTTACAAGGTTCATTCGTTCATCGGGAGTCATTACATTCCATCCAGTCTGGAGCCAGCTTCCTGCTGTTACTGCAGCATTGTGGATTTCCGACTTTTCCTTAAAGCTTTTCGTCGGCTGACCTGTTACACTCCGAAGCTTCTCAAATATGTTAGAAACCTTGACAGGGTCTTTGGCAATTCGGATTGCTTCTTCACTTGCCTTTGGTCCTGTGTATCTTAGATTGACTTCCCCTGGTTTTAGAAGTTCATCTAAACTTGTTGCTTTTGCTACTTTTTCGGGAGTTACTGTTACCTCTTCCTTCCCAATTTTAACAGGAATTTCAGTATCCTTCGGTAATGACTCTATAGAAGAAGGACTTGGTGGTGTTTTCGGGGCAGACGCCAGAATCTGTTGAGCTCCAAATCCTTGACGATTTCCTTCCCACTTTGCCCCCAATACCTGTTTCGGTTTTACTGGGGTACTCATCAGGTTTCCTGTAGTCTCCTCCCTCATCCCCTTCCCGAGTAAAGCAGACCCAGGGCCTCGAGGGGCAGCAGATTTCTCCCCTTTTGCACGTTTTGCTTCATCCTCAAACATTTTCTTTATAGTAGGTATATCTTTTGCAGGAATCGCAATTCCCCGTTTATTGAGGTAATCTGCATATTCTTCGAACGTCGTTAGCGGAATCATAAGACCAGAATTACGTATCTTCTCTTGAAGCCCTGCGTTATCCCCTATAAGGTCAGCAATATCCTCAAGTGCCATTCCCCTAAAGTTTAGCTCCA
>Ga0116190_1002893_pt1 | contig 13218 bp, 8 predicted proteins | sample AD_JPNTR4_MetaG_FD_89808 | JGI IMG/M metagenome (GOLD analysis project Ga0116190, IMG submission 89808) | Active sludge microbial communities of municipal wastewater-treating anaerobic digesters from Japan - AD_JPNTR4_MetaG | ecosystem: Engineered > Bioreactor > Anaerobic > Digestate | place...
ATTAGAAGTCCGTTGCTCTATCCAGCTGAGCTATGGGCGCGAAATGGTCGGGGCGAGAGGATTCGAACCTCCAACCTCATGTACCCAAAACATGCGCGCTAGCCAAATTGCGCCACGCCCCGACATTATCTTTAAAAGTATATATAAAATTTAGTAAAATTTCAAGAGGGTTTATTTCATATATATTTACAAAAGTAGGCTATCTGCTTTTGTAAACTATTTTATGAAAATAGATAGAATAAAAGCGATTATTAGGGCTGGTAAAAAATTTGCGAGTTTTATTTTTTTAATACCAAGTAAATTTAAACCAATCCCAATTATTAAGACACCCCCAACACCAGTAATCATATTTATTGCGTGAGTTGTAAATAAATTTTTTATTGTAGATGAAAATAGAGTTATCCCTCCCTGATATATAAGAATAGGAAGTGTTGAAAACATTACTCCAATCCCAAGTGTTGAGGATAAAGCAATAGAAGTTATACCATCAAGAATCGATTTTGTATATAATATTGTAGCATCACCAGTTAATCCTTCATTTATAGAGCCAATTATAGCCATTGACCCAACACAAAATATTAAAGTAGCCGTAATAAAACCCTCAGTAAAAGAGGATTTTGCTTTGACTTTATTTTTTATTTTATCGCCAAAATTTTCAAGAAATTCCTCAATTTTTAAAAGTTCCCCAATAATAGCACCAAATAAAATTGAAAAAACCATTATTATTATATTATCTGTTTTTAATGCAAGCATTATGCCAAGAGCTAAAGAAGATAAACCAACACCATCAAAAGCAATTTTTTTTATATTTTCAGGAAATTTTGTTCCAATTAAAATTCCTATAAAACTCCCCACAATGACTGTTATTATATTTACAAAAGTACCTTTCATTTGTAAAGGCTGGAGAGTTAAACACTCTCCAGCTCTTCTACTTCCTTATTTTTTTCAACTATTTTTATCTTTTCATATTCACTGAATCCAGTACCAACAGGAATCATACTTCCTACAATTATAGCCTCTTTTAATCCCTCAAGCGTGTCTGTTTTACCAGCAATAGCTGCTTCAGCAAGAACTTTTGTTGTTTCTTGGAATGATGAAGCGGATAAGAATGAATCAGAAGATAATGCAGCTTTTGTTAATCTTAAAAGCAAAACTTTATAACTTGCTTTTTGTTTTCCTTCAGATTCAATAACTCTATTTTCTTCTTCGATTTCGCTTCTTTCAACTTCTTGACCCGGATAAAAATTAGTATCACCTGGATTTATTATTATTGCTTTTCTCGTAAGTTCTCTTAAAATAATTTCAATATGTTTATCATTGATTGAAACTCCTTGACTCTTATAAACATTTTGTATCTCATTAAGAAGATATTGCTCAGTTTCTCTTAAACCTTTAATCTGGAATATTTTATGTGGATCAAGTGGCCCCTCTGTTAATCTATCACCTGCCATAACAAAATCACCTTGTTCAATTTTTAAAGTTTTCCCATAAGGAACTGCATAAACTGTCTCTTTACCCATTAACTTCTTTATAAGTTCATCCTTTTCAAAATTTATTAAATCTTTAATTTTTTCAATTTTTATCTCTTTGAGAATCTCTTTTATCTCTTCATCAAATTCACTATCTTTAATTGAAGCATTTAAATCAATAGAATTGCTTTCATTCAAAATATTTTGAATTTTTTCATATAATTCTATCGCTTCTTCTTTATTTCTTGGAGTGACGATAATTTTTCTTGACTCCTCTTCATCTTTAATAAACACATAACCTGAAACTTCAGAAATTACTGCTCCACCTTTTGGCTTTCTAACTTCAAAAAGTTCCTCTACTCTTGGTAAACCTGTTGTTATATCTTTTGCTGCAATACCACCTGTATGGAAAGTTCTAAGAGTTAATTGAGTACCTGGTTCTCCAATTGATTGTGAGGCAATAATTCCAACTGTTTCTCCAAGATTTACAAGCTTTCCAGTTGATAAATCTCTCCCATAACATTTCGCACATACTCCATTTGGTGATTGGCAGGTTAAAATAGAACGAATTTTTACTTTTTTAACACCATAATCTTTAATTTTTTGAACAGCTTTTTCATCAATCTCTTCACCCTTTTTCAAAATTAACTCTTTTTTCATAGGTATTTTTATATTGAATTCAAGAATATTATGTTCTTCAAGAACTTTTATAACTTTCTCTGTTAATGGTATATTATTTTTAACAATCAAATTATTATCACTATCATAGATATCTTTAGCAATACTTGCATTTTTTGGTATCTTTTCATCAGTTTTAAATCTTATTATTTTCTCCGGAGGAGAGTATATATCTTCTGCTGCATATCTACCAAGGACTCTCTCTTCAAGTGTTTCAATGATTCTTTGACCTTCTTTTATCTCTTCAACCTCTATACCATCAGTAAAGTTTCTAATCCAGACAGTTTCTACTTCCCTTTTTTCAATTTCATTTGCTTTTTCTTTTGTAATTTCCTCATCTTTATGGACAATCACTTCTTTTGTTTCCGGATCAATGATATCTTCAGCTGTAATTTTTCCTACAATTTGTCTGTAAAGTGATTTTACAACTTTATCTCCAACCTTTAGGGCTTTTACTGGTATTCTTTCACAATCATCATATTTAATAAAAACTTTATGTGCGACATCAGCAAGTCTTCTTGTCAAATATCCAGCATCTGAAGTTTTTAAAGCAGTATCAGCAAGACCCTTTCTTGCTCCATGTGTTGATATAAAGTATTCAAGAACAGATAAACCCTCTCTTAAGTTAGATTTAATTGGAAATTCAATGATTCTTCCTGATGGATCTGACATAAGACCTCTCATACCAACCATCTGGAGTATCTGTTCAGGTTTTCCTCTTGCACCTGATTGAGCCATAAGTAAAAGGAAATTGAATGGGTCATATTTATATATCTCCTGAACAAGTTGCTCACCTGCATTTAACCATATATCTATTGTTTTTTTATACCTTTCATTCTCTGACATTAAGCCTTTTTCATAATATTCCCTTATCTTTTTTTCTTCTTGTTCAGCAATTTTTATAATTTCATCTCTTTTTTCAGGTATTAACATATCATCTAAACCAATAGTTAAACCAGCTATAGTTATCATTTCAAAACCTATTCTTTGAATAGCATCAAGAAGTTCAGCTGTTTTTTCAAAACCATACTTTTTGAATATTTGCATGAATAAATCATTAATACTTTTTTGATCAACAAGTTTATCAAAATATGGGAATGAATCATCTTCAAGAATTTCCTGCATTAAATCATTGAAGATAACCCTACCAACCGTTGTGTTTTTAATCCAACTCTTTTTCCAATAGAAATCAATTATTGTATGATATGTAATTTTATCATCATCAAGAGCAGCTTTAAGATCCTCTACTGTGAAAAATTTAAGACCTTCACCCTTTTCTCCCTTTTTCTCCATCGTTAGATAATAACATCCAGCAACAACATCTTGAACAGGGAGTGTTAATGGTTTCCCATGAGCTGGAGAAATTATATTATATTTTGAAAGAAGAAGATATTTTGATTCTGCTTGTGCAGCAATAGAAAGGGGAAGATGAACTGCCATCTGGTCTCCATCAAAATCTGCATTGAATGGAGGACATACAAGAGGTGAGATATTAATCGCCTCACCATCGACAAGTACAGGTTTGAATGCTTGTATGCTCATACGATGTAGTGTTGGAGCTCTGTTTAAAAGAACTACATAATCTTTAACAGTATCAGCAAGAACTTTCCATACAGGACTGTTTATATCTTTTACTGCCTGTTCAATCATCCATTTAGCACTTCTTAAATTTAACGCTATACCTCTTTCTTCAAGATTGTGCATTAAAAATGGTTTGAAGAGTTCAAGTGCAATACTTCTTGGTACTCCGCATTCGTCAAGTTTTAAATTTGGTCCAACAACTATTACACTTCTTCCAGAATAATCAACTCTTTTTCCAAGAAGATTTTGTCTGAATCTGCCTTGTTTTCCTCTCAAAATGTCAGAAAGAGAATGAAGAGGTCTATTATGAGAGCCCATAATTGGGTGAACCTTATGTGAATTATCTAATAGAGCATCAACTGCTTCTTGTAACATTCTTTTTTCATTCTGTAACATAATATCTGGTGCATTAACATCAATCAACTTTTTTAATCTATTGTTTCTATTTATCACTCTTCTATATAAATCGTTCAAATCAACTGAAGCAAATCTTCCACCATCAAGTGGAAGAAGTGGTCTCAAATCAGGTGGTATCACAGGAAGAACCGTCAAAACCATACTTTCAGGTCTACTCCCAGATTTTATTAATGATTCAACATAGTCAAGTCTCTTCATTGCTCCAGTTTTTTTCTGTTTTGAATATGAATTTTTTATATCCTCTTTAAGTTCTTGTCTTAATTTTTCAAGATCAATAGCTTTTAGAAGTTCATAAATTGCATCAGCTCCTCTTTTTGCTACAAAATTAAATCCTTTCTCTTTATATTCTCTATACTCTTCTTCACTTATAACCTGTTTTTCTTTTAAAGAGGAGTTTCCAGGATTAATAACTACATAAGCTGCATAATAAACAATTTTTTCAATATCATTTTTAGACATATCAAGAATAACAGGTATTATATTTGTCGATCTGAAATACCATATATGAACAATTGGTGCAGCAAGAACAATATGACCAAATCTTTCTCTTCTAACTTTAGAAGTTGTTACTTCAACTCCACACCTCTCACATACGAGATCTCTATATCTAATTCCTTTTAGTTTTCCACAATGACATTCATAATCTTTAACAGGGCCGAAAATTCTTTCGCAGAATAATCCTTCCATTTCAGGTTTAAAATTCCTATAATTAATAGTTTCTGCTTTTTTGACTTCACCATGAGACCAGGAAAGTATGTCTTCAGGAGATGCTATAGATATTTCAATTGCATCAAACTTTTTATGAACCAAATAAATTCACCTCCTAAGATTTCTCAGCTTCTTGTTTTCTCTTTTTTATAATGTCTTCTGCTAATCTTTGTGGAACTTCTTCATATTTAGCAAATTTAGCTGTAAAATATCCTCTACCTTGAGTTATAGATGCAAGATCGAGTCCGTATGTTAACATCTCTTGTTCTGGGACTAATGCTCTTACAATAGATATTCCTTTAGTTGAATCCATACCTAAAATTTTAGCTCTCCTTGTGTTCAAATCAGAAATTATATCTCCCAAGAATTGTTCAGGTGCTCTAATTTCAACTTCAAGAATTGGCTCCAAAATAATTGGGTTTGCTTCAATGAAGGCTTTTTTAAATGCCATTGATCCAGCAATCTTAAAAGCAAGTTCAGAGGAATCAACAGGATGATAAGAGCCATCATATAAGACAACCTGAATATCAATAACAGGATATCCTGCAAGAACACCCTCTTTCATTGCCTCTCTAATACCTTTTTCAACTGCTGGAATATAATTTTTGGGTATTGCTCCTCCAAAAATTTTATCTACAAATTCAAATTCTTTCCCTCTTTCAAGTGGATTAAGTTCAATAAAGCAGTGACCATATTGACCATGTCCACCAGTCTGTTTTTTATATTTTCCTTCTGCTTTTGCGGAACCTTTAACTGTTTCTTTATATGCTATTTCAGGCTTTGTTAAAATAACTTCGACTCCATATTTTCTTGATATTTTTTCAAGGTTAACTTGAAGATGAGTTAAACCCATTCCTCTTATTATCAGTTGTTTTGTTATATCGTTCCTTTCAACAAGAAAAGTTGGATCCTCTTCAGACATTTTAAATAAAGCATTAGTTAATCTATCTTCATCCTCTTTCCTTTTTGGTTCAACAGCATAAGCAATAGCAGGATATGGAAAATCAACATAATTATAAATAACAGGGAAATTGTTTTGTGCTAAAGTATCACCTGTTGTTGTTACATTAAGCTTAATTAAAACTCCAATATCACCAGCTGTTATCTCAGAAGTTTTTTCCTGATTTTTTCCTGAAATAAATGCTATTCCAGATACTCTTTCTTCTTGTTCCTTATTAACATTATAAATTTTTGTGTCCTGAGTTATTTTTCCTGTAATAACTTTTATAAAATTTATCCTTCCAATAAATGGATCAATGATAGTTTTAAAAACTAAACCTGAAAATGGCTTATTAATATCAAAATCAGTAACTACAATTTCATTTGTCTTTGGATCGAAACCTTTTCTTTTTTCACTCAATTTTGGTTCAGGAAATTCATTCACTATAAAATCGAGAATCTCTTCAGTCCCGACATCTAAAACACTTGAAGAGATTAAAACTGGATAAATTATTCTTTTTTCAATACCTTTTTTAAGACCCCTTTTTATTTCATCTTCATTGAGAGTTCCATTGGAAAGATAGTTATTCAAAAATTCCTCATCAACTTCTGCTATTTTTTCAATAAGTTCGCTTCTATATGTTTCAAATTTTTCTTTTTCACTGTCAGGTAAATCAATCTCTTTAAGGATATTATTTTCTAAAATTCTTGCTTTACCTGTTGTTAAATTTATATAACCTTTAAAATTTAATCCTTCTCCAATTGGTATCATAAATGGTACTGCATCTTGACCAAAGAACTGTCTTATAGAATTAAAAGTATTTGAAAAATTAGCATTTTCTCTATCCATTCTACTTATAACAAAAGCAATAGGTAAATTATCTTCTTCTGCAAATTCCCAAACTCTTTCTGTTCCAACTTCGACACCACCAACAGCATCTACAAGAATAATTGAACTTTCAGAGGCAATTAATCCTCCTCTAACTTCTGATATAAATTCAACATAACCTGGTGTATCGATTAAATTTATTTTATATCCTTTCCAATTGCAGGGAAGGATTGTAGTTGATAAACTAATATGTCTTTTAATCTCTTCTGGCTCAAAATCAGAAACTGTATTTCCTTTATCAACACTTCCCTTTTTTTGAATTGCTTTTGATATAAAGAGAATTGATTCTGTTAAAGAAGTCTTACCAGCTCCACTATGAGAAATCAAGGATACATTTCTAATTTTACATTTTTCTATCATTATTGACTCACCTCTTTCTTTTTATTTTTTCTTTTTCTTGTTGGTAGGAAAAATTTTGGCTCTTTCACTTCCTCTTTCTTTTCAAGATCAGGTATTGTTCTAATGTTTATTGCAAGTCCTCTTAATTCTCTTACAAGCACTTTGAATGATTCTGGTATTCCAACTTCCTCAATATCCTTACCTTTAACTATGCTTTCATACGCTTTTCTTCTTCCATCTATATCATCAGATTTTACAGTCAACATCTCTTGAAGTAGATTTGCAGCACCATATGCTTCAAGAGCCCAAACCTCCATCTCTCCAAGTCTTTGACCTCCAAACTGAGATTTACCACCAAGTGGTTGTTGAGTTACAAGTGAATATGTACCAGTTGATCTTGCATGTACTTTATCAAGAACAAGATGGTTAAGCTTCATAAAATATGCGTAGCCAATAAGAGAAGGAGAGTTAAAAGGCTCACCAGTGTATCCATCGTATAAAAGTTCTTTACTATTAATATCTATCCCTGCTTTTCTTAAAATTTCTTCTATATCTTTTTCTTTTACTCCTGAAAAAATTGGTATTTCATATCTTAATCCAAGTTTATATGCTGCATAACCAAGTATAGTTTCAAGGGTTTGTCCAATATTCATCCTTGAAGGAACAGAAAGAGGAGATAGAACTATATCAATTGGAGTTCCATCTTTTGTGAATGGCATATCCTCTTCAGGAAGAATTGCAGCAACAACTCCTTTATTTCCGTGTCTTCCTGCCATTTTATCTCCAACCATAACTTTTCTTTTTTGAGCTACAAGTACTTTTACAAGTTTTTCAATACCAACTGGAAGTTCATCGCCTTTATCTCTTTCATAAATTTTTGTTAAAATAACTGTTCCAAATTCACCAGGTGGAAGCCTCAATGAGTTATCAACAACATCTCTACCTTTTTCTCCAAACATTGCTCTCCATATTTTAGATTCTGGAGATGTATCAAGCTCAACTTTTGGTGCAAGTTTTCCAACCAAAATATCACCTGGTTTAACTTCTGCACCCAATCTCACTATCCCTTCTTCTGTTAAATTTCTTAATTCCGAACCCTCTACATTAGGGATATCCCCTGTTAAAGTCTCTGGTCCTGCTTTTGTCTCTCTGACAGTTGTAATATATTCCTTTATATGTACAGATGTATATGTATCATCTTTAACAAGCTTTTCACTTATAAGAATAGCATCCTGATAGTTATAACCTCTCCAAGGGAGATATGCAATTAAAACATTTCTACCAAGTGAAAGAACACCATCTTTTATCGCCTGACCATCAGCAATAATGTCACCTTTATTAATTTTATCGTTTTTCTTAACAATTGGCCTTGTATTTATTGATGTATCCTGATTTGATCTTGAAAATTTATTGAGCTCATAAATCTTTTGCTCTTTTTTACTTTTTATAACAATTTTATCTCCAGATACCTCTTTAACAACTCCATCTATATCTGAAATCACTATACTTGGATCATATTTTGCAACCTCTTTTTCAACTCCAGTTGAAACAATTGGAGGCTCGGGAAAAAGAAGTGGAACTGCCTGCCTTTGCATATTACATCCCATAAGAGCTCTGTTTGCATCATCATGCTCCAAAAAAGGAATCAAAGATGCTGAAACAGAAAATACTTGTAAAGGTGAAATTTCCATAAATTGTATTTTATCCAATGGAATCTTTTCTAAAACTTCACCTCTATATCTTCCTATTGCAAATCCATTATTTAATAATTTACCTTCTTCGTCTTTTAAAAGTTCGCCTCTTTTATTAACAGGAGTATTTGCTTGAGCTATATAATAATTTTCCTCTTCTAATGCTTCAAGGTAAAATATCTCTTCTGTTAATTTACCATTTTTTACTTTTCTGTATGGTGTGGTTATAAACCCATATTTATTAACTTTTGCATATATTGTTAACGAATTGATAAGGCCTATATTCTGTCCTTCTGGAGTTTCTATAGGGCATATTCTTCCATAATGTGAAGAGTGGATATCTCTTACCTCAAGACCAGCAGTTTCCCTTGTTAATCCTCCAGGTCCCATTGATGATAATCTTCTTTTATGAGTTATTGTTGAAAGAGGATTTGTTTGCTCCATAAATTGTGAAAGTTGTCCTGTTCCAAAAAAACTTTGAAGTGCTGCGGTAATAGGTTTTGAGTTTACTATATGTTGCGCTGTAAACATCTCTTCAGAATAGGTGCTTATTCTACCTCTCATAACCTTTATCATCCTTAAGAGACCATATCTCATATTTGTTTCCATCAGTTCACCAACACCTCTAACATATCTGTTTCCAAGATGATCAATATTATCAAGGGATGCTTCATTATTTTTTATTTTTACAGAATGCCTAATAATTGCTACAATATCCTCGAGTGTTACAATATTGTCTTTCAAATTTAGATGGAATCTCTGATTTATTTTGTGTCTTCCAACATCTGAAAGATAATTTCTTTTTTTATCAAAAAATGTTATCTGTATCAAATTTTTTGCTGATTCAAGGAGAACTCTTTCACCTGGTCTTAATTTTCTATATATATCAAGAATTGCATCTTCTTGTGTTTTATTTGTATCTTTTTCAAGAGTTTTTTTTATTAAATTATCAACAACATCTTTAAAAATTTCTATATCATTTATTCCCACCGATAAAAGAGTATCTATTTTTTCTTTTGTTAAATCTTCATTTTCATAAAAAATAGCTTCACCAGTAGATGAATCATAAATATTTTCTGCAAAACTACAAGGAAGATATTTATTAATATCATCGACATCTATTTTTATTCTTCTTTTTTCTTTAAAGAGCTCCATAATCTCTTCATCACTCATCTCTTTAAATACTCTTAATATTGTTGGAAAATAGAGTTTTCTTGAACCCTTATTTAATCTAATGACAAGAGTATTGTTTGTTTCAATCTCAAAAATAAACCATGTTCCTCTTTCAGGAATCAATCTTGCCTCAAAAAGTACCCTTCCTGAATGTGCCGAAGATGGTTTTGTGAAATAGACACCTGGTGATCTTATGAGTTGAGACACTATAACCCTTTCAGCACCATTAAAAACAAATGAACCATAAGGGGTTATATAAGGAATCTCTCCTAAAAAAACCTCCTGCTCTTTTATCTCTCCTGTTCTTTTATTTGTTATTCTAACCTTTGCTTTTAGAGATCCTGAATATGTCAATTTTCTCTCTTTACATTCATCGACTGAGAGTTCTGGTGGAAAAGCAACAGGATCAAAAAATTCAACTTCTGCTTTGGGAGTTACAATTGGTGATATCTCTTCAAGAAGTTTTGGCATCTTTTCGTTAATAAAATTAAAAAAGGATTCCTTTTGGTATTCTAATAAATCAGGAATCTCTAAATTACCAAAATTAAAATTATTGAAGTTTATAACTTCTTTTGTTTGCATATAATCTCCAAATTTTAAAAAAGTGAACCCCGAAAAAATAAAATCGGGGTTCTACTATTTAATTTCCACTGTTGCTCCGACAGTGGAGAGTTTGTTTTTAAGATCTTCTGCTTCCTCTTTACTTACACCTTTTTTAATTGCTTGAGGGGCTGATGAGACAAGGTCATTTGCTTCCTTAAGAGATATGTTTAAAATCTCTCTTAAAACTTTGATGACCTGTATTTTTGCCTGACCTACATTTGTTAGGACAACATCAAAGGTTGTTTTTTCTTCTTCTTGAACTGGGGCTCCACCTTGTTGTTGTGAATTGCCTACTACTGGGACTGCCATTGGCATACCAGAAACACCAAATTTCTCTTCGAGTGCCTTAACAAATTCAACAAGTTCAACAACACTCATCTTTTCAATTGCTTCTAAAAGTTCCTCTTTTGTCATTACCTTTTTTCCTCCTTTATTCTCTCTTACTTTTTATTTCATTCAAAACATTGATAAGCCTTGATAAGGGACTTTTCAATGCAAATACCATTCTTATTAATGGTGATTTTAGTGAATACGCAAGATTTCCATAAACCTCTTCAACTGAATTTATAGATGAAAGAGAAATTAAATCATTAGATGCTAAGATAGATTCACCAAAAATGCCACCTTTAATACTAAAGTTTTTTCTATGTGTTCTTTGATAATCAGAAATTAACTTAACAACTTTGAATGGATCTTCATAACCAAAAACAACAGCAGTTGGACCCTCTAAAATATTATTATTCAGCTTAATTCCTTTTTTATCTAAAATCTTTTTTATCAGAGTATTTTTGAAAACTTTTAATTCACCTTTTTTTACCTTTAACTCTCTTCTCAATGGGGCAAGTTCTTTAACAGGAAGTTCATTAAAAGATGTAAAAATCATAATTTTTGATTCGTCAACTCTTTTTTCTATTTCTGAAAGCATAATTCCTTTTTTCTCTTTGGTTATCATTACATCCTCCTAAAATTAAAAAATCCTTCCACCGAAGGACATGAAAACATCTTTTCTCAATTCCATGCCTCGATGGGCGAATGAATCTTTAAGCTTTTAAAAAGCACCCATTTTCTTAGGCTCAATTAGGTTAAAGAATTTAAAACTTTTACAACATCTAACTTTAAAGAAGGGCCCATTGTTGTAGTTAAATAAATTGATTTAATAAATTGACCCTTCACTGAGGGTGGCTTTGCTTTCAAAATAGTATCAATTAAAGCTAAAAAATTTTCTTTAAGCTTCTCTTCACTAAAGCTAACTTTACCAATAACTGAATGTATATTTCCAAGTTTGTCTGTTCTTATTTCAATTTTACCCATTTTTATCTCTTTTATAGCTCTTTCGACATCCATAGTAACAGTTCCTGTTTTCGCATTTGGCATAAGACCTCTTGGCCCAAGAACTTTTCCAAGTTTTGAAATCACTGGCATCATATCTGGTGTTGCAATGACAGAATCAAAATCCATCCAGCCCTTGAGTATTTTTTCAACAGTTTCCTGATCTCCGATATAATCTGCTCCTGCATCCTGAGCTTCTTTTACCTTTTCTCCTTTAACAAATGCTAAAACTCTTTTTGTTTTTCCAATACCATTAGGTAAAAGTACAGAAGTTCTGACTGTTTGGTCTGCTTTTTTCGGGTCTATATTTAATTTTATGTGAGCTTCAACAGTTTCATCAAATTTTGCAGTTGCGAGTTCTTTTATAAGCTTAAAAGCCTCGTCAACATCATAACTTTTACCTTTTTCGACTTTGGTAAGTAGTGCATCATATCTTTTTCCCATTCATCTCACCTACCTTTCAACCTCAACACCCATACTTCTTGCTGTTCCTTCAACAATTTTTATAGCTGCTTCAATTGAATCAGTATTAAGGTCTTTCATCTTTTTTTCAGCAATTTCATGTAACTGTTTTTTTGATAGTTTTCCAACTTTATTTTTGATTGGATCTCCAGAGCCCTTTTCAATTTTTAAAGTTTTTTTAATAAGTTCTGAAACTGGTGGAGTTTTTATTTCAAAGGTAAAACTTTTATCTTTAAAAACAGTTATTATTACAGGTAAAACAATACCTTCCTGATCTTTAGTTCTCTGATTAAATTCATTACAAAACTGCATAATATTGATTCCTTTTTGTCCTAAAGCTGGACCAATTGGAGGAGCTGGTGTTGCTTTTCCTGCGGGTATTTGAAGTTTAATTATTGCTTCAACTTCTTTAGCCATCTATTACCTCCTTTATATCTTTTCTAAATGGACAAAATCAATCTCAACAGGTATATCTCTCCCAAAAATTGAGAGTCTAACCTTTGCTTTTTCTTTGTCTTCATATATCTCTTCAACCTTTCCAATCATCTGATCAAAAGGTCCTCCCATAACTCTTACTGTATCGCCAATTGTAAAAGTTAACTGTGCCTTGGCTTCTTCTATTCCTATTCTATCCATAATCACTCTTACTTCTTCATCAGTTAGAGGTGTAGGTTTTCCACCACCACCAACAAAACCAAGAATACCAGGAGTATTTCTCACTACAAACCATGTATCATCATCCATTATCATTTCTACAAGAATATATCCTGGATAAACTTTTTCAGGAACAATCTGTCTTTTTCCATCTTTAAGCTTCACTCTCCAATCAACAGGAACTTCAACTCTAAATATTCTATCATGCATATTATTTGCGTCAATACTCTGTTCAAGATTTTTTTTGGTTTTCTCTTCCATTCCTGAATAAGTATGAACAATATAC
>Ga0116190_1002894_pt1 | contig 13216 bp, 10 predicted proteins | sample AD_JPNTR4_MetaG_FD_89808 | JGI IMG/M metagenome (GOLD analysis project Ga0116190, IMG submission 89808) | Active sludge microbial communities of municipal wastewater-treating anaerobic digesters from Japan - AD_JPNTR4_MetaG | ecosystem: Engineered > Bioreactor > Anaerobic > Digestate | place...
AATTGTATTAACTGTTGCATATACACGGGCATGGAATTTATTAGCATATAAAACAAGCTTTTCTATATCCTGCAAAGTATTGCTGGCACCTTTGCGAGCTCCAAATCTTTGTGCTCCAATATAAACAGCATCAGCGCCACAATTTATTGCTGCAATAGCAACAGAAATATCCCTTGCAGGAGCAAGCAACTCTATAGTTTTCATAAAATCGCACCTTTACTCAGGTTATTTTTCATCAATATGGAGTCAAACATTATTAAGAGATTTTTCTATAATTCTTGACTATTTTTATACCACAAATAAAAATATTTCTAATATTAAAATTAGATAAAACATCTATGAATCAATAGTTATTCCTTAATTTTTTCAGAAAATAAATGCTCTATTACCAGATTTGATATAATTCATTACTTTACAAAAAGGTATTTTCAGGAATATTACTAACCATAGATAATTTTTAGTTAGCCAGAGAAATCTTATTTGATTAAATTACAGGCAAGAAAAAATTTCATATTAAGTACTTTACAAAGAATTGCTTAAAATATTTTAAGGTAAATCTAAATGAAAGTAGTTATTTTAGGGGCAGGGGTTGTTGGCTTTCAGATTGCCTCACAGCTTGTTAAAGAAGGCCATGATGTTGTCATAATAGAAAAGAGCGCCGAAAGGGCGAAACACATTGCAAATCATATTGACTGTATGGTAATAAACGACGAAGGGAACAACAGCCAGACACTGAGGCGTGCAGGCATAGAAAACGCCGACTTCTTTTTAAGCGTTGTTGATTCTGATGAAGTCAACATGATTGCCTGTGGAATCGTAGAAAGCGAATTTAACGTTCCAATAAAAATTGCCAGAGTGCGCAACCTTGACTACTCAAAAGCAAAAATATTTCAAAAATCCTTTCTTGGAATAAATTTTATAGTTAATCCTGAGGTTGAGACCTCAAGATTAATTGCAAATACAGTTGCACTTGGGGCAACAAGCGATGTTATGCTTTTTGAAAACTCAGACATGCAAATTCGCAATTATGTTATTGATAGCAATTCCTTCTTCAAAAATAAGTTAATCAAAAACATAAAGTCCGCTGTTAATATAAAAGAAAAATTCCTTATAGCTGGCATTGTCAGAGGTATGGATTTCATAATTCCAACAGGGGATACAGAAATTCTGGAAAACGACAATGTATATCTTCTTGCAACAAAGGACACCTTGACAAAAATTTTTATAGAAACAGGAAAAAAGAGAGAAAAAATTGAAAAAATAATAATAGTCGGCGGTGGCAGGATTGGAAGCCTTGTAACAAGATATCTTATAAGAACAGGACGAAAGATTACAGTAATTGAGTCAGACTATGAGACATGCAAAAATATTTCAGAAAAATTTCCAGATGCTCTTGTCATTCACTCGGATATTTCTGATGAAAATATATTTGAAGATGAGCAGCTTTACTCTTATGACTTGATTATCACCACCACAAGCAACGAAGAGCTTAACATCTTAAGTGCAGCTTATGCCAAAAATTTAGGAGTAAAAAGAGCTATTGCAGTTGTAAATTCTCCGAACTATATACCTATTTCAACAAAGCTTGGCATTGATGTAACAGTGAGCCCACGCAATAGCACAGTAAGCGCAATTATGAAATACATAAGACGCGGAGATATTAAAAATATCTATTCACTATTTAATGGCAAAGCTGAGGTGATTGAATTTACAATAAAAGAAAAAAGTCCACTAATTGGAATGGCTCTAAAAGATATAGAATTACCCAAGGACTCTCTGATTCTCACTGTTATAAGAGATCAGGTGAACAAAATACCAGATGGTAACTTTACTCTTGAACAAGGGGATGATGTGATTACAATTGCAAAGCTTGATTCAATAAAAGAATTGGAAGAAGTTTTTCTAAACTCGTGATATCAGAGGAATTATATGAATCCCCTCACTATTTATAAAATAATATCCTATCTTCTTCTCATTATATCTGCTTTTATGCTTATACCTGCAGCTATTGCTCTGTATATAGAAGAATATCAATGTCTGCAAGCCTTTATAATTGCCATATCAATTGCATGTATCAATTTTATAGCAATGTATATAATTACAAAAGATAATAAAAACAATTCACTTTCTCTTAAGGATGGATTTTTATTTGTAACCCTAAGCTGGGTTTTTGCTTCACTACTTGGAGCTCTACCTTTTTACATATCTGGATCAATCCCTTCTTTTACAGATTCATATTTTGAAACCATGTCTGGATTTACAACAACAGGTGCATCTATCTTAACAAACATAGAAGGTCTACCTGCATCAATGCTATTTTGGAGATCTCTTACTCACTGGCTTGGGGGGATGGGTATTGTTGTCCTCACTGTTGCTGTTCTCCCTTTACTTGGGATTGGAGGTATGCAGCTTATAAAAGCAGAAGCGCCTGGCCCTACAGTGGACAAAATTACTCCAAAGATTGCAGAAACTGCAAAAATATTATGGATGATATACACAGGCCTTACAATAGCAGAAACTCTTCTTTTGATGCTTGGAGGCATGACCCTTTTTGATGCCCTCACCCATACTTTCGCAACTCTTGCAACAGGGGGTTTTTCTACAAAAAATACAAGCATTGCTTATTATAACTCTACATATATTGACTGGGTCATTACAACTTTTATGGTTCTTGCTGGGATTAACTTTTCTCTGCACTTTAGATTCCTTTCTGGAAAATTTAAATTCTTGCTGAGGGATTCAGAGTTTAAAGCCTATATTGCGATATTTATATCTGCAGTATTAATTATAGCCATAAACATTTATGGAACTCATTATAAGACTCTTTCTGACTCATTCAGATACGCAGGATTTCAAGCTGCTTCAATTCTAACAACAACAGGCTTTGCAACAGCGGATTATGAAAGCTGGCCTGCCTTAAGCCAGGCTGTGCTATTTATTCTTATGTTTATTGGCGGATGTGCAGGCTCAACAGGGGGAGGTATTAAAGTCATAAGAATAATTACGCTGCTCAAACAAGCACTGAATGAGATGAAATACCTGCTTCACCCTAAGGGGGTTTTTACTCTGAGAATCAACAGAGAACCTGTAAAAAAAGATATTATATATGCCATATCAGGATTTTTCTTTTTGTATATATTTATGCTCCTTGCAACAACCTTTATATCTTCATCATCTGGAGTTGACATAATAACATCTTTTACCTCTGCTCTGGCAACAGTGGGCAACATTGGACCAGGATTTGGTCTTGTTGGTCCAAGCGAAAATTTTGCTTTTTTCAAAGACTATGTTAAATGGTTCTTCAGCTTTGCTATGCTCACAGGCAGGCTTGAGCTTTACACAGTCCTTATCATATTTACAAGAAGCTTCTGGAAATTATAATCTAAACTAACATAAACTTATCAGCATCTAACCATGCAGGAAAACTTTCTCTGTAAGAAGCAAGCTCCTTATAAGATAATTCAATTGAAAAAAATTTTTCCACATCACCACAACCCAATAAAATATCCCCCTTAAAATTAATAACCTGGGAATCACCTGAATAGACAATACCATTGCCATCAATCCCCACTCTATTGACTCCCACTACATAGGAAAGATTTTCTATAGCACGAGCACGAAGTAAAGCATTCCAGTGCTCTCTCCTTGCATAGGGCCAGTTAGCCAGAAAAACAGCTACATCAAAGTCATTATCTCTATTTCTTATCCACACAGGAAAACGCAAGTCATAGCATATAAAAAAAGCTACTTTCCAGCCAAAGATATCAAAGATTAATTTTTTACTCCCTGAGGTATATATCTTATCTTCACCTGCGATAGAAAATAAATGTCGCTTATCATAAAAAGAGGCTACACCTGAGGATGATACAAGCAGCAGGCGATTATAATGAAATCCATTATCAAAAAAAGGTACAGTTCCAGCCACATAGGCTCCAGTGCTTTTACTCCATTTAATCATTGCCTCTACAGCATCACCTTTAAAATTTTCAGAGATGCCCTCTGGCTTCATAGTAAATCCAGTTGTAAACATTTCTGGCAAAAGAAAAAGATCTGCCTCAAGCCTTTGTTTTGATAAAAAATCATCAATCTTTGCAATATTTTTATCAGGGCTATGCCAGATAATGTCTGATTGTAAGAGCAAAATCTTTAAATCTCTCATAAATTTCTACTTAGCAATTATAAGTTATTTTAATTAGATAATTTACAACTATGGACAGAATAAGAGATGTTTTTTAAACTGGAAAGAAAAAATAGTAGGATTAAAAAAATTTTTAAAAAAACATTCCTGCATGGGGGAACAATGCAGGAATGTGTAACGTAGTTTTTGATGAGCAATTAATATTAAAAAGTTAAGCTACCCAACTGAAAGCCTGCACTGGCTTATACAAAAGGGATTTTTGCTTCCTCGTAAGAATGAGCATTCATTCCGTGAATTTTTTGTCAAGATCTTTTTAAATATTTTTAAAAATCAAAAACCATATCATGAAGTTCCTGTTTTATATTTTCCAATTCTTCATATGGAACCATCGCAGGATCAATGTATTGAGCAAAGAGTTCCTTAAGCCCTTCAATGTTATTTATAAGAAGACCATAATAGTACCAATCAGACATAAGCTTAGCAGCAAAAATCACCTCTTCATCTGATAAATAATCCCATGCAGGGCAATAAAAGTTTTTGCATGTTCCATTAAAAAAAGAGTTAACCTCAGCGTTTTTGAAAGGAGCATTATAGATAAGGCAAAAAAGTTCATTTTCTTCATCCATTGCAACATTTGGACACTGCATACCATCAGAAAATCTCTTCTCAAATAAAGATTCGTGGGGATGTTTATAATAAAGGGCGGAGGAATCCCTCATGCGGCCTTGTAAAAGAATTTCGATTTTCTCTAAAGGCAAATTAAAATTATGGCTTCCACAACAGAGAGCACAGGATGCGCCAAAACCTGGTTTGCATATATTTATTCTTCTCTTAGCCAACTAAATCAATCCTACTTAACAGGATAAAAGGTTACAACTCTTGGGGTTTTACCCTCAAGAACAAGTCTTACTTTTTTTAAGGAGGGGAATCCTTGCTTTTGGCCTTCCCTGCCGCCAAGATAGCCAATCTTCTTTTTAGTGTCATAAACATAAACTCTCCTTGCTCCATCATGTGACGGCAAAAGCTCCCCCTTTTTTATAGAGATCCATAACTCATCCATGAGTATTATGATATTTTCATATTCCACCGTAAAGACTCCATGCCTGTTCTTACCTTTAACGTCCACAGCATGTTTCATTATATGCTCAAGCCTCGTTTTCCCATCAGAATCATATCCAGAGATAATGAGCCCCTCTTTTGTTTTCCATGTATCAGGTCTTTCTCTTATTATAAGGCCTTTGCTCTCAAGAATACGAATATCATCTTTTGTAAAAGCACGATTCTGGCCAAATATTTTGTCAGGGAGATTAAAAAATAATATAAGCGTTAGAACATATAAAATAACTCTTTTAAGCTTCACTCAAAGTATCTCCAGAAAACTATATTTTAAAAAATCATAAACCCATAAATCATTCCTCTGGAACTGAAAAAAGTTTAATCTCAGATATGCAAGTATCATTATACTTTGAACCTTTATAAACGTCAAGGATTGTGAGTCTACATTGCGTCATATACAGAGGCTTAGGGAAAACAATATATTGCATCTCAATTGAATCCTTCAAGTCAAAGAACATATCTTTACCCTCTTTTAACTCTTCACCCATATAATAACTATAGCTGAGCTTTATCTTTTTTACTCTGTTGTTTTTCATAAATAAATCTGAATTTGCGCCATATCCATTTATTATGCCAATTTTTTCCACAAGAAGGCAACCATCCCCTTCACCACGGGATGTTGGGGACATATATAGGTCAATATATTCGCCAATACCACTATCTTTTTTACCCTCAACCCATGCTGTTTCTGGACGTCCATCAAGAACATTTTCTGGCAGGTAATTAATTTTTGGATTATTTGATTTTAATTGAGAGCTTGCCGATAGTTGAATTAACTCTGGTTGCAACTCCAATCTTATATCAAAATCTGGCTCAATATTTTTAAAATTCATAAAAATTTCTTTCCCATTCCATTGATACTCATTGGGATAAATCTTTAATTCAAAGACAGAAGGTTCCCACTTAGCTGTTTCACTATTATAAAAATAAAAAGTTTTCTTTTCCAGTTCATGCTGAGGGATATTAACATGAATAACAACTTTAATATCTTCTATTTTATCTTTCCACAGGGCTCCTGTTTTTAGAATATATTCCACAAGGCGAAAAGAACCATAATAATTAGTTCCATATTCCTGGCTATATCTATTTTTTATTTTTTTCACTTCACTTTTATTGAAGGTAATTTTAAAACACTCATAAAATTCTTTACCAACCCACTGTTCATTTTCACTATTTTGTGAGGTTTCTTTATCTTTTCTAAAAATCTTTAGCTCCCTTGATCCATCATAAGCCCTAAAGCCTTGGATAGTTTTAGTATAAGCACTACTTGTTTTATTAGGAAATCCCATTATAACTTCCTGCTTATTCCCTCTATTGACAAAAGTATAATTAACCTCGACATCATAGCTTTTGCGATTTAGATAAATATCTATCTGCTCATCCTTCAATTGTATATCATCATTATTTACAGGGATAACATTTCCGCTTTGCACTGGTAAGACAGGTGCATCATCGGAAAACAAAAGGCATGAAAAAAGCAATAAAATAACCAGAAAAATACACCTCTTCATTTCATCGCTCCTAATTGTTGTTACTTCAAAAAATACTGGAATAACCCGACAATAAGACCGCTCACAGCAAGCAATTGAGCAAACATGAGGCCTACAAGCCAGCGTATGGCAGAGACATTATTACTATGAATTGCAAGGGTAAGATCAAAGCGGACCTGTTCTATTTCCCTTGATAAATCAGCTCGGACCTGTTCTATTTCCCTTGATAAATCAGCTCGAACCTGTTCTATTTCCTTTGATAAATCAGCTCGAACCTGTTCTATTTCCTTTGTAAGATCTGCTTTGACCTGATCTATCTCTTTCTTTAATCTTAGCTCTGTTTCTTTTATTTCACCTCTAACTTTTTCTATTTCAACCTTAAGCTCAGCCCTAAGTAAGTCTATCTCTTTCTTTAGCCTTAGCTCTGTTTCTTTTATCTCCCCACGGACCTTTTCTATTTCAATTGAAAAATTAGCTCTATTTTGTTCAATCTCTTTAACTAAAGTTAACTCAGCCTTATATAGATCATGAGATGTTGCAGCATCATTGCTATTTATTGCCTCTTCTATCTCGTCAAAAAGTTCAGCAAGAGCCCTTGCTTTAGCCTCATCATCCTTAAAAACTTCATATACTTTTGTAGCAAGGCGCATTGTTTCCTCCTAAAAAATATTTTTGCCCTTTCCCTGTAAACGAGTGAATTTCAAAAATTGAAAAAATTTTTCTACCAAAAATTTTTTCAACTGCCACAAAACCTTAGGGCAAAAATAGCTCCTTTTTACAAACTTTTTTAAATTATAATTAATATAGATTTTTTGTCAATAAGCAAATTTATGTATATAATATGCATATAATAACGACAAAAGATATAAAATTTAAGAGATTAAAAAGAAAATAACTTGCATGAAAGATTCAGAGGGATAAAAGTCTATATAAATAAAAAAATTTGGTCAGGGACGGAATCGAACCATCGACACGGGGATTTTCAGTCCCCTGCTCTACCGACTGAGCTACCTGACCAAGTCTTTTTGCAAAGACAAAACATATCTAATCCATAGGTAATATATGTCAATAAGAAAAATTTTTATTATGCCACTTTTTTTTATATTTTTAATTTTTTTTAATGCAAAAGGTTTTCCTGATATTTTTTCACAAAAAAACTGGGATTTCTATTTTAAACGAGGGGTCATTCAATTTAACGCTGCTATGTATAGCGATGCAAAAGATAGCTTTCAAAAAGCACTTGATAGAAATGCACTTTCATTTGAATCCATTAATTTTCTGGCAGAAATATCTCTTATAGAAAAGAACAAAACTCTTGCTATAGATCTCTTTAAAAAATCTCTTGAGATAGAAAACAATCAGCCAATGATACATATAAAACTGGGAGAAATCTTAGAATACTTCGGTAAAACACCAGAGGCCCTCACTCACTACAAAAGCGCCTATGCTCTTGATCAGAATTTAATTCCTGCGATGATAAATTACTCAAGAATGCTAAGGCTTAAAGGAGATAAAAACTCTGCCAATGAAATATTGGATCGCTGCAAAGAACTAAATCTCTCAATAAGTAAAAGTTTAAGAGAGGAAGCAGCGTCTATAAAAAATTCAAATTCAACAAAAGCAGAAAAGTTATATCTTGAAGCCATAAAAGCAAACCCAGCTGACTTTGATACTTATTTTTCCCTTGCATCTTTTTATAGAGAAAAAAGAAATCCCCAAAAAGCAATCGAGGTTATGGAAAATCTAAAAAAAATCAAAAGCGATTATGCTCCTGCTTACTTTTATCTTGGCAATTTATACTATGATAGCAAGCTCTCTGGAAATACAAGAAAACATTACATAAACCTTGCAATAAAAAATCTTGAGGATGGTCTTAAAATAGAAACAGATAGTGAGGTAATGTTTCACCTAAGCCGCATATATAAAGAAATAGGAAACAACGAAAAAGCGGAAGAGATTGAAAAAGAAGCTTTGCTTATGCAGCAAAAAACTGCTACTCAATGAGTTCCAAAGTACCATTGCTGTTTCGATACTGACATATCTTTAAAAAACTCACACCCTGAAGATCAGTAATACTCTGAGATGCAAGACCTGCAATAAGCTCATCAATTCTCATAGATGATTCTTTGCCCATAAAAAGCACAATAGACAATAAGTTATCTTCTACTGAAAAGCTATGAACAACCTCGCAGAGAGGATATTCCTTAGCTACATCTTTGCTCCTTTTCTCAATTTTCTCTCTATTTTTAAGCCCATCCATAACCTTTTCGAGCAACTCCTCTTCTTTAAAAAATACATTATACTTTACCGCTGCAGTTGCTGCCATTACAGTTTGTTTTTCACTAACCCTTCTAAATTTAACAAGCCTTATAACATCAGGTAAAGACTTATTCACCTTAATTAAAATCTCCTGTAGTTGTTCATCAGAAAGAGTTTTAAAAAGCTCAACATCAACAATCTCAGAAAGACTTTCTATTCCGAGAGGCAAAGGAAATCCAGTGGAGAGCTTTTCCCTTTTATTAAATCCCTGGGAATAACTCATAGGCACATTGGCCATTCTCAAAGCTCTTTTTACGTTCTCTGTAAAATCTATATGAGGAATAAATCTTCCATAACCTATCTTAGAAAATATAAATCTTATCACATCTGCTGTGATATATTCCTCCTCAAAGTTCTTCATAGCCTCTTTATAATTTTCTTCATTTAGAAATTCTGAATATCTGTATTCCGGATGTTTATAAGAGGCAAGGTCAAGAATCCTCTCCATCATTACATCTACTGCCTTTTCATTTCCAGTTTCTATAAGCTGCCACGGGTAAGTTCCTTCTTTTTTTCTTGATAGAAGTAAATCTCTCCACTTTGGAAATTTTTCTTCTAAGCTTTCCTTCCATAAATCAAAATTAAAATACTCATGCCATGAATCAAGCCTTGCTCCTTTTAAATAAGCATTTAAAATTACATGGCCAAATCTTTCATCTGCTCTTGCAATAAGACCTTCAAGGAATGAGGAGCGGATATCATGATTTTTAATGGTAACATGCTTAGGAGCGTTGCTTTTAATCTTTTTTATTACATTATAAAAATATTCCATATCCATTTGCTTTTCAAACTGAAAAGGGGTATGAGGCTTTGGCACAAAAGGTGAAACTGTTACATTTATCTCCTTTCTTTTACCAAGCCTTGATAATTTGTGTAAAAGTTCAATAATTGTCTCTGCCTCATCTACATCCTCGCACCCAGGCAAGCCTATCATAAAATACAGTTTAATTGTCTTCCATCCATGTTTAAAGGCAAAATCCACAATCTCAAGCAAATCCTCTGTTCTTACTTTTTTATTGGATATAGTGCGTAACTGTTCAGAGGCAGACTCAACGGCAAATGTAAGAGAGCTCTTGCGAACTCCAGATATAGTTTCTATTATATGAAGAGTATTTTTATCTACCTTAAGAGAGGGCAGAGAAAGCGAAACCCCTCTTGCTGTAAGCCCTGGCAAAACAATATTAAGAAGAGTTACCAGATACTTATAATCACTTGAAGACAATGCTGTCAGGGTCACTTCGTCATAGCCGGTATTGTCTATCTGGGCAAAAATTTCTCTGGCAATCCTTTCTGGAGAAAAAATTCTATAAGGTAGATTATAATATCCTGCATGACAGAATTTGCAAAGATTAAAACAGCCTCTCGAAAGTTCAACAACTGCCCTCTCCTGAGAAATTCTAAAAAGAGGAACTATTGGTTTTTCAATAAAAAGGGCTTTTTCACAACTAATAGTCCTTTTGCGGACAACCTTCTTACTGGAAATATCTGCCTCAATGCCATTATAAGCAAAATCGTAATCTTCACAGATAAGAACGCTATCGATTTTACCAATCTCTCTTATAGTATCACTCCTTGAGAGCCCTCTGCCCTTAGCTCTTGCTATTGTATTAACAATCTCTGGCAAACCCTCTTCCCCTTCCCCAATAAAAAAAAGATCAAAGAACAAAGCAGCGGGAAAAGGATTAGATGCGAACTCACCACCTCCAACTATTATTGGATGGCCTTCATCTCTATCTTTGCGCAAAAGAGGAATTTTGCCAAGATCAAGAATTTGCAAAACATTAGTTATCAAAAGCTCATGGGCAAGATTAAATCCAATCATATCCATATTATAAATAGGAGTAAAGCTCTCAAGAGAATATAGAGGTATCTGATGTTCTCGTAAAATTGCTTCAAAGTCAGGAGCAACAGCAAAGACTCTTTCGCAAGCAGCATCCTCAATACGATTCACAGCTTCATAGAGAATTCTGATTCCATTATTTGCCATGGCCACCTCATAGAGATCCGGATAGGATATTGCTACTCTTACCAGAGGGGACTCTTTTACAATAATGTTAAACTCACAACCAATATATCTTGCAGGCTTCTGCACAAGGTGAAGTAAAGTCTCCAGCTTTTCTTTTATTGTAGTTCTTTCCATATAATTATAATTTCCATTTTTATTGAGATGGAGTCTGATGAATTAAATTCTTAAAGTTTACAGAAAGTCTCAAAAAATCATCAAGAGACAGCTTTTCCCCTCTTATATCAAAAGGAATTCCAGATATCTCCAGAGCTTTAAAAATTAAATCCTTATCAAAATTTACATGAGGCGAAGTGCTAAGTGTTTTGACAAGAGTTTTTCTCCTACCCCAAAATGCGGATTTTACAATGGACTTAAAAATAGCTTCTGTCTCTCTATCTGCAAGAGCTTTTGATTTTCGAGATAATTTTAAAAAAGAAGATTTTACCTCTGGCTTTGGATAAAAAGCTTCAGGGGGAACATTAAAAAGCAGAGAAATTTCAAAATAGTACAAAAGCGTAACTGTTAAGGCTCCATAATTTTCTGTATCTGCAGAAGCTGTAATCCTTTCAGCCATTTCCTTTTGCATCATACAAAAAACCTCTGGGGCAGAATAATTTTCTGCAATTTTAAAAAGTATCTCAGAGGCACAATAATAGGGAAGATTTGAAACTATAGCATCAAAATTGTCTTCCAATTGAATTTTAAGAAAATCCCCATGCACTATAGAAACCCTATCATTTTTTAAATTATCTTCAAGATAAGTCACAAAGCCTTTATCTATTTCAACTGCAGTATAATAGAGAGATTCTCTTACAATCCCTTGAGATATTGCTCCAAGACCTGGGCCAATCTCAAGAATCCTTTTCCCCTCCGGGGTCACTGCATCTAAAATCTTAGAGATTATGTTATCATCAATTAAAAAATTCTGCCCCAGCTTTTTATTTGGAGCCAGGCCATAGGTTTCTGTAATATGCTTTATATCACTTTTATTCATAGCTAAAAACAATTCCTCAAGAATAATTACCAATGTAAAGCATAAAAAATTTTTAATATTTCTTCCATGACTTTAACTTTGAAGGCTATTTTATTTTTATGGTGCAAAATTAATAAGTAGAAACAAAAAATTATTGCTCTTTGCACAAAACTTTTATATTTTGTAAAATGATTTTAATTGTCAATAGCCTTTCAGGAGAAATGTGTTCATGAAAAAGTTAAAAGGAACAAGCATAAAAAATAAAATCATATATGGAACAGTTGCAACTATTGTTATAGTTTCATTAATAGGAACAATCCTCTCAATGGAAGATATAAAAGACGTTGCTCGAGAAGGTCTAATCCAACATGTCAGAGCTGTAAGAGCTATGGGGGAAACTGTTCTTGCCCAGACATCAAAAAACTGGGAAAAAAACCTGTTCAATATGGAGGAGGTCAAAAAAAATATTGATAACAAGGACTATTCCATAATACCAATTGTCTCAGCATTCAACGCCATAAAGAAAACAGGTGAAAGCACAATCTTTCACTTCAGAACTCCTGTCATGAATCCACGAAATCCTGCAAACAAACCAACTGATAAGGATCTGGAGATACTACAAAAGCTAAAAAATGAAGGTAGAGATGACTTTTACTATATAGATGCAAAAAATAACAAGCTACACTACTACCAGACTATAAAAATGAATGACCACTGTGTCAAATGCCATGGAGATCCTAAACTTTCAGAGGCATACTGGGGCAACAAAGAAGGTCTTGACCTCACAGGCCGTAAGATGGAAGGATACAAGCCAGGTGATTTTTATGGCGCCATGGTTCTTTCCTATGACCTTGATGCGCTGTCACCCACTCTTGTGAGAGATATGATAATAAACAATATTCTCTATTTTATATTATACCTAATTGGTATTTTCATAATTATCTATATAGTGAAAAGGTCCCTTGAGCCTCTTGACAAAGTGGCAGTTGCTCTTGAAGAAATAAATCACGGTGAGGGAGATTTCACAAAGAAGATAGAAATAAAGAGTCATGATGAGGTTGGATACGTTGCAGATCTATTCAATCAGTTTCTAAATCAACTATCTGAAATGATAAAAACTATAATGCAGGCATCTGCACACATCTCCCATTCTTCAGAGGAGATGACAAAGGCAA
>Ga0116190_1002897_pt1 | contig 13214 bp, 7 predicted proteins | sample AD_JPNTR4_MetaG_FD_89808 | JGI IMG/M metagenome (GOLD analysis project Ga0116190, IMG submission 89808) | Active sludge microbial communities of municipal wastewater-treating anaerobic digesters from Japan - AD_JPNTR4_MetaG | ecosystem: Engineered > Bioreactor > Anaerobic > Digestate | place...
ACGCCATTCCGGCGTAGCCGATGAGGTTTGCTTCGGTTATTGAGCCATAGCCTCTGCCATCGGGAAGTTTGAAGGTAACCGGAGGAGCAGCCCACTCACCGGCAGGAATGGTATCAATGAGTTTTCGTGAGTACTCTCCTTCGTAATGCATTCGAAGATTATGGTACCAGACCTGACTCCCTGATGGAACATTGAATTCCGTAGCTTCGTCGGGTATGCGTTCCTCATCATCTTTTCCCGGAACAACAAACCTGAATCCGAAGCCGCTGTCAAATACTTTGATATCCATATAATACTTCAGACCCGAATTTGTATGTGTCAGGGCAATCCTTGCCCCGTTGCACCTGTTTATAGCAGTTGAATGAAGACCATAAACAGGATAGGTGTCATTTTCGCTGAATCGCTTCACGGAAGCTATCTTTATGCCATCAGTCACTTTTATCCCGTCAACAGACATGACAAGTGGAGAAGGTGTTATCAGCAGCGAATTGTTTAAAGTCGCTGAAAAGAGAGGCGAGCCATTTTTCACCGATAAGTTAAACCTTATACTATTGTCAGGGCTGTTAACACTAACTTCCCGGACTGCCGGAACAGATGCAGTCAGAAGAAGCAATAAAATTGATTTGGGTTGAATTAAGAACATGGGAACAGTTAAATAGTTGAACAGTTGAATTAAGAACATTTGAACAGTTGAATTAAGAACATTAGAACATTTGAACATTTGAATTAAGAACATTAGAACATTTGAACATTTGAACATTAGAACATTTGAACATTTGAATTAAGAACATTAGAACAGTCGAACATTTTAACAGTTGAATTAACAATCAGGAAGTTATGAAGATTTTTTAAGGGCAGTGTTTATGCTTTTTACAAAGATAGAGATTAATTCGTTGCTTTCTGTAATTAAGCGTGCAACGAGTTCATCTTTTTCAGAAATAATGCCTTTATTAATGATTTTAAGGCAGTTATGAGACTCTCTCAGCTCTTTGAGACAAACTTTCATTTTATGAACGAAGTCATTCTTTGATTCGGCCCCTCTTGCTTCTCCATAATTAAGTGAAGGTGAAGTTCCCGACCTGAGCAACTGTCCTCCAAGATGATTCGCAGTTTTTGTATCCGGTAAACTTTCCACAAGCCTTATAACATCCACCGCATAGTCAATCAGCCTTTCTTCTAGATCAAATTTTTTTTCAGATGCTTCTTCTTTAGATGTAATAGACTTTTTCATTTTTTAATTATGTGTATTACAAATAGTTCTCTTTTTCAATTGTTCCCCCGTTCAATTGTTCAATTGTTCTGTTGTTCAATTGTTCTATTGTTCTCTTGTTCATTTGTTCATTTGTTCCCCCGTTCAATTGTTCAATTGTTCTGTTGTTCAATTGTTCTATTGTTCTCTTGTTCATTTGTTCAATTGTTCAATTGTTCAATTGTTCATTTGTTCAATTGTTCAATTGTTCAATTGTTCATTTGTTCATTTGTTCATTTGTTCATTTGTTCTTCCCTCCTATCACCTCCACTTTGATCACCGTAGCTATCGGATCAGGTGATGAGGGTGGGAGGCTTATATTAAGAGTTTTTCCGGTGAGAGATGTTTTAACCGTAGCTCCTGTTGCCATCAGTTTGGCTGAGGTAACTTTCCCGGTAAAATTGTCTATAGTCAGTTTTCCGTTTTGTGGCCAGTTAAAGACTGAAAAGTAGAAGGTTGTTCCGTTTTTTGTTGTCTTTTTTGTGCACCTGCCCCAATCGAATAGACCCCACGGGCTGGCAGTTGTTCCATATATTGCCTCGCCATTGACTTTCATCCATTTGCCTATTTCCCTGAGTATTTCGACGCTTTCCGGAGGGAATTCACCTTCGGCGGTAGGGCCTACGTTAAGAAGAAAATTGCCTCCTTTTGATGCTATGTCGATAAGGTTTCTGATTAGTGTCTGGGGAGATTTATAATTATGGTCGTAGCTTTTGTATCCCCAGGTATTGTTCATGGTCATGCAGGTTTCCCAGTCGGTACCATCGAGATCGGCGAGGTTTGGGATGCGTTGTTCGGGGGTTTTGTGGTCGCCAGGGAAATTGGGTCGTTTAAGACGGTCGTTTGTGATAATTTCGGGCTGGAGTGCCAGCAATGCCTGCAATTTTGTTGCGGCCTCATCGGTCATGCCCGTTGGTGTGTCCCACCAGAGAACTGCAACTTTTCCATAATTGGTTAGTAGCTCTCTTACCTGTGGCACGGCCACTTCGTCGATGTACTGAGCGAAGGTTCTGGTCTCCTGTGCAGGATCCCAGTGCCCGTTATGTTCTTTTGTGTATGCATCTATTATTACCGAGTCGGGGTTAGGCCAGCCCTCTTTTGTGAGTTTGCGTGCAGCTGAGCCGCCGGGGTTGACCCAGTCCTGAGCCTGTGAATAGTAAAAGCCGAGCTTTATACCGTGCCGCTGGCATGCCTCAGCAAGTGGTTTGAGAAGGTCTTTGCCATAGACGGTGTGGTCAACTACATTCCATTTGCTGGCTTCCGACTTAAAGAGTGCAAAGCCGTCGTGGTGCTTTGCTGTAATGATTATATATTTCATACCGGCATCTTTTGCCATCTGGACCCATGCATCGGGGTCATACTTTACCGGATTGAACTGTTTGGCCATCTCCATATAATCTCTTACCGGAATCTTTCCCCTGTTCATTATCCATTCGCCAATACCTCCTATTTCACGGCCATTCCATACACCGGCAGGTATAGCGTAAACTCCCCAGTGAATAAACATGCCGAAGCGCGCCTCGCGCCACCATGCCATACGTTCGTCTTTTGTCAGGACTTTCTGCTCAGCAGGTTGCTGACCCATAATTTGTCCCATTAATAAAATAATTGTGAGGATTAAAATTGTTTTTTTCATTTTCTTTTGATTTAAGTCAATAGATTAAAATTTATCATTTTCAATTGTTTCAATCTTTCTGTCGTCAAAACCGGGTGAGCAGAACAAAATCAGATTTGAGACATTTCTGAGCGCGATGGAGGGAATGCTTTCTTCTTTCTGAGCTTTTACGAAAAGGAATTCAGCATTTTTTACATCATCGAGGTAAAATGCTGGACGTAATTCCTTTTCCATGAACCTGACTTCCACATTCTCAAGTTGTATACCATCAACATGTCTGATAAAGAAACCGCAGGAGGGAAGAATTCCAAACCGGTAAGGCTCAGGATTTTCCTTTTCGAAACGAGATACTTCTCTCAGCGCCTGTTTGGCTGTTACACCTCCTCTGGCTGCCGCTTCCTCTATAGCTTTATTTATTGATGGTGTGTCGAGCGTTTTACCGTCTCCCCTGGCTCCAAAGTCAATAATATTATAAACAGGTAATTTCACGGCTTTTTGTTACGTCAGGTTAGTCATCTGATTTCTGGACATGCCAGCTGATGTCAATGAACTGATACAGAAAAACACACCGCCAGAGCAGAGAATTGCAAAAATAAATTTGTAACTCAATGAAAAATATTTATTTAATCTGTACATAATTAATTACCAACTTATTAATGTAATGTCTTAATGCCTGCTGCTATTACCTAAACTGTTTAATGTACTCTAGAAAAGCCTTAGCGGTTTTATCCAGGTTTTCTATTGAGCCTCCGCCTTCGAGGACTTCGCACATCTCATAGGCAATATATCCCTGATAGCCTATTTCCTTCAGGGTGTTTATGAATGTTTTGTAATCGAGGAATCCCTTTCCCATGGGCACGGCTCTCATCTGGGGTGTCTTATTTATATAATTGGTATGCTCGAGGTCGTAGGTTACTCTTGGCAGGCTTACATAATCGGCAGTGGTGGTATGGACTATGTAGGGCTTGAGTTTATAGATTGCCTGTTTGATTTCCTCCGGGGAGAGGCCGGCAAGTGTTGGTGACCAGCAGTCAAATGCAGCTTTTACGTTGGGAAGGTTTACTTCGTCAAGAAGCCATTTCATTGCATCCGGATGGAGTGCTATGTCGTGATGGTTCTGCACGGCAAGGGTGACACCGTATTTTGCGGCTAGTTTTCCGGCCATCTGAAGTCCTTCCACCACCATTGCATATTGTTTGTCGTAGGGGATGTCGGGTCTTTCATAGCCGGTATAGATTCGTACCATATTTGTACCCAGGTCGCGGGCAAGACGGGCAAGCTCACCTACGTAGAGTGCCTGTATTTCAACATTAGGGATACCTGCCTTATCTACTCCTGCTGTAAAATCGCAATAGCCTGCTATACAAACCAGTTCCAGACCGAGCTCTTTAATTCTTGCTTTAAGCCGGGCTCTGGCGGCATCGTCATAATCGAGTGGTGACACGTGGGGGCGCTTTGCAGCAAGCATCACACCATCAAAACCAAGTTCTTTAGCCTTTACAAGGAACTGATCTACCGTGAGTGTTGCCTGCCCGCGCCATACTCCCATGTAGCTAACCGAATGAAGGCATGTCTTGACCCTGAAATCGGCAGAGTTGCCTGTGGGTGCCTTCTGACCTGAGGAAGTGGCCGAAAGAAAAATAGCCAGAACCAATGAAATAAGATTCTTTATTTTCATAGTTTTGTTTATTAATTTGACTGATAAAAATATGAGTTTATTTGAAATGTTAAAGTGTTAAAAAAATTAAAAAATTTTTTTGTACTTAAAATTTTTTTGTTTAAAATTGCAATGACTTAAAGTGATTTTTGTATTGCTGCATGGCTGATAGAAAGGGGATGCAGCAGGGAATGAAACTTAAGTTGATAACCCTAACCTGACCTATGAGACCGAATCTCAGAAAAGAGATAAAGGTTTTGAGAGATTTTGAAGATTGCAGGCAGTTTAATGCCAGCATTCTTTTTTTATTTCGTAATTCGTTAACGTACACGACCTTTGTATCAGTAATGATGCAAAGGTTTTGTTTTTCAGAAAGATAGAATAATAAATTTTAAAAACCAGTGCGTATGACATGAGCAATTAAAATTTTAAAACCGGACAGAGGAATAGTAAAGAATTCCTATTCAGAAGCAAAAAGTGATTAATATTTAATCAGAGAATAAGAAATCTCAAAACTTTACAAAAAGAGTTAAAAAGAATATCCGATAAAACTAACGCTTATGATTAGATTGTTTGCTTTGTTTGTTATCTGTGCAGTGACTGTAGTCGCGGCAGGTAATTTGAATGCATCAGCCGGGATGTATACAGGTGATGATTACGTCCTGGCTGGTGGCGGTGAACAGCAACAGTTTACCGTATCGGGAACAATAAGGGATGCCTCCACGGGTGAACCGATGGCTGGCGTTACCGTACTTGTTAAAGGAACATCAACCGGCCGTTTATCTGACGAGAATGGAAGGTTTACGATTCCTTTGCCCGGCAGGGAAGCTGTTCTGCAGTTTTCTTTCATTGGTTACTCAACGCAGGAAATCAATGTTACTGCAGGCTCGGTAATAAATGTGAACATGACTACCGAAGAGCAGAAGATTGAAGAAATCGTGGTTGTTGGCTATGGTGTCCAGAAAAAGGAGAGTGTTGTGGGTGCTATAACACAGGTTAACAGCCAGTCGCTCATGCAGGCAGGCGCAGCCACTGTAACCAATGCCATTGCAGGAAAACTTTCCGGTGTGCTTACCATACAGCAGAGAGGTGAGCCGGGAAACAATGCTGCAGAAATATACATACGCGGTGTGTCGAGCTGGAACGGATCAGCACCACTTGTGCTGGTTGACGGTGTGGAACGCGACTGGTCGAGCCTCGACCCGAACGAAATTAACACTATTTCCGTTCTGAAAGATGCTTCAGCAACTGCAGTGTTCGGTGCAAAAGGAGCCAACGGGGTTATAGTTGTAACAACAAAACGAGGCGCGCTCGGCAAACCCAAAATGGACCTTACCGCCTCGTATGGTCTTCTGAAAGCAACCAGAATACCAGACCATATTGATTCATACACTACCATGACGTTGTATAATATTGCTCTTATGAATGAAGGCGGTACCTATTTCGAGCAACTTATACCCGACTGGCAGTTGCAGGAATACAAGAATCCATCCACCCCGCTTAATGCACTGAGGTTCCCGAATGTTAACTGGTTCGATATTTGTACACAGCCTTTTGCACCTACATCTGTCGAAAACCTCAATGTTTCAGGTGGTACTGAATTTGCAAAGTACTTCCTCAATCTGGGGCATCAGTATGAAGGTTCATTCTTTAATGGTATCAAGGAAGGATATCAGGACTCAAGGTTCTGGAACCATTTGTTCAACTACAGAATCAACCTTGATTTCAGCGTAACAAAAACAACAACCATTTCGCTGAATGCCGGTGGTTCACTCAATCTGAAGAATACACCCTCGAGTGCTTCATGGCGTAACCTCTACTCCACCGGTCCCTCAAGATTCCCTGCATACTTCCCCGCCTGGGTGCTCGAAATGGTTCCTGACCCAGATTACCCGGAAGATAAAGGAATGAGAAGAGCACAGGCTTTCGGTGAATATACCGGAAATCCCTATACAAGCCTCTCACAGGGAAGCTTTAACAGAGACCTTGGTTCCCGTATGTTTACCGACCTTATCTTCAAACAGCAACTCGACTGGCTAGTAAAAGGCCTGTCGGCAAACGCGAAAGTATCACTCAGTACCTACTATAATAACAGGCAGCTGACACTCTCATACACTTACCCTGAATACCAGCTATATTATGATCTTATCCCGCAATCAGGACAGTTTAATCCTGCCACAGGACGTCTGATCAATCCATGGTACAGGAATGGAGAAGGCAACGAATACTGGAAACTGGGTCCATATGATATAAATGTGGGTGGACTTAATAGTGGTTATTACAGGGACCTTTATTATGAAGCTTCATTGAACTATTCAAATACCTTCGGGAAACACACAATTACTGCACTCGGTCTTTTTAACAGGCAGGAAAAAAACCAGGGAACCGATTTCCCGTATTATAATGAAGGATGGGTTGGCAGGGTTACTTATGATTATAACAGAAAGTACCTGTTCGAATTTAATATTGGATATACAGGGTCTGAAAGGTTTGCTCCTGCAAACAGGTTCGGTACTTTCCCCTCCGTGGCTATTGGATGGGTTGCTTCAGAAGAAAACTTCTTCAAAGCAGCAGTTCCATGGATGAATAAACTTAAATTCCGATACTCCGACGGATATGTAGGAAGCGATTATGCCAGAAGCAGATGGCTTTATACAAGTTCATACTATAAAGACGGTCGTGGATATATCAGGGAAGATCTTGGTGCCAACATGCGTGCACAGTGGGAACGTGCCCACAAGAGAGACCTTGGTGTTGAAATCGCAATGTTCAAGAATCTGATTTCTCTTAATGTTGATTTATTCGATGAATACCGCGATAAAATGCTTCTTACACCGAAGAGCGTTACGATGATGGTTGGTAACAGCTTTAAGGAACTTAACCTCGGGAAGGTTAAAAAGCATGGTATTGAGGTGGAAGCAGAATACCGAAAGACTGTATCGCCAAGGTTCACCTACTTTTTCAGAGGTATATTCTCGTTCAACGAGAACAGGGTTATATTCAAGGATGATGAGCCTTATGCTCCTGAACACAGAAAGCAGGCAGGCAAGCCCCTTACCGCAATGATGTTCGCCGAGGCAGGTGTTGAAGGAACTGAGATAAATGGTGTTGAACTTACCGGAACAGGATATTACACCACAATAGATGATATTCATAACAATGTGGCACCTATTTCACTCATTCAGCTGAGGGTTGGGGACTACAAGTTCCTCGACTTTGATGCCGATGGGACAATAACTGCCGCAGGCGATAAATATCCGATAAAGGGACTTACATATCCTCCCATAGTTTATTCTTTTGGTTCAGGTTTTACGTGGGGAAGGTTCGATTTCAATATACTGTTCTCGGGTAACCAGGGTAAATATGTACAGTACAACCAGCTATATGAGGTTGAATTTATCAAGGGCGACTGGAGGGTTCACAAATCACAGCTTGATTTCTGGACGCCAACCAACCAGAATGCAAACCATGCAAATCTTCACTATGCAGGAAGTTCAAGTTCGCCGATACTCTTCTGGGGAGGTGGTGAAGCCGACAGAGGATATCAGATAATGATCGAGAACCGCTTCTTCAGGAATGCAAGCTATCTGCGTCTGAAAGATGTCTATCTGAGCTATACATTCAAACCAGGTTCCCTCAAGAATACTCTTGGTATTTCGAACATGATGGTTTATGTTACTGCAAGCAACCTGTTTACTATTACATCACTGCCTGAAGGTGATCCGGAAGCAACCAACTTCCAGCAGGGTTTCTATCCGATCATTGCCTCGGGAAGGCTGGGCGTAAAGATTAATTTCTAACTATTAAGGGAGATTAAACATGAAAAAGTACATATATTATACAGCGTTTTTCTGCATGAGCCTGCTTCTGTTTGCCTCATGCGAGAAATATCTTGACAAAGCCCCTGAAGAAGGTATCAAGGAAGAGGAGATATTTTCAAAGATTGTAAACTTCAAACTCTTCTTCAATGCAGTTTATGAGGGGCAGTCTATTTACAACAATAACTGGCGCGACTATAATATTAAAACCGGACATTCCCTGTATTTCGATTACTGGGATCAGAAATACACAATAGAGGGAATAACTGATGCCGCAGACCAGGGACGTTATATGGAAGGACAGGTTTTCAAGCAGGGCTCGGTTATAGGATTTGTTGATAAATTTATTAACGACGGTAACCGCAGACCAATACTGAAATCCATGTTTATGGATATCAGGATATGCAATATTGCCCTGAGAAAACTAGACATGCTAAAGGATGCCACCCAGCAGGATAAGGATGATCTCAGGGGTCAGGCACATTTCATAAGAGCATACTGCCATTTTACATTGTTTAAATGGTGGGGCAGGATGCCATATATTACTCATGTAATAGGGCCTGAAGATCCATGGGATATCCCGAGGCTTTCCAACTATGAAACCTGTATCCAGATCGCAAAGGATCTCGATTCGGCATACTATTTCCTTGAAAAAGCCGGTAAAGTTCGCCGTGATCCGGGTCCGGGTTTACCGGGTCACCTGAACGACCCCGATCAGAGAGCTCCAAACGGTGTGGCTGCAAAAGCACTTAAGTCACGGGTGCTGCTATATGCTGCCAGCCCTTTGAACAATTCAGTGGGTCAGAGTGCATGGGAAGAAGCAGCCAAAGCATCGTGGGAAGCACTTCAGCTGGCACTTGCCAACAGTTATCAGTTATTGCCTGCAAATGAACGTTATAAAAACTTCTACGGAAATAATTATAGTAACGAGCAGATCTGGGCATGGGCTGCAGGATCAAGATCATGGAACTCAGGTGATTTTGCAGGATTATACAATGGTGTTTTCGGCGCCAGCAAGTCATCATGGTCAGGTGTGTGCCCCACGCAGAATTTTGTTGATAAATATGAAACCAGCTTTGGAGAACCGCTTAATACCGATGCCGACAGAGCCGCTGCCACTGCTGCAGGACATTACAACGAACAGAATCCGTATGTCAACAGGGATCCCAGACTTGCAATGGATATCATAACAAACCAGTCGCCCTGTATAGGCTGGTCATCGGGTAAAGCACAAATCTGGAGGCAGACATCTGGAGGAGTTACAACCTATTCGGAACTCCTTAACCAGAGTTATCTGGGTATTACAAGAACAGGATATTACCTGAGGAAGAATTGGGGTAACAACAGCACAAAAAACCAGGTTACAGTAGTTCATACCGATCCTATAATCAGACTGGCTGAGCTTTATCTCAATTATGCTGAAGCCTCCAATGAAGCTTATGGCCCCACAACAATAGGTGTATCGGGTGCAACAATGAATGCGGTGGATGCTATTAATGTAATAAGAAACAGAGTTGGGCAGGTGAATGTGCTCCCACAGTTTACAGTTTCGAAAGAAGTTTTCAGAGACAGGATCAAAAATGAAAGAAATGTTGAGCTGAGCTGGGAAGGGCATTATTACTTTGATATCCGCCGCTGGATGGATGCACCGCAATGTTACTCAACCACTCTTATGGGTGTAGATATTGAAAAGTTGTCTGCACCTGCAGAGTACCCCACAGGTTATAAATATACAAGAGTGCCTCTTGGGCAGGATCGCCAGGTGGCATGGAAACCGGCAATGTATTATCTGCCATTTAATATTGTAGATAATTTCAAGATGAAAATATTCGAACCGAATGAAGTCTGGTAATAACTATTAAATTATTAAGAATATGAGATTGAATAATATATTTCACAGACTCAGATTAGCCGGCCTGTTACTTATATGCGTCATGTTGTTTACAGAGGCGTATGGTCAGGCTCAGAGGCCACAAAGAAGGGCCAGACAGCTGATTGATGTCACGATAAAGGTTGTGGACGATGCTGGAAGTCCGGTTCCCGGTGCCTCCGTTGTAGTTGGCGAAGGTGTAATACATACCGAAACGGATGCCAGTGGTACAGTCAGCTTCAAAGCCTATCCCGACAACTATGTAACTGTAACTTCTCCAGCTTTTGAAAAGAGTGTATCTCTCGTTACAGACCTTATCGTAAACAACACGATAACACTGGTTCGCTCAAAACTCTATATGACGAGGGCAGATGAAGTGCCACTTCCTTTTACATCACTTAAAAAACGCCAGCTTACAGGCCCGGAAACAACAGTTCTTGCTTCTAAACTTGAAAAATATCCGACGAACGATATCAGAGCAACATTTACTGGTCTGACATCGGGATGGGATGTAAGAGAACTCTATGGCTGGCCTGGTGTTACGGAGCGTGAACCAATCGGAGTATTCGGAGCAACCAACAAATTCACAAATGTGCCGGTAGCAATTGTCGATGGTATTTACACCGACCTGGCAGAGATGCCGATTGATGCATCCGAAATTGAATCTATAACTGTAAGCAAAGGCACACTTGCCGCTGCAATGTTCGGCCCTGTAACAGCCAAGAACGGATTCCTGTTTATCAAGACCAAACGGGGTTACGTGAATGAGAGGACACTCGATTTCAATATCGAAAGAGGTGTGAGCATTATCGACAGGATGCCGGAATGGGTAAACGGAGTTGATTACGCAACACTTAACAACCAGGCAAGGATAAATGACGGATTGACTCCTCTTTATTCAACTGATGCTATCAATAACTTTGCGAAAAATGACCCTTATGACTTAAGATATCCGAGCGTGAACTACCGCGACATGATACTCAAGAACAACATGCCTTTCATGAGGGCTAACATGTCGGCTTCGGGAGGAAATGATGTTGTCCAGTATTATTCATATATCGGATACAACTATGAGGGTGATATTTATAAGATTGGAGCAACAGCAGATTATAACAGGGTAAGCACAAGGCAGAATGTTGATGTTAAGATTAATGATGTATTTTCGGCAAGCCTCAGCTTTTACGGAAATATTTCAGTACGCAGGTCGCCTAATTACGGATATGACCCTGATTTTACATCCGAAAATACATCATCCAACCCTGTTCTTTCACTTATTGAAATGCCGTCATTGCTGAGTGATATCAGAAATACTCCTCCTGTTGCATTTCCGATTTATGCGAAATACGATGAGACAACAGCTATTCCTTGGTACGCAATATCCCCCAGCTATACCAATAACCCGGTCGGGAATGTTGTCAGCCAGGGTTATTACAAGGATGTAGGCCGTATGGGGGCTTCAAGCATTGCTCTTAATTTCGATATGGGCTTTCTTGTACCCGGGCTGAAATCTCAGACATTTTTCGGATTCAATATTTTCAATGTTGTACGTTCGGGTCAGGCAGAGGATTATGATGCATATTACGTCAGAGTTACCGACACAGATACGACACTGACAAAGGCCTCTGCTCATGCTGCAGCCAACCAGACCTCCGAATCCAAACTTATGGACTACTATTATCAGAGATTTGGACTGTATGAGAATTTGGAATACAATAACAGGTTCGGGGATCATCTGATTGAATCGAATCTGACATTTTATGCCGGCAAAACGTTCAAGAACGAGATTGAAGAGCCCGAACGACAGGCAAATGTGATATGGCACTCGATGTATTCGTTCAAGGAGAAATACTCTGCCGAACTTGTTCTTACTTATGCAGGAAGCGACAGGTTCTCAAAAGAAAATAGATATAAACTCTTTCCTTCGGCAGGGTTGAGCTGGGTGATATCGGAAGAGAGCTTTATGTCGGGTGTTAAATTCATTGACTTTCTGAAATTGCGCGCTCAGGCAGGAATGCTCGGTGTTGAAACATTCATTTCACCGTTCTATTATATCGACCGCTTAAGCGTCAATACATCGGGTTCAGCGTTTGGCGCATATTCAAGCAACCAGTGGTTTGGTAGTACTACTGATGCTAAAGTGCCCAGAACTTCGCCTCAGAGAATAGGCAATCCCGACCTTTCATGGGAAATCTTTAAGGAAATAAATGCAGGGTTCGACGCATTGCTCTTTAACAAGAGGCTCCAGCTGGAGATGACTTACCAGAGATTTATTGATGACGGAATGATAGTCCAGGTAGCAAATGTGCTGCCCTATGTGGTTGGATTGCAGGGAGCCCGGCCCTGGTATAACTATAACAAAAACCAGGGAGCCTACCTGATGACAGATCTTGTGTTTACTCAGAAAATTGGGCAGTTTACATTCTCTCTCGGCGGTAACGTAACAACTGGCCTTACAAAGAGACTGAAATATGACGAGCCGAATTACAGATACGATTACCAGAAACGTACCGGACGTCCGTCGGATGCAATATTTGGCCTGAAATATCTGGGCAAATTCCAGTCGGATGATGAAACAAAAGTTGTTCCTCAACTTTATGACGCCCAGCTGAAAGCAGGCGACCTGAAATATGCAGATATGAATGGCGACGGGTTTGTTGATGATAATGACCAGACCATGATAGGGCACTCTTCACCGAGAGTATTTTATGGTGTCAATGCCACAATCAGATATAAAAACCTTGAGTTATTTGTAACAGGTGCTGGAAGAGCTTCATACGATTTGTTGCTTAACAATGAATATTTCTGGAACGGCTGGGGCGATAACAACTATTCAGCCTTTGTAAGGGATAATATCGGTGGTAAATATCCGAGACTGACATATTACAGGGTGAATAACAACTTCGTTACATCCGATTTCTGGCTCACAAAAGGCGATTATTTCAAAATCCAGAATGTAGAGATTGCATACAATGTGCCGCCAAAGTCCCTTACATTCATGGGAGGAC
>Ga0116190_1002903_pt1 | contig 13195 bp, 5 predicted proteins | sample AD_JPNTR4_MetaG_FD_89808 | JGI IMG/M metagenome (GOLD analysis project Ga0116190, IMG submission 89808) | Active sludge microbial communities of municipal wastewater-treating anaerobic digesters from Japan - AD_JPNTR4_MetaG | ecosystem: Engineered > Bioreactor > Anaerobic > Digestate | place...
CACGGAAAGGCATGGCTCTGTTTCCGTGTGTTTAGTGTGTTCCGTGGTTCCAATCAGAAATTGCGTTCTGCACCAAATAGGTGCGGCGCGGATCTCAACGGAAGCCAATGTTTACGGGGCTTTACTCAAAATCTGCATGCTCAACTGCTCTTTTTAGGCTGAATCGAGCTCAGGCGTATGTTATTTTTAAGTGCGTTGAAAGAAGAACCGCAGACCAAGCAGCAGAAAAGTCATGAAGCTCGAAGACACAATATGCCCAAAGTGCAATGCGAAGGGAACTTGCGAAAGTATTCCTCATCTGGGTCATGTCAACATTGCGGCACTTCTGTTCGGTGGCGCACTCTTCTCCCTGCTTTGGAGCGGGAGCCGTCCAACTCGACTGAAGTGTTCCTCTTGCGGGCACCGGTTCTCTCGCCGCTCACGATGGGCCAAGATCGGGTTTGTCTTGTTCTGGGGCATCATCATCGGCGTAGTGCTGCTATGGATGCTTGCGCCAGAGGAATGAAACGAAGGCCCTTACCCACTTCCGCTTTCTAGTCATTAGCCGCTTTCCTTTCGTGTTCTTCGTATGAAAAAACTACGTAGCCATGCTCCACTTTGAGCATTGAAAGTTGGAAGTTAAGCGTTGAGCGTTCATGGTATTGCAACAGTCAGGTTACATCCCGAGTTTGTCAGTGTGACAGGACGCGATACGGTCTTGCCGTCCCGCATGACCGTGATGACGTAGTCGCCTAGGAAACCGCGCGTCCGCGCCGTACCGTCCGCGCCGGAGGTGAGCGTTTCGTTGGTCCACCAAGTCCGGGTGACAAGATCCAGCCAGACCTGTCCGGCGGGCTTGAGCGACCAATCGCTGCGGTAGTAGGCGGCGTTGGGCCGCCAGTGCGAGTCTTCCCAGAACCCCCATGTCAGCAGCGCGACCACGGCAGGATGGCTGAACACGACAGTCAGGAAGTCGCGCGTGAAGTCGGCCTGGAGCTGTTCGTCTTGGGTGTCGATGTCATGCTCGGTAATCGAAATCGCAAGGCCGAGTGCGGCAAAGCGGTCCAAGATTTTGAGCATGCGTTCGGGCGGCGTGGGCGTGCCTCCGAAATGTGCCTGCATACCGAGTCCGTTGATCGGTGCGCCGCCCTGCTTGAGAAACCGCAAGGTTTTTTCGAAATGATCTTGATGTGCCCGGTCCAAGCCGCCGCCGGACAGGATGGCGTAATCATTGAGGTAAAGGTTGACCTCCGGATCGTAGCGGCGGGCCAGCTTAAACCAAGCGATCATCTCCTCGTCACCGAGAACCTTCATCAGATCGTGGTTGGTGTAAGGTTCGTTGATGACATCCCAGTCGATCAGTCGGCCTTTCAGGATCGACACCTCGTGTGCGATGTGTGCGTTGATGCGCGCGCGCAATTTTTCGGGGTCGTCTTTGTGCGTTTGCAGGTCGCGGGGTGTGTGCCTCCATGAGGGCCACACCAGACAATGACCACGCACGTCAATCCGCCGCTCGCGCAGCCAGTCAAGCGCCCGCAGAACAGACGCTTGATGATCTGGTTTGTCCCAATTGTTCCACTTGAGGTCGTTTTCAAACACGACGCGTGAAAAGTTTTTTTCGATGACCGCGCGGTATTTCTCGCCGTCGGCATCCTGCCGCAGAATGCCCTTCACGGTCACGGCCGAGCCCCAACCGAATGCGTGCCGCCGCATCTCCACCGCCACCTTGGCGCCGGGCACAGGCCGACCTGTGCTGTCGGTCACGCGCACCGCAAGATCGGCCTTGCGGTGTTGCTCGATGCGTGCTGCGGCTGCGGTGCGCCAAGGTGCGTCCAACGCCTGTCCCGCGTAGGAGATCCGTGTACGCGGCAAGCGTGCGAGGTCGTAGCCGGTTCCAAAGGCGTAGAGCGCGACATCCGCGATTTCGACACACTGCGCCATGACACCCAGATGGAACCCCGCGCTGGCACGACCGGCCTCATAGGCTTCACGCGACTTGAAGGGCAGGAAATATTCCTGCCATGTGCGCCCCAGCGTGACACCGCAACTCAGCGATTTGTCATGCGGCGGTCCGGCCTTCTCAAAGATCGCATGGACCTGTCCTTCGCCGTTTTCTGTGCGGGATTCCAGTGTGCGCGCAAAGAAACGCATCCAGAGCACTTCGCCCTTTTCGATGCGGCGTGTCGTACGGAACTGAAACTGAACCGCCCAAGGGCGTTCGGGCTGTGTGCGGATGTCGCAACGGATCGCTTCGGCGAAAGGCTGGCCCTCGACCTTCACGCGCGTCAAGGTGGCATGTTCGGTCTGGCTCTCCGCGCGTAGCGACGCGATGGCGTTTTCCTGAATCGCGGGCACACCGCCCTCAGGCACTGCGGCAATCAGGCTACAAGCAACAAGGAGCGTCAAGCTCATCAATAGGCGTTTCATTGGATTCCCTTTCATGCAGCGTGAAAGCGGCTGGCGTTCGGCAACGGCATGTCCAGCAGATCGGCTAACGCACGCAGCAGTTCGGTTTCGTCCACGGTCAGCATGCCGTCGGCGCGCATCACGAATGCGCAGGCGTTCAGCAGTTCGCCCTTAAAGAGTGGTGTGAGGCCATCAAGCCGTTGCACGGCGGCCTCCCACTGGGTCAGCGTGCAATCGCGCCGTGCCGGCATCGGCAGCCGGTCGACGCGGAAGGAGGTCGCGCGCGCCACACCTTCACGCCATGCTGCTTCGGCGGCGGCGTCATCGTGCGGCTGCCCCAGATAAGCCATCACGCCCAACACGGTCGCGGCCTCGGCCTGTACCCGCGCGGGCGGCAGCGGCTTGCCGTAGAAGCCGCGCCTCACGCTGGTCGACGATAACGCGCGCTGCATGCGTCCGAGCAGCAGGACTTCGAACAGCGAGCGCTCATGGTCTGCATCCGCCAATTCGCGAGCCAGCGCTAGACAGGTCTCGCAACCGGCGGACGGACGCTGCCGGACCCCCTCAACCGCCAGATCCAGCAGTTTGCGGCGTGCGGTGCGGTCTAAGCTCCGCAGCGCGTCGTACCAGCGTTCGGCAGCCGTGGCTAGCGCGGTTGTCTCTGTGACGGCGATCTGGCTGCGCTGACGTTGGCGCACGTCCTCATCTTCGCTCAGTAGCAGCCCGTAAAGCGCGGCGGCGGCATCGTCGGGGCGGACCAGTGTTTCGCGCAGACCGAGATCAAGCGTAGGCAATACCACGGTGGCCGTCGGAATTTCCGCCGCCTCGGACAACGCTGTGTCCGCCGCTGATGCCAGGCTCAGTTCTGAAGCGACTCCTGCCGCAGATGGAGGCACAGGCGGGGGTGCCGGTGGCGGAGGCGGCTCATTTCCTTTTGGTGGTTTGCGCCACGGCTTGAAGTTGCCCGTAAATTCGGGGTCCAACTGTTGGATACGCTCCAGTAGCGGCGGATGCGTGGCGAAGAGCTTGTCTACTGTGCCGGCCGAAAAGAGCAGGTGCGAAAGCTCGCTGCGGTTGGCACAGCGCATCTCGCTGCCATGTTGCGATGCGCCGATCCGCTTGAGCGCGCCGGCCAGTCCCATAGGATTACGCGTGAACTGCACGGCAGAGGCATCCGCCAGATATTCGCGCTGGCGCGACACCGAGGCCTGAATTAACCGTGCGAAAAGGACCCCTATGCTGCCGATCACCCAGAGCGCCAGCCCGGAAAGGAACAGGATCAACAGAGCACCGCCGCCATTGCCTTTCTTATCGTCCGACGAGCGTGCGTAGCGCAACGAGCGCATCAACTGGTAGCCCAGGATCGAGGTCACCAAGATGCCAAAAAGAATGCTGAGCAACCAACAGTTGAGCCGCATGTCGCCATTTTTGATGTGACTGAATTCATGTGCGACCACGCCGTGCAGTTCTTCACGCGACAGCCGTTCCAGCGCGCCGCGCGTCACGGCGATCGCCGCATTGTGCAGCGAGAAGCCTGCCGCAAAGGCATTGATGCCGCGCTCCTTGTCCAGTACGAAAACCCGCGGCACCGGCACGCCCGAAGCCAGTGCCACCTCCTCCACGATATTGAGCAGACGCCGTTCCAGAAACTCTTTGACATAACCGGGAGCGATCTCGCGACCGCCGGCCGAACGTGCCACCGCCGCGCCGCCCCCCGCCAGCGAGATGCGGCGATAGAGCGTACCGCCCCCGATGATCAGCGCGCTGATCCCGGCGGTCACCAACATCCAGTGCGGATCCCACGCGAACACCCGGATGCCGGCACGGTCTTGATCCAGCGTCTGCCGCTCCTCTGTTTCCTCCTCGTCACGCGACAGCTCCACCGCGAGCACCGCAATCGCTCGCGAGGCGAGGTAGAAGGCGCAGACAATCAACACCACGGCTGCCGCGTAGTATACGAGCAACACGCGCGTCCGGCGGCGGGCGGCTTCCTGGCGGGCAAAGAAGGTCATGGCCGTTCAATCAGAAGCGCACCTGCGGTGCCTGCCGTTCGGCGTCCGACTCCAGTTCCAGCGACTGCGCCGCCGCGAAGTTGAACATCTAGGCGATCAACGAGCTAGGAAACACCTCGCGGCGGGTGTTGTAGGCCATGACCTCGTCGTTGTAGGCCTGACGGGCGAAGGCGATGCGGTTCTCGGTGGAGGCGATCTCCTCCTGGAGCTGCATCATATTCTGGTTGGCCTTGAGGTCGGGGTACTGCTCCACCACCACCATCAGGCGGCCAAGCACACCGCGCAACGCGCCTTCAGCGCCGGCCAGCGCACGCATGGCCGCACCGTCGGTCGGCGCGGCGGCGGCAGCATTGGCGGCGGCGAACGCCTGGTTACGCGCCGCGATCACGGCTTCGAGCGTCTCGCGTTCGTGCTTCATATAGCCTTTGGCGGTCTCCACCAGATTGGGGATCAGGTCATAGCGCCGCTTCAACTGCACATCGATCTGGGCGAACGCATTTTTGAAGCGGTTGCGCGCCTGCACCAATCCGTTGTACACGCCGATTGCCCATCCGGCGAGCACCACCAAAACACCGATCACGATTAACAACGTCATGCTCATACATGCTTCCTTTCTGTTTGTGCTTTACCGGCGCACAAGAGTGAACCTCTCTCCTTACGGGAGAAAAATACCATTCCCGATCTTGCCGCGTCAAGGATGCCGCCGCATTTTCCGTCACACGGCCTGAAAACGACTGTCATCCGGCAGCGGCATGTCCAGCAGATCGGCCAGCGCGCGCAGGAGTTCTGTCTCATCCTCGGTCAGCGTGCCATCGGCGCGCATCACGAATGCGCAGGCATTCAGCAGCTCACCCTTAGAGAAAGGCGTGAGGCCGTCAAGTCGCTGCACGGCGGCTTCCCAATGGGTCAGCGTACAATCACGACGCGCTGGCATCGGCAGCCGGTCGACGCGGAAGGAGGACGCATGTGACACGCCTTCGCGCCATGCCGCTTCGGCGGCGGCGTCATCCTGCGGCTGTCCCAGATAGGCCATCACCCCCAGCACGGTTGCGGCCTCGGCCCGTACCCGTGCGGGTGGCAGCGGCTTGTCGAATAAAGCACGCTTCACGCCGGCTGACCACAGTGCGCGCTGCATGCGCCCGAGCAGTAAGACTTCAAACAGCGAACGCTCGTGATCCGCATCCGCCAGCTCGCGGGCCAGCGCCAGGCAAGACTCGCGACCGGCGGGCGGTCGTTGCCGAACCCCCACAGTCGCCAGGTCCAGCACTTGGCGGCGTACCGTGCGATCCATGCCCCGCAGTGCGTCGTGCCAGCGTTCGGCGGTTGTGGCCAGCGCGGTCGTTTCCGCGACGGCGATCCGGTTGCATTGGCGGCGGCGCACGTCCTCGTCTTCGCTCAGCAGCAGCCCGTAAAGCGCGGCGGCGGCATTGTCGGGGTGGACCAGTGTTTCGCGCAGGTCGGGATCGAGTGTGGGCAGTACAACGGCAACCGTCGGGATTTCCGCAGCCTCGGACGGTGCCGTGCTTGCTGATGTCGGGTTTGCGGTAGCATCCGTCGCCGGAACAGGTGCGTCCTCTTGCGGCGACTCGCTCCACGGCGTGAAGTCGCCCGTGAATCCGGGCTCCAACCGCTGGATGCGCTCCAACAGCGGCGGATGCGAGTCGAAGATCTCGTCTGGTGTGCCGGCCGAAAAGAGCAGATGCGAAAGCTCGCTACGGTTGGCGCAGCGCATCTTGTTGTCGTGGCTTGATGCGCCGATCCGCTTGAGCGCGCCGGCCAGTCCTGCAGGGTTGCGCGTGAACTGCACGGCAGAGGCATCCGCCAGAAACTCGCGTTGATGCGATACTAAGGCCTGGATCTTCTGCGCGAACACGACTCCCACGCCACCGATCAAACAGATCACCATCCCCAGGATGACCATGTCGTTGCTGTCGTCCTCCATGATAAAGTTGCCCAGGATCGAGGTCGACAAGATGCCGAAGAGGAGGCTCAGCAACCAACTGTTGAGCCGCATGTCGCCATTTTTGATGTGGCTGAATTCATGCGCGATCACGCCGTGCAATTCCTCGCGCGACAGCCGTTCCAGTGCGCCGCACGTCACGGCGATCGCCGCGTCGTGCAGGGAGAAGCCCGCCGCAAAGGCATTGATGCTCCGCTCCTTATCCAGCACGAAAACTCGCGGTACCGGTACGCCAGAAGCCAGCGCCACCTCCTCCACGATATTGAGCAGACGCCGCTCAGGAAACTCGAGGGAACGATCGGGGGTGATTTCACGGCCGCCGGCCGAGAGCGCCACCGCCGCGCCACCCTTGGTCAGCGAGATGCGGCGATAGATTGTGCCGCCCACGATGAACACCGCGCTTACCCCGGAGGTCATCAGCACCCAGACAGGATTCCACACGAACACCCGCATATAGGCGCAATCCGGCGAGTATCGTTCCCCCGACATGAGAAGCAGCAGATTCATCAAGAGTGCCGCAAGCCCCCGCAGGATGATATAGAAGGCGCAGACGGTCAGCACCACGGCTACCGCATAATACAAGAGCAGCACATACGTCCGGCGGCGGGCGGCTTCCTGGCGGGCAAAGAAGGTCATGGCCGTTCAACAAGAGGCGCACCTACGGTGTCTGCCGTTTGGTGTCCGGCCCCACCCCCAACGACTGCACCGCCGACCACGATTACCAACATCGTCGTGCTCATGCAGGCTCCCTTTCTGTTTACGCTTTACCGGCGCACAAGAGTGGCAACCGGAAAGCGGTAGAATAATCAACGCAAAACCATCACGGAGCCGCTGACGTAGAAGAGCTTCAGCGTGCCATCCGCTGACGGTTTAACCTGCCAGTGGCTATTGGGCCTGTTGGTCCAGTCCAGCGCACCGGAAATCGTGTTGCCACCGCTGACCGTCGCGATGGTGTACTGCTTGGCGGTATCCAACAACTCGGGGTTGGCGACGGTCAACGTTGCGCCCGCGCCGAAAGTCAGCGAACCGTCGAGCAACAGGCGGTCGTTGCCAGCCGCAGCGATATCGATCAGCAAAGCACCGGTCAGGGTCGTGTCGCAGGCGAGCGTCAAGTCGCCGACTGTGCCCACGCCGCCGGGCGCGAGCGTGCCGGTCACCATCAGCGTACCGTTGCTGACCGCACCGCTGCCGCTCAGTGTAGCGAGCGTCGGGGCACATCCGTTCAGATCGAGCCCGGCCCCTTCAGCGATCACCAGCTCGGTGCCGACGGACAGCGGGCTTTCGCCGGTCAACTCGGTGGTCAGCAGTGAGCCGTCACCGGGGTCGGTCAAGGTTACGAAATACGCGATGTTGGTTTCGTTTCGCCCGTAGAAATCCACGCCGAAACCGAACGATGTCGTCGTCCACCATTGCGATTTGACTGGGCCGCCACCGCCACCACCCTGGCCGAAGCGTGCCTCAAAGGCGTGCGGACCGGGTGTCAGCGTGTACGAGCCGATCGTCGGAACGTTCCACGAGACGCCATTGGCGATCACCGTCACGCCGTCGATCGTCAGCTTGACGTTATCGTCAAAGTTTTCGGCAAATGTCCAGGTCTCGTTCGTCGGCGACCGGTTCCAGACATAACCCTTATAGATCCATGTGGTGTAGTAGGGCTCCGTATACACGATATTGGCCATGCGGGTCGTGAGGCGCGTGACGATGCTGGTCGACATCGCCTCGGTGGTATTGAAGGCACCGGCCACCGGAGCTTCGTACAATCCCGGCCGGGCGCCGCGGAGTTGCAACACGCCCTCACTGATGACGATCGGTGTTGTAGCGTCGATGCCCGTCGCGATGGTCAGCACCTTCTCGCCGACCTTGGTAAGGCCGTCGCACCGCAGGTGCCCGTCGGCGAGCAGACCGCCTTCGGCCGTAACCACACCGCCTGTGACCGTGAAACCGCCGAGACTCAGGACGCCACTGGCCAGTACGATATCGGAGCCCTCCGGCAGTGCGCCAGCCACATCGAGACTCAGCGTGCCGTTGCTGACTGTCGTCGCGCCGCCGTAGGTGTTGGCCGCATTCAGCAAGAGCGTTCCGGCACCCAGCTTGGAGAGGCCGCCACTGATGTTGGCACCGAGTGTGGCGGTCGCGGCGTTATGGGTACTGACACCGCCGCCGGAGAGCGTCACGGACGGAGCCGAGGTGTAGCCGAAGCCCGGGCAGGTCACTTGGATGCCGCTGACCGTGCCGCTCTTCGAATCAAACGTCGCGATGGCCGTCGCACCGGTACCGCCGCCGCCCTCAATCGTGACCATCGGCGGCCCGATGTAGCCGCCACTCGGTTCCACGGTGATGCTGGCTACGCCGCTACCGGCCGGCGCCTGCAATGGCACATCGATCGTCCCGTTCCAGTCGGCGGTATCGAACGCCGCGCCGTCTGCGTAGACATGCACAGCATCTGGAGCGTTGGCACCGGTGTTGAAGACTTTGCCATTCTGGCGCATCAGGAAGGTGCCGCCGTCAAAGTTCACATAGGCGGCGGATCCCGTGCGCGATGACGACTTCGTGATCATCGACGCGCTGACCGTGCCGCCGTTGAAATTGGCGATCGCCAGCATGTTTGTGCGGTCGGCCATGTTGATCGTTCCGTTGATTCTGACCTGCGCGTCACCGTCCGCCGTGAACACCGCAAACCCGTTTTGTAAGCCATTGTCGCTGGCTTCTCCCACGCTCAAATATGACGCTGTATTGAATGTGCCGCCGACCGTGTGCACCACAGCGGTGCCGCCGCGGCTGAGGCCCAAAATTCCGGCATAGACGTTGCCCATCTCGAAGGCTCCGCCGGTCTGCCGCAAGATGCCAACGCTGTTGACGTTACGCCCGAGATGAAAGTAGCCCATGTTTGTGAAGGTCCCGCTGTTCAGTTCATAGTAGCCGTATCCAGAGAATCCGATACGCCCGTCACTGGCGCATCCTCCCCAGTTGTGCATGACGCCGCCATTCTGATAGACCGCGCCGTGGCTGCTGCTATTGTTGCCGACATAAAGCCGCTGCGTGATAGAGGCATTGTCCTGAATCTCAAGAATGCCGCAGCCGCTTTGGCCGATCACCAGCGTCGACTGTGGCACATTGTAGGGATAGAGATAACCGCCCCACGCGGTGTTCCCGCCGACGGTCATACGGCCGAAGTCACCCGCATTGTATCCGACATACGCCGAATTGTTGGTCACGTAGACGAACGTCGGCGCCGGATTGGTGAGGAACAGATGGGCATTGCCGACGTATAGCGTACCGATCTCATGGTCGCCCGGTGCGTCGAACGCTAAAGCGCCGCCGTTAATCCGCGTGTGACCACGATAGGCGGCCTTGCCTCTCAGCGAAAGGGTCTGATCCCCCAGCTTGGTCAAACCCATCAAATTGGTGAAATCGTAGGTGTAGGCCAGCGGCGCGAGGCTGGTGTCGATTGCGAGGCATGCGTTGGCGCCCGTGAAGGGGGCGGCATCGTGCAGGTCGCGTATCTCTTCGGCGGTCCAGCCTTGCGTACCGTCACTGGCGTGCACCGAGAGCGTGCCACCGTCAGTCACCGTCACGCGTCCGTCTTTATAGCCCGGCAGTGAGCCTGTGTGTTTCACGTAGAGCGTGCCGTTGCTGATCGTGGTCGTACCGGCGTAACTGTTGGCCGTATGGTTGAGCGAGATCGTGCCTGCACCGACCTTCACTACGCTACCCGGTCCCGTGACCTCTCCATTGAACGAGGCGTAGCATGCGCTCGCCGCATCCAAACGTGCCTGGCCGTCCAGTAGCGTGACCGGACCGTTCCAGAAGTTCCGCGTGTTGTTGCCCAACCGGGCGTAGAAGCGGGCGTTGTCTTCCAGCACCAAACTCCAAAGCGTGGGCGTCGTCATATCATAGATGTCGAAATACGCGCCGCCACGGACGGTCATCACATTGTTCTCATCGCCGCCCATATTGGTGCTGGCCTCGATCGTGAAGCTACCCTCCCGGATGTCGATCGCCGCTGCGGGGCCGCCCGGCGCGACGGACACGGAGGTCAACCCCACCATGTTCTGACCGACTTTGGTGAGGGTGTGGTTGTTCATGGTAAGTGTCGAGGTGCCGTTGACGTTGCGCAGATCCCATCGTCCGCTCTGCACACCGCCGAAGGTCGTGTCGCCCGCGAGCGTGACAATGCGCAATGCGTTGAATTGCGAGATACCGGAATTGTTGACAATTGCGCCCAGACCGTCGACCCCCGCGCCGGTAACCGTGATCGCCTCGGCGTTCAGGTTCATGGCCTGGCCGGTCATCGAACCGCCCACGTCGAGCGTGCCGCCGTCCTCAATGAACGTGCCGGCTGCAGGCGAGCCGAGCGCTGCATTGTTTGACGCCAGCACCATGCCGCTCTTGATGACAGTCGGCCCAAGGTAGGTGTTCGCGCCGGTCAGAACCAGCTTGCCCGATCCCTCATGAGTCAAGGTGCCGCCGCCTGAGATGACGCCTGCAATCGTTTGCGTCACGCTGCCGCCGAAAGCCAGCGTACCCGCGCCCAGAGCGGTCGGTCCGGTGTAGCTGTTGGCTGCCGTGAGCAGTGCCTTGCCAACGCCGTCTTTCGCGAGGCCTGCGGCTGCGCCGTTGTCTGCGATAGACGCATTGACCGTCAGCACGGCTGCGGCGTCATCATTTTGCAGGATGACGTTCCCGCCCGACGCGAGCGGCGCGAGGAAGCCGTCGCCAGCGGCCTCACCGACCGTAACGGAAGCCTTGTTCTCTCCGATGAAGAGGGCGTCCGTACGCAGGGTTTTGTGAGTACCGTTCTCCTGGGTGGCGATCACCGCCGGCGTGGCGGTATTTTGACGGATGTAACGGATACTGTTGGCCTGTGCGCCCGCTAGCGTGATCGCGCCGACCGTGCCGTCGCTATCGATCTCCGCACCGAGGGCCGCATCGTCAGGGATGACGGAATTTGGTCCACGCGCTGCGATGGAGGTAGTCGCCGCGCCTGATGAAACGTGCAACCCGTTGACCGCATCATAGGCCACCATGCCTTGGCCGTTGATCGTGATCCACGATCCGATCAATCCCGCAGGCTGTCCGGTGATGAAAATCCGTGCACGGTCGCTTGCGCCGATATCGGCACCCGTGATGTTGAGCGTGCCACCACCGGCGCGGGTCAGGGACGCGAAAGTCAGCGTGGCACTCTGTCCCTGGGCGGCTGGCGTGAAGGCCAGCGTACTGGCGTTGTGCCGCACGGTGAGCGCACCAGCCGTCTCGCTGAAATTCGCCGCGCTGCCGTCGTTCTCGACACTCAGCGTGCCGCCGTCCAAAATGATCGACGATGCGTCGCGCAGACGGTTGCCGTTGTTGGCGGTGGCGGTATTGACCAAGCGTAGCGTCGCGCCGTTGGTGATTGTGTAGGATGCAGAAGAAGCGATTGCACCGGCCGCACCAGAGAGAATGAGTGTGCCCTCCTCGATGGCGGTCGAGCCACTGTAGGAACTCGCCCCTGAGATCGTCCACGTGCCGCTGCCGCGTTTGATCAACGTGACCGTGCCGGAACCATTCATGATACCGCCGCTGAACTCGCCAGTGCCGTCAGTCGAGCCCCGCAGAATCAGGGTCTTGCTACCGCTTGTGGCACCGGTGGCGCGCGTAAAGAGCAGGTGGCCGCTGCCGCCCTGCTCGATGGCGCCTCCTCTGTGGAGTTCCACCAGACGGTCGCTGGTGCTGCCCGTGCCGAGGTAGAGATAACGGCAGTCGGCGTGGTTGAGAATGACACTGCCGCCGGCCCCCAGACTGCACGGGGTCGAGCCGTTGGCGATGGTGTCGAATACGATCGTGGCGGGTACGTTGATGATAGTGCTCATTGTGTAATCATTCGCCGGATTCATCAGTGCGATCGTCCCGTAGTACGAACTGTGCCAGAACTCAAAACCTGTCGCCCCGGTCAGCTTGGCGTTGATGGTAAGGGTCTTGCCGTTGGCCGCACCGTTGTCGAGATGGTTGTTGCCTCCAGCGGTGCTCAGGAAAATCGATCCGGGGCCATTGATCGTACAGTTTCCAGCCGCCATGATACCGCTGCCGCCTGTGTTACTCACGGTCAAGGTCGTCCCGGCGCCGAGATTGATGACGCCGTCCGCCGCGTTGATCTGAATCTGCCGGATGCTGGTGTTGCCGTTCAGATTGACCACGCCGGAGGAGTTGTAGGTGATGTCAAGCACGCTGGAAGCGCGCTGCAGCGGTCCATCCACCGTGATCGTGCCGACGCCGTTCAGATTGAGCATCTTGGTGCCGCCGCTCATGCCGCCGATCGCGCCGACAGTCAAGGTCCGCTCTGCATGGTCGTTACGCAGCGAATAGGCCGCGTTGGCCGAGTCGGGGCCCAGACGCAGCGTGGTGTTGAGCGTTTGGCTTGCGCCGGCCGTGTCGGTGATGCGGACCTCGCCGCCATCGCGCAGGATGGTGGTCTGGCTGGTTCCGATGCCGATCGTGTATGCGGCGACCGACGCCGTGTCGAACACGATATTTAGGATGCCGGGGAGCCCCGCCGTGTTGATCGTTGTGTTCGCGCTGGCTCCCGAGAAGGTAGCGGTGTCTCCGCCCGACGGATAGGGCGACGCACTCCAGTTGGCGCTGTCGGTCCAGTTGGCGCTTTGTGCGCCGCTCCACGTTCCGCTGGCGGCGTACGCACTCAGGCAGGCTCCCAGCAAGGTGACGGTAACGAAGACATCCAATAAGGACTTTCCCCAAAAAATCGGGGGCAATTATATCTAAGTCCTTGAAAACAAAGGGGATGCGTCTCTGACGGGCGTGCCTGAAAGTGAAAAAGTGGTTTTCCTCCGCCGGTTCTGCCAAA
>Ga0116190_1002917_pt1 | contig 13148 bp, 6 predicted proteins | sample AD_JPNTR4_MetaG_FD_89808 | JGI IMG/M metagenome (GOLD analysis project Ga0116190, IMG submission 89808) | Active sludge microbial communities of municipal wastewater-treating anaerobic digesters from Japan - AD_JPNTR4_MetaG | ecosystem: Engineered > Bioreactor > Anaerobic > Digestate | place...
TCTACAGCTTTTATAGATATATCAAAATAGTCTGAAATCTCTTTATTTTTTTTACCTTCAAATCTACTCATTTCAAATACTTCACGGCAACGTTCGGGCAGTTCTTTAATAGCTTCGCTTATATGATGTTCAAGTTCTGTGTTATGATACGGGTCTATAAAATCAGCTTCTATTTTTTTGAGTTCTACCCATGCTTTTTCTCTATATTTTTCTTCTAATTTTTGGTGTTTTATATAGTTTAAACACGTATTTTTTACCGATCTGAATAAATATGATTTGAGTGAAATAATGTTTTCAAGATTTTCTTTTTGCTCCCACATTTTTAAAATTATACCCTGAACTATTTCTTCAGCTTCGTCAGCATCGGGAATAAATGAATGGGCATAAGTGCACAAACCGGTATAATATTGAGAATAAATTGTTTCAAACACTGCGTCCCAATTCCCATTCTGTATGTGTGTTTTTTGTTCCAATTTGTTTTGAAGTAAAAATAAGTTTCACAAAAAAATTGTGGAAATATACAATTTTTTTTTATCGTTTCAAATTCTTATTTTTTATTACATTGTAAATGTATACTTTTTTACTATTTATGGTTTAATTGCTCGCAACATTTCTCTTTTACCATTTGGGGGGCCTGGTATTTTTTTAATTGTAAATCCAATTGCTTCTAAGCATCGCCGTACAGTTCCTTTTACACAGTATGTAGTAAGTATTCCTTGTGATTCCATACATGCATATATACGAGCAAATATTTCTTCTGTCCAAAGTTCAGGTTGTTTTTCGGGGGCAAAAGCATCGTAATATACAATATTACAAGCAGGAAGTTTGTGTATTGTAACTATATCAATATTTAGTTTTAGTAGAGTAAAATATTGATGTATGTATATTGGTACACCCCAAGCACATGTATGAATATCTGTAAAATATGATTGTTTGTTTTCTTCCCACAATTGTTCGTATTGTAAATTGTTTACTTCATCAATGTTTAAAGGATATTTTTCAATACATATGTATGTTGTATGTTTTTTTTGTTTTATTGCCTCTACTAAAGTATTCATAGCATTGAGTCCTGTACCAAACCCAATTTCTAAAATAATAGGTGTTTGTTTCGTAGAATAATTATATGCATTAGTTATGTAAATATGTTGTGATTCGTTGTGTGCTCCATACGTAGAATGATAATGTTCTTGTAGTTGGGGTATATATAGCGTGTTGCTTCCGTCGGAAGTTTTTACTACAAAACGTTGCATCAAATTCGTGCTTTACTATATAAAAATAAACAAATTATACTATATACTATGTTAGGAATCCATACCGCTATGCGAGGATCTAAATCGGAATTTATGGTAAAAGTAGTAGTTACTTGCATTAGCATTATATATGAAAATGAAAGAGCTAAACCTATTACTATATTTATGACTGTACCTCCTCGTTTTTTTCTATTAGATAAACTAACTCCTAAAATTGTAAGAATAAAAGTTGAAAACGGGTATGCCCAGCGTTGATATTTTTGTACCAATAATCTATTAATATTGTCGGTACCTTGTAAACGTTGTATTTCAATATATTCATTGAGTTCGTCAATATTCATTTTTTCAACATACATAGTACGCATTTTAAAATCTTCGGGTAATAAGTAAAAAACCGTATCAAGTATTTGTCCTGTGGTAATTTTTTGTTTTCCTTTTTCTATATCACGAATTACATAATTATACACAATCCATTTCTTTTTTTCTGAATCCCAACGAGCATAGTCGCTGGTGAGTTTTGATACCATTTTTCCGTTTTCGTATTTTTCCATTGAAAAGCGAAATGCATTTTCTGCATCTACATTATAGCTTTCCATATATATAAATATACCGGGACGTACTTGTCTGTGAATATTTCGTTCCCAATTTTGGAATCGGGTAAAAACATATTTATCTTCAAATGCTAATTTTACTTTGTTTGATTCGGGTATTATATACATTATAAGAAACCACGATAATATAGCTATTAATGTAGCAGAAATCATATAGGGACGTAAAAAACGATTGAAACTGATGCCACTGGCATGGATTGCAATAATTTCTGCATTTTGAGCCATTTTTGACGTAAAAAATATTACCGAAATAAATACAAACATTGCACTAAACAAGTTTACATAATATGGTATAAAATTGAGATAGTAGTCAACAATGATTTCTTTGAGAGGTGCCGAATTTTTTATAAATTCTTCATATTTTTCTTGTATATCAAACACTATGGCAATTGTCATAATTATAAGTATGGCAAACAAGAATGTTCCCAAAAATCGTTTAATTATGTATAGATCTATTTTTTTTACCATTGTCTTATAATCGTTGACTAAGTCGTGAAATCATTATTTTTTTCCATTCTGTGAATGTTCCGTTTATTATTTGATTTCGTGCTTGAGTAACCAAATCTATATAAAATGCTAAATTATGAATACTTGCTATTTGAGCACCTAACATTTCGCCTGCATAAATTAAGTGACGAAGATACGCTTTTGTATAATGCAAATCAACAAAACATGAACTATGTTCATCAATAGGACTAAAATCGTTTTGCCATTTTTTGTTTTTTATATTAATTATACCATTCCATGTAAATAGCATTCCGTTTCTTCCATTGCGAGTTGGCATTACACAGTCAAACATATCGGTACCCAAAGCTATGGCTTCTAATATATTTACAGGCGTTCCAACTCCCATTAAATATCTTGGTTTGTCTTTTGGCAAAATGCTGTTTACAATAGTAAGCATCTCATACATATCTTCTACGGGCTCGCCAACACTTAATCCGCCTATAGCATTGCCTTCCATATTGTGCGATGCAATATATTCTGCCGATTGTGCCCGCAAATCTTTATATACGCTTCCTTGTACTATAGGGAAAAACGTTTGTGTGTATCCATACAATGGTTCTGTCTTTGTAAAATGTTCTATACCACGAGCAAGCCAACGGTGAGTTAATTCCATTGATTTTTTTGCATAATTGTATTCACATGGGTATGGTGTGCATTCATCAAGAGCCATTATAATATCTGCTCCAATAATTCGTTGTGTGTCAACTACATTTTCGGGAGTAAATATGTGTTTTGAACCGTCAATATGCGATTTAAATACTGCTCCTTCTTCGGTAAGTTTTCGATTGTGTGAAAGGGAGAAAACTTGGTATCCGCCGCTATCGGTTAAAATTGGTTTATTCCACCCATTGAATGTATGTAAACCACCGGCTTTACGAATAGTGTCAAGTCCGGGACGGAGATATAAATGGTATGTGTTTCCTAAAATTATCTGAGCATTTATATCATCACGTAACTCACGCATGTGTATCCCTTTTACAGAACCAACCGTACCTACAGGCATAAAAATAGGTGTTTGTATTGTTCCGTGGTCGGTACTGATAGTTCCGGCACGTGCTTGTGAATGAGTATCAGTAGATGATATTGTAAATTGCATGTAAAAAATTTTGGCAAATATAATATAAAGCAGTTATATACACGAGTAGTCTGCTAAAAATCGCGTTATTTTAAATAAAATCAATACAAGTATAATTCACAAATAAATTCTTGTGAAACCGTTTTCTATATGGAATTACTGTTATTTTTGAATAACAATAATTTGAGAATGTTTAGTGTTACCACATTGAACCCACAACGTGTATAAACCTTGAGGCAGTGAATGTATATATACAGTTTCGCCTGGATTGATTTGGTCTTGTTTCCAAACTACAATTCCGGCCATATTGCTCAAAGTAGCTTTGCACTTGTATTGTGATTGTATATCAATTGTTATATCACCGGTAGATGGGTTTGGGTACACTTGTGTGTAAAGTTGCGGTGTCAAAATTGATGTTTCACCGGTTTGAGCTTCGGCTATGTTGCTCATAGCTAAAGTATAGGGGCCACTTTCAATTTTTAATATTCCACTTGTAACACAAGCTTGTTCTTTTTTAACACCTATTTTGTAATATTTTGAACCCATTGGTTTTGTATCATTCCATTCGCTAGCTACTTTTGCATCAACCGAATCGTGTAAGACTAAATTATTTTTTGTAGTTCCACGATAAATATAGTACCAAACCGGAACAAATTCTCCTGATTCGTCAATATAATCAGTCCAGTCTAACACATTACTTACACCATCGGTTCCGGGTGAAACACCTAAATGAATTGTTTGATGAAATGCACTTAATTTAGATTTGTGTTTACACGCATCTTCAGTTTGTATAACATATCGTGATGGAGATTGTAATGGATTTGTAATATAATCATCAAAATATGATTGTCGTACAGAATCTACACTGCCTATCCATTTATATTCACCTCCACTCATTTTATATATATGAACTTTTTCTATACTTGAATTCCAAACTTTTTCCCATATTATTTTGTTGGTACCTAAATCTCTGTCAATTGTAACTAAACAAATTGGGTAGGAAGGAGTTTCTATACTTACGGTTGCTTGTGCTGTTCGTGTACAGTTATTTCTATCAGTTACGGTTAGAGTATATTTGCCTTGAGCCAATCCTTCTATATTTTGTGTTTGCGATTGTTGTGACCAATTGTATGAATATGGTGCTGTTCCGCCAATAACAGAAGCAGATATAGCTCCGTTTTGAGCATTACATTCTGCGTTTGTCACTTGTAATTGAATATCTAATGTCTCGGGTTGCGAAATAGTAAATACTTCAGAAGCTAAGCAACCTCGAGCATCATACACATTAACACTGTATAACCCAGGAAATAATCCTTGCACTGTTTTGGTTTGTAATCCTATATTCCAACGGTACAAATATGGCTCTACTCCGCCTTTGGGAATAATAGTTGCCGAACCATTACCTAATCCATTGCACGTAACATTGTTTGATTCTACATCTATATCAAATAAATCGGGTTGGTTAACCGTACTTTGTATTGTATATGAGTCGTTACAAGCATCGCTTATAATACATTCATATGTTCCTGCAGGAATATTTTTTTGAGTAAATCCTTGAAATTGGTTATTCCATGAAATTGTATATGGTTCAACACCTTTACTTGCTTCTATACGTATAGTTCCATCTGATTTACCGAAGCATGTAACATCTTCAACCAACATTGTATAGGTTAATTTTTGAGGTTCTTGTATAGTTGCTGTTTTTACAATATTGTCGTCGCAGGCATCGGTAATTGTTACAGAATATGTTCCAGCCGGTAGATTTAAATTATTGGCATCGGTAAAAGAATTATTCCAATTGTATGAATACGGTAAAGTTCCTCCGCTCACCTGAACGAGAATTGAACCATTTGATTTGCCAAAACATGTTGCATTGGTGGCGGTAATTTGAGCTTGCAAAGGTTCGGGTTCAGTAATAGTAGTAGTAAGCATTTTTTTACAACCGCGAGAATCTTGTACTTGAACAGTATATTTGCCTTGTGGTAAACTCGAAATTCCTTGTGTGTTTTTGCCATTACTCCAAATGTATGAGTATGGTACAGTTCCTCCATTTACCAATGCCAATGCACTTCCATTGAGAGCTCCTATACAGGTAATATTGGTTGAAGTTAGTTCTAATTCTAATTCAAGAGGCTCTTCTATATCAATGCTATCAGTAATAGAAGAGCAAGCATCTGTAAGAGTAACAGTATAGTAGCCTTTTGACAAATTTGTAATTGTAGATGTTGTTTCTCCGGTTTCCCACGTAATAGTATAAGGTGATTGAGCATGTACTATATCAATAGATGCTTTACCATCAGTAAGACCATTACATGAAATATCAGTTGATGTAAGGTTGTATGTGAGTCTTGGAGGTTGCGTAATAATAATTTTTTGTTTAATTGTTGTGCCACAATTATCTTGCGCGGTAAGCATATATTCTCCGGCAGTAAGCGAAAGTAGTTCGGTGTTTGATAGTGTATTACCTAAAGAATTTTCAACTGAAATAGTATATGGAAGAGTGCCTCCTTGCGGTTCTACAGAAATACTTCCGGTAGCTGAGCCATAGCATGTAGCGTTTGATGTATTTATTTGTACATTAAAAGGTTGTGGTTGACGAATTTCTACTGATGTGCTTGTAAAACAACCATTATTGTCGGTAATATTTGCAATATAATTTCCTGCAAACAAACCTTGAACATATTGAGTTTTTTGTCCGGAAATCCAATTAATGATATACGGCTCGGAACCTCCTTCTATACCTATACTTGCTTCACCATTACCACCATTGTAGCAAGTTACATGTTTGTAATTTGTAATGTAGGCTAATAATTCTTTTGGTTCGGTTATGGTAATATTAGCTGTTTTTGTAGAATCACACATGTCTTTAATTTCTATTTTGTAGTCGCCTGCGCGAAGTGTGTCAATAGAAATAAATGCTTGATTGTATGATGGTATTGTTACATAAGGATTAAATATGCCGCTATTATCTTTTTTAAATAAACGAATGGAATACGGGGAAACACCACCCGAGATTTGTGTTGTTAGTTTTCCGTTTGCCTGTGAAGCACATTTTACATTTTGTTTTGATACAGCTATAGTTAATAATGTAACAGAATTAACTGTTACCGAATTTGTTGCTGTTTTGCCGCAAGCATCGGTTACTTTTACATGATATGTATTATTAGTAGGTTGATTTATAATTGATTGTCCGATAACTTTTGCACCACTTGGTAAAGTCCATTCATAAGAGTATGGTGATTTACTTCCGTTTCCGTAAGCCGTAAGATTAGCAGTACTACCTCCACAACCACTTATACTTGGAATAATAGATACTGTTGGAGGAGAATAAACTTGAATAGATTTTGAGTAAGAATCAATAGTGCCTATACAACGGTCTCCATTTTGAACTTCACAAGTAAATGTTTTTGTACTATTAGGCATAGTAAAAGATAGTTGGTTGTTTGTGGTTGCAAAAACTTGTCCCGGAACTATATTATTGTCAACTTTCCAACGATATTGAACCGGAGCTGCGAGTGGGTTGGAATTTATAACTGCAGAAAGGGTAATAGTAGAACCATCGCATACTGTTTCTGCCGATGTTGTAATATTTGTAATATCGGCCGGAACTTGTAGTAATAATGTACATACTTCACTAGTTATTGTTTTACAAGCTCCTACCGATGTTAATCTGAATTGCATATTATGATATGATTCGGCATTCGGGATAATTTTAAGAGATGTAGTGTTGTAATCTCTAAATACTGTGCCGGCATTTGCTGCAGTAATTTTTGTCCATGTAGTACCACCGTTTGGTAAATATTCCCATGTGTGTGTATAAGAGTGAAAATTGTTGTAGCCATTTATAGTAAAAGTAAAGTCAGTTTGAGTGTTGATACATACAGTTTTAGTTTTACTGGTAGGAGCAAGTGCGGCAAATGATTCATTAAATGCAGGAGCTATATATACTCCTAAATCGTTGAGTGATTGTGAACGATAGTTTACACACGTGTGAACTATAGCTAAACGGTAATCATATGTACCGTCTCTATATGTATCGGCAGGAAAATAAAATGGATTTACCGAACCACTACTTATTTCAGACCATACTCCGGGATTGGCATTGAGTTCGCGTTCCCAAAATACTTGGGTTTGGTCGCCGGTTACATCAAAATCAGGAATTATGGTGGCATTTTGTCCGGGACAAGCATATGATACTTCAACTTGTAAAGGTTGTACTACCGGAGCTAACGCTTTTGAAAATCCTATAGGAGCAGTAAACGTTGTTCCTCCTTTGTTTGTAATTGAACAAAAATATACAATATGATAAATTGTGCTGGAATTAAATTCTGTTTCATAATTTACTGTAAAAATTTTGTCTGTTGCTTTGGAAATTGCAGCCCAAGCACTCCATTGGTATGTTCTGGTTAGGCGGTTGTATACAGCAACAGATTTGAACCATTGAAATGTATTTAATGTTATAGAAGTTGTAGCACTCATAGAAATACTAGTACCGCTGCAAATATTTACAATTTTACCTGCTTTATTTACACCGTCAATATATGGTCCTACTGTGCCTAAGGTATAAGGTGGAGTGGGAGGAAGCGGATTGTAACTAGCAATGGTTCCATCGGTACCACCTATTATAATTTTTTGTGAAAACGTAAATGATGTAAAAAAAATGAGAATAATTACGGTAAATATTGAGGTATATAAGTGTTTCATAATCATTGTTTTTTGTTGTTCTTATTTAGAAGATTTGAGGGGGTAAATGTACATATATTACTTAGTAAAATCAATAAATAATATAAAAAAATGGGTATAAAAATGTATGCGTATTGTGGTGCTGATGTTACTTTGTGTAAAAACAAAAATTTTTTATAAAGGTTGGGTGTATTGTTCTACATCAGTTAACTCTATATGTGAACCTGCCAAAATTACCAATCGTTCTATAACATTTCTAAATTCACGAATATTTCCTGTCCACGGGTATGTTTGTAATTTTTGAATTGCTTGCAATGATATAGTTTTTTTAGGAACTCCCATATCTTTACAAATATCATTTATGAAATGTTCAGCAAGTTGAGGTATATCATCAAGTCTTTCGGCAAGAGAAGGAACTTTTATAAGAATTACGCTTAAACGGTGGTACAAATCTTCACGAAAGTTTTTGTTGGCAATCTCTTGTTTTAAGTCTTTATTAGTAGCGGCCAATACGCGCACATCAACTTGTATGTCTTTGTCGCTTCCTACACGAGTAATTTTTTTCTCTTGCAATGCTCGTAAAACTTTTGCTTGAGCCGAAAGACTCATGTCTCCTATTTCGTCGAGAAAGATTGTGCCACCTTCTGCTTGTTCAAATTTCCCAATACGAGTTTTAATTGCCGAAGTAAAGGCACCTTTTTCGTGCCCAAAAAGTTCACTTTCAATAAGTTCAGACGGTATTGCTGCACAATTTACTTCAACAAATGGAGCATTTTTTCTATTACTTTGATCGTGAATGGCACGAGCAACTAATTCTTTTCCGGCACCATTAGGGCCGGTTATTAGTACACGAGCATCTGTGGGGGCTATTTTTGCAATTATTTCTTTTATATGTGTAAGTGCTTCTGAATTACCTATCATTTCATATTTTGACAATACTTTTCGTTTCAGTACAGTTGTTTCTTGTACTAATGAAGTTTTGTCAAGTGCATTTTTTACGGTAATTAAAATTCTGTTTAAGTCTAATGGTTTTGATATAAAATCATAAGCTCCATGTTTTATGGCATCTACGGCAATATCAATAGTAGCATGCCCCGAAATCATTATTATGGGAATATCGCCACGTTCTTCTATTGCAGCTTTTAAGAATTCGATACCATCCATGTGAGGCATTTTTATATCAGAAAACACTAAATCAAATTTTTGTGTTTTTAATTTTTCAAGACCTTCTATTCCATGTTCAGCAGTTTCTACTTTATGTTTTTCAAATTCTAAAATATCTTTTAACGAATTTCTGATTGCACGTTCGTCGTCAACAATTAAAATAGATGCCATAGTTTATATATGAGTTAATAATTGTTCAAGTGTAATGGTTACTACGCCGGGTTGTTCGCAAGCTAAACCTGCAGCAATATTTGATACACGAGCAATTTCTTCTATTGGTAATTGTGCCAAAAAGCAAGCTATTGCTGTACTAATTACGGTATCGCCGGCTCCCGAAACATCGGCTACATGCCTTACCTGGCTTGGTATATGAGTGTAATTGTGTTGATTTGCTATGAAAATTCCATGTTCAGAAAGGGTTATCATAATCATTTCAATAGAATGTTTAAGCATAAATTCTTTGGCAAGAATATATACATGTTCTATATCTTGTTTTTTACATTGTTTGCCAATTCCTTCTGTAAATTCTTTGAAATTAGGTTTAAACAAGGTTGTAGAATTATAATATAAAAAGTTTCGTTTTTTGGGGTCAACAAAAATCGGAATATTATATTTATGTGCAAATTTTGTTACAAAGTCAATTAATTCTTTGGTTATTACTCCTTTGTCATAGTCTTGAAACACAATAGCAGCAATTTTTTTGCTTGTCAATAATTTTTGTATTTTTTTACATATTTCTGCAGTTAATTCCGGCGAAATACTGTTTGTTTGTTCATTGTCAACTCGCAATATTTGATGGTTTCCGGATAAAATTCGAGTTTTTACGGTAGTTTTTCGTTGATTATGAATAATACAATGTTCATCACTTACTCCCGATTCAAGTAATAAATTTCGCATAGTATTGCCTGCTTCGTCATTGCCAATTACTGTGCAAATAATTGGTTGTAGTCCTAAAGCAGAAAGATTTTTTACCACATTTGCAGCACCACCAAGTCGGTGTTCTGTATGAGTTACACTTACTACCGGTACAGGAGCTTCTGGTGAAATGCGATCTACATTTCCCCAAATATATGTATCTACCATTACATCTCCTATTACAAGTACAGGTTTTGATTGTATTGTGGTAAATTGTTGTTTATAATTCATTGCAAAAAATAGTAAAATTGTTTTAAAATTATATGTATATTTGAAAAACAAAAAGTGTGTAAATATAATAGTTTTACACGGCATAGAATTCATAAGAGAAAAAAAACTTATATTTTTTGAGCGTTTTGAAACCGAATGATAGACCAATAGTGGGTAAAATAGTAGTCTTTGTATATAGTATATTAGTTTTTTGTAATTTTTCTATTGCTCAATCTGAAAAAAAAATCGATAGCCTTCAGCTAGTTTTGCAGAAAACAAAAGGGTTTCAACAAATCGAAATACTCTCAAAGTTGAGTCAGGAGTATTTAAATGTTTCTGAAAAACAAGCATTTGTATATGCATATAAAGCATTAGAATTGGCAAGTAAAAGCAATAATCAAAATTATTTGTCACAAGCATATTTTGAATTAGGTACTATTCATTATAAAATTACAAGCTTTGATTCCTCATTGTATTATTACAATAAATCGCTGAGAACCAGTATGTCAAATGAAAAAACAGCGCTTATTCTTGACAATATTGGCGTGTTGTATAAAGATAAAAGTTCTTATGATTCAGCATTAATTTTTCATAATCAATCGCTTAAACTTAAAGAAACGCTTGGCGATAGAATGGGCGTTGCTGTTTCATATACCAATATTGGTAATGTATACTTTCAAATGAAAAAATTTGATGATGCACTTGATTATTATAATCAGGCTCTTGCAATTAGAAAAGAAAAACAAGATAAATCTTTGGTAGCTGCATCTCTTAATAATGTAGGTGATGCATATAAAAATATGTTACAGTATGATAAAGCATTAGCTTGTTTTAATGAAGCTTTGGCAATTCAAAAAGAGATTGGAAATAAAGCAACTATAGCAAATACGCTTCATTATATTGGTAATTTTTATTTTCAATTAAAAATATATGATAAAGCACAAGAATATTATATGAAAGCCTTAGAAATAAGGACAGAACTTGGGAATAAAAATGATATTGCAGCTACGCTATTTAATATTGCTACTGTTCATAGAGATATAGGTAATTACCGCGAGGCTTTAAAATATTACGATAAAGCATTAACTCTGCGTAGAGAAACCGGTGCAAAAGAGGCAGAAGCTCATATTTTGACCGCATTAGGTGGTTTGTACAAAAATAAAAAATTGTACAAATTGGCAATTTATAATTATGAATTGGCTCTTGAAATGTATTCTAAAATGGGCAACAAACAGCATATTGCAAGTTCATACGAACGTTTAGGTATAGCATATAAAGACACTTGTTTGTATGCAAAAGCTCAAGAATATTATACGTTGGCATATTCTTATTTTTTGCAAGTTCAAAACATGATAGGTGTTGCCCGTATATATAATTATTTAGGTAATTTATATAAAGAAAAAAATGATGTGCCACTATCGTTGCAATTTTATTCTCGTTCATTTCATTTGTATGATTCGTTACGAAATAATGTTGGTATGGCGCAGGTTTCAAATAATATTGCAAAATTGTACGAAAAAATTGGAAATCAAGCGAATGCCATAAGTAATTATAAAACAGCATTGCATTTAGCTCAGCAATCAAAAGAATATGATTTAAAACAAGAAGTTGCTTTTGCTCTATATACTATTTATAAATCAAATAAACAATTTGCTCAAGCCTTAGACTATTATGAAATATATACAGCTACTAAAGATACTATAGCTCATAATAAAAATGTTCAACGCATAGCTGAAATTGAATTTGAAACGAATATTAAATTACTTGAACAAATTAACGAAAATCAGGATTTGAAACTTCGTGAAGAACAAGCTAAACGAACACAATTTACATTATACTTAATAATTGCAATTATTATTCTTATTATAATTTTATTGTTTTCGTTTTTGTTGTATCGTCAGTTTACTCAAAAAGAAAAGGCGTATAATTTATTATCAGAAAAGAGTAATGAATTGGAACAAGCATATTCTAATTTAGAACAACTGCATGCAATTCTTAAGGAGCGCAACGAAAAAATTACCGATAGCTTGAGTTATGCGAAACGAATACAAAAAGCTATATTACCACAAGAGTCTATTATTGAAAAAGCGTTTGCGCGTAATTTTATATATTATCTACCAAAAGAAATTGTAAGTGGTGATTTTTATTGGTTTACAACACAACGCGAATATGCGTTCTTTGCTGTAGTAGATTGTACCGGTCATGGTATTCCGGGAGCGTTTATGTCAATGGTAGGAAATACATTACTCAATCAAATTGTGAATGAACAGCATTTTACAGAACCAAGCGAAATATTGCAAAAACTAGATAAAGAAATCATAAAAACTTTGAAACAATATGATGAACATACCAAACAAGAAGATGGTATGGAAATTAGTTTAATTCGATACAACACCAAAACCAAACAATTAGTTTTTGCAGGAGCCGGACATAAAATTATTGTAGCCTACAATAATTCAATAGAAATTATTTCAAGTAGTATTTTTTCTATTGGTGGTATGCATTCAATAAAAAAAGATAATAATGTAACATTTGAACAAATTGATATGAAAATAATACCCGGTACAACTATTTATTTATTTACCGATGGATATATTGATCAATTTGGAGGAGAATGTGACGAACGTTTTTCAACCAATAGATTTCAAAAATTAATAGCAGATATTCAATCGTATGATTTGTGTGAACAATACATTCATATTAGCAAAACATTTGATGATTGGAAAGGTGCAA
>Ga0116190_1002918_pt1 | contig 13147 bp, 10 predicted proteins | sample AD_JPNTR4_MetaG_FD_89808 | JGI IMG/M metagenome (GOLD analysis project Ga0116190, IMG submission 89808) | Active sludge microbial communities of municipal wastewater-treating anaerobic digesters from Japan - AD_JPNTR4_MetaG | ecosystem: Engineered > Bioreactor > Anaerobic > Digestate | place...
AGATCCGGAGAGTAACCCTGATGGATCAGGCCGGCCACTTCGTCTACCAGCCCGTTCTGGAACATCTCCTCGACGCGGCGGTTGATTCTAGCATACAGTTCCGACCGGGTTAAACAGAGGCCGAACTTGACGATGGAGAACTCGTCGAGCGGTTGCCGAGAAGGCTGCAACCGGCTGATCGGCGAACCTGTCGCAAAATAGACTTCCAACGCCCGGACCAGCCGAATCCGGTCAGCCGAACTTATTCGAGCGGCTGCCTCCGGGTCCCGCCGCCTCAGGAGCCGGTGCAGGTACTCACTTCCTCTTTTGTCGGCTATGATGCCCAGACGGCGCCGGATCTGCTCGGTTCGCCCTGGCCCCTCAAACACTCCTTCCAGGAGCGCTCGCAGATACAGCCCGGTTCCACCGACCACAAGTGGTGTCTTGCCTCGGGCGGCTATCTGCTTACAGACCTCCCTTGCCTCCTGCATGTACCGGCCCGCGCTGTATACCTCATCGGGTTCGATAAGATCGTAAAGATGATGAGGAACCAAAGCGCGCTGCCGATCGGTCGGCTTGGCGGTTCCAATGTTCAAGCGCCGATACACCTGCATGGAGTCGCAGTTCACTATCTCACAGCCAAACGTCTGTGCAATTTCAACCGCCAGCGCGCTTTTGCCGCTCCCCGTTGGGCCGACCAAGGCAATAAGCCTTGGCCGCGACTGATGACTCATCACTTCCCTTTCAGATCAGTGGCACGTTTCAAATCAATGTCGTGATAGTAGTATTTTAGGATTCGCTCGTATCCGAACCCCCTGTCGGCAAGATTTACCGCTCCGAACTGGCACAAGCCGACTCCATGCCCCCATCCTTTTCCTTTCACTGTGATCTGGCTGATGTTTCCCTGCCGGTCCTTTTCGGTTCGGAGATCCTCGATCAGGCTGCTCCGAATTCCCAAAATCCAGCGCACGTCATTGCCTTTGAGAATAGCCTCCCCTTTGGTTCCGATCATCTTCATCTCGACAATACGGCCCGATACGCCTCTTTTCAGTGCCTCGATCTTTCGAAGACGTCCGAATTGACGGCTTCGGTTCAGTTCCGATTCCACCTTGGCGCCGGCACACTTCACCTCCCAGGAATGGAAGGGGCTGTTGTCATCGGAGCATTTCACTCCACCTTTCAAATAGGGAAGTTCCCGCCCAAATGTCGCTGCGTACGATTCAGTTTTTCCTCCGCAGGTCGACGAGTAGACCGCGAGAATCGGCTTCCCTTCATGAGTCGCTGTGACTCCCCGGGTTTCGGCAATGGCCCGGTCCGATAAGGGGTGTTCGACCTTAACGCCGCTGTAGACCTGCGATCGGGTGTCCGAGTAGATGTCAAATCCTCGTTTCACGTTCAATCCAAGGTGATGGACAGCGAAGGTCCGAGCCGCCACAGTCTGAGCCTTCAATGCCTCGATCTGTGGGAAACGCGAAGGGGGAAGCTCGTTTGGCACAGTCCCGCGCAGGTACTCTTCAAGATCGACTTCATTGACTGCGACTGGAACGCCCAGAGGATTGACGAACACCTCTATGCTCCCTCGATAGGCTGAGCCGTCGAACACCAGCAAGCGCGACTGATTGGCCGGTGTGAGTCGAAATCCGGTTCCCGTCCCCAGGAGTTTGCTTGATTTGTCGGCGCCTGTGCGCAGTATGATTTTGCCGTCTCTCGCCTGTGCTACGACCAGCGGGGCAAGGGTCGACCCCTCGATAGTTGCATTCGCAAACTTCTCTTTAAGCAAAAGCCGAATGAGAGGACCCGAGGCGGGGGGACCAGCCAGGGGTTGAGGGGTTTTCTTGGGGACGGGCTTGTCTGCCGAGCGAGCCGGCGGCTCTCTCCTGGGCGGCATGGGTGGAGGCCGCTTCTTTCCGCCGCAGGAAGCAAGAAGCGGAAAAAGAAGCCCGGCGACCATAATCCAGGAAACGAGCTTTGCCTTCCTTACCATGTCGCAATTGCGCTGGTTGTATGACCACGACTTACCCGCGGTCGGCAGCCTCGAGTATTTTTAGCGCGAGCTCGAGAGCCTCCTTTCCCTGTTCTCCGGTGCAGATCGAAAAATCATCTCCCGGCAGGCTCTCGCCTCGCACCTGGCGCAAGAATGCCTCGATTTCCAGTTTAAGCGGCTCCCCCTTGGTGATCGTCAGGGTACGCTCCTCGACCCTCTTGCCGGACGGCCCGTCGATCAGGCTGTACATTTCCACTTCCTGCTGAAAAAAATCCAGCGAAACGTAATCATGGGGCTGAAAGAAGCGGAACTTACGGACCTTCTCGCGCGACACACGGCTGGCGGTCACGTTGGCGACGCAACCGTTTTCCAACTCAAGCCGGGCGTTTGCAATGTCGATCCGGGGCGTCAAAACGGGAATACCGACGGCACGTATCTCACGCACCCGGCTCCCGCTAAGGCGCAGCACCAGGTCCAGGTCATGGATCATCAGGTCGAGAACCACATCGATGTCCAGGCTTCGCGGCACGAAGACTCCCAACCGATGCGCCTCAAAGAAAAGCGGCCGTTTCAGGAAAGGGATCACCGCCTGCAGGGCAGGATTAAAGCGCTCGGACTGACCCACTTGCAAAATCCGTCCGTTCCGGGCGGCAGCGGCCACGAGCTCTTGCGCCCCGGCCAGGCTGGAAGCGATGGGCTTCTCCACGAGCACATGGATACCGGCGCCCAGGCACTCGACGCCTATATCCGCGTGTCGCTCGGTTGGTACTGCCAGGCTGATAGCATCGACCTTGCCGATTATGCACCGAAAATCGGTATATGCCGCGCAGCCATACCTGGCCGCGACCTCCTGGGCCCTGTCAGGGAGAATATCGACTACCCCAACCAGTTCCAGATTCGGAAGCTGTTGATATATCCGGGCATGATGGCTGCCCAGCGCACCTACGCCCACGACGGCGACTTTCAGAGTTGGTTTCACTGTCATTCCGCAACGATCGTCATCTTCATTCGATCGGCTTCGGCCATGAATTCCTGTCGATCGAGTATGAGAGTTTTTCCGGCATCCAAAGCCAGGGCGGACACATGGCAGGCACGGAAAACCTCAAGGCTTTGCTTGCCGAGAACCGGGACGTCAATGCGCATATCCTGTTTCGGACGGCTGACTTTGATCACGGTAAGAGGCCGATAACCGGCCAGGCAGGCAGCTCGGCGTATCGTCTCGTCCGTCCCCTCCATTGCTTCCACCGCCACCACCGCCTGGTCTTTTATCACGATGGTCTGGCCGATATCCAGGCGAGCGATTTCCCGCGCAACCTCCCTGCCATAGCGTATGTTCCGCCACTCATCTTCGGTTGGTTTCCTGCTCGTCAGCAGGCCGGAGGGGGCAAGAAGATGCTGCAGCAGGCAGGTGGAATCGAGCAGTTCAATCCCATTTCGAGCAAGGATATCGGCAACCCCGCCGATCAAAGCCTCGGTGTTCTTGCGCGGTAAAGACATCAGTAGACGGAGCATCGTGAGGTCGGGAATAGTGGCTGCCACTCGGGAAACAGAAAAAGACTCCTCGCGCGAGAATATCCGATTGTGTTTGACCTGGCCGGCCATGATCGCCTTGTCGACTCCGGATTTTTTGAAAATCCGAAGCAGCTTGCCCAGATGACCGACCCCTACCCAGTGAACAGCCACTCCCTTTTCAGGTGTGAAAACCTTCTCGATATCCGGAGATGTCTCCTCCTTGATAGCCACGACGGTGACGGGAATGGAGCGACGGACGGCCTCCTCCAGCACAAGAAACGGAAATCGGCCGTTTCCTGCTATCAGCCCGAGCCGGTTGATCTGGAGTGACATTCGGTCTTCCTGCCTCTCGTGGTCATCCACAGTCGGTCGATCGTATCGAGCCCATTGCAAGATTCGGTTTTTAAGGCCAACGGCCTTGAAGAGAAGACCCCAAATTTTGCAATTGGCTCTACCTTATCGAATAAACCCTCTTTCCGAACTTTCGATAAACTGGATCAGAATGCTGACATCCTCAGTTTCAAGCCCCTTAGCGCGGATCTGTTCGACAGCATCTTTGACCTTTAAGCCTTTTCGGAAAAGAATTCGGTAGGCTTTTTTCAAGGCATCGATCCTCTCGCGACTGAATCCCCGCCGTTCCAGCCCGATGGTGTTGATGTCGTATGTCTTGGCTTCGTTCCGATCTCCAACGGTCTTCACAAACGGAAGGGCGTCACGGGTAATCACGGAATAACCGCCGATGAAAGCGTGGGGACCAATTCTGCAGAACTGATGCACTCCGGTAAAGGCGCCAACCGTCGAGTAATCAGCGATATCGACGTGACCGGCAAGGGTTGCGGCGTTGGCCATAATGACATGATCACCGATCAGGCAGTCATGGGCGACATGAACGCCGGTCATCAGAAGATTGTTGTTTCCAATGGTGGTGCGGCCTCGGCCGCCCGCCGTTCCGCGGTTGAGCGTTACGAATTCGCGGATAACGTTGTTGTCACCGATTTCGAGCCAGGTTACCTCACCTTTGAATTTCAGGTCCTGGGGCCACGAACCGATGGAAGCCTGCCCGGCGATTCGATTACCCCGGCCGATGCGGGTGTTCCTTTCGATAATTGTGTGCGGGCCGACAGACGTCCCTTCGCCAATGACCACACACTCTCCGATGATCGAGTACGGACCGATCGAGACGCCGTCGCCCAGCACCGCGTCCGGGGCTACGATGGCTGTTGGGTGAATGGACACGCTACTACTCATTTGCAGTCGCACCCGGCTCTGCGCCATAGTCCTCACGACTGACCATCGAGAACATGATTTGCGCTTCTGCGACCACCTGGCCGTCGACGCAGGCCCTGCCGTGGAGCTTCCCGAGTCGGGATTTGATCTTCAACACTGTCATCTCCAGGTGGAGCTGATCTCCGGGCCGCACAGGACGTCGAAACCGGGCGTTCTCGACGCCGGCGAAAAAGACAAGCTTATTCTGTCGATCCTCGGTGGCCTTAAAAACCAGGAAACCTCCGACTTGGGCCATTGCCTCGAGGATCAGGACCCCCGGCATGATAGGGGCTCCGGGAAAATGACCGGGGAAAAACGGTTCGTTGATGGTGACATTCTTGAGTCCAACGATCCGCTGGTCGGCTTCGAACTCAAGTATCCGATCGACCAGAAGAAACGGATACCTGTGCGGCAGGTACTTGAGCACTTCCTGAATGTCGAAAATCGTCGGCTTGGTCTCCATCAATATCGTCCCCTTTCGCTTAGAAGGATAAGCGCACTACCGCCTGACAAAATGACCGATCGTCACTCGCCAGTTGGTTCATTCTCCTTCCTTGTGTTTTTCTTTAACCGTTTCCATTCCTTGTAGATCTCGGGCAAGCGGCGGGTAACGGCCTCAATGCGCATGGCTTCACGATGGTCCATGGCGGGCTGCCCTGAGACGCTGCTTTTCGCCGGAACGTCCTTAGACACCCCGGCCTTCATCATGACCCTAACATCATCGCCGATAGTCACATGATCCACAACCCCCGAATGACCGGCAAATATACAATTACGGCCGATCTTCACGCTCCCGGAAATACCCACCTGGGCAACCATTATGGTGTTGCTTCCCACCCGACAGTTGTGAGCAATGTGTACGTGATTGTCGAGCTTCACACCCTTTTCGATCACCGTTGCACCAAAAGTCGCTCGATCCACACAGCTGTTGGCCCCTATCTCGACATCGTCTTCGATCACAACCGTTCCGGTCTGGGGAATTTTGACATGTCTCTCGCCGTCGAAGACATACCCAAAACCATCGGCGCCGATTACACTACCGCTGTGGACGATAACCCGGTTGCCCAGCTTCACCCCCGGGTACAGAACGACATTGGGATGCAGGACGACGTCATCGCCAAGCACGCAACCTTCGCCAATATGAACACCCGACGACACGGTCACTCGATTTCCCACGACGACGCGATCGCCCAGGAAAGCAAACGGGTAGATCGAGACTTCAGGCCCGAATTGGCAACCCTCCCCGATCGCGGCCAGAGGTGAAATTCCTGTCGCCCGGAAAACCGGTCGATGGATGTGCTCGAGCAGGCGTGCGAAAGCGAGTTTCGGCTGTGCGACCTCTAAAAGAGTCTTGCCCCGGGACGAAACGCCGGGCGGGACAATAACCGCCGAAGCGGCACATTCGTCCAACCGTTCGATCAGCTCGCGACTTGCAGCCAGTGTCAAATCGCCCGCCTCGGCCAAATCGAATGGCCGAATCCGCAGGATGTCGAGATCGCTGTTGCCCTGAATTCGGCCGCCTACCAATTGCGCCAGATCGCGGAGTTTATGCACCAGCAGAGTTTAGCATCATGCGGCAAGCCGGAGACACCGATTCGCCGGAAATCGTTTCTGGAAGGACTAATGGAAGGAAACAGGGTGACCCCCGCTGAAAACACGGCAAGTCACCCTGGCTGATTCCTCATGGCTGGGCTGCGGGCTGCGTCGCCGCAGGCGCGGCCGAGGACGAAGATGCCGCCGGAGCGGCCGCCGGGTTCGCTGCGTCGTAAGCCTTCACAATTTCTTCCGTAATATCTACGGCGGGAGCGACGTAGCTGACGATTTGCGGGTCGCGGACAAAGATCGCCCCAAAGCCGTTTTTCTCAGCGTACTCGTTAATCACCTTCATGGCTTTGTCACTGATCGCGGACATCACCTCGTCGCGCCGCCGCGTGATCTCTCCCTGGGCGTCCTCCTGAAATCGGATCAAGGATTTCTCCTTTTCCGCAATCACATTGACCATTTCTTGTCGCGTCTGCGGATTCAGGCTACGTTCTTTCTGGGCCAGATCAGTCTTCAGCTTATCCAGTTCCTGCTTCTGGGTACCGTACTGCTGCTCCTTCTCCTGCATCAACTTCTGCAGACTCTCGAGCGCGGCCTTCCCTTCCGCAGTCGAAGCCAGAAACTGCATCGAGTCCACAAACCCGATCTTGGTTGGGGCTACAGCTCCGGCGCCGGCCGGCTGCTGCGCAAAGGATAAGCTCAAAGTTGGTATAAGTATGCCTGCTAAAGCGAATAGTTTTCTCATGCCCTCGTGGATCTCCTTAACAGATACGATTCCCGCTTGACGATTCGACTCGTGAAACCGACAACCCTTGGAGCTCCCTATTGTCGATCCTAAGCCCGTCAACCGTCAATCGCCTAAAATGTGTAACCAACCGAAAATTTAACGCCATGGCGGGGCTCAGGGAGCGGAACTTCTACCCCGTTGTAGATGATGGTCGTGTCCATGATTATGGGATTATAGGCAAAGATCAGTCGAAATGGTTGGTTGATCATCGGCAAAAGGAACTGCACTTCGGCGCCGGTGGACATCCGCCAGACATGGTTGGTCTGGTCTTGCAGTTCGACCACTGTGCCAGGACCGAGCACTTTTAAAGTGTTGCGTCGAGTCACCCAGGAATTTCCGAAATCGACAAAACCGGTAAGCTGCAGAGGGCCGGCAATTGGGATACGGTACTCTCCGGTTAACAGCGCGCTCGTGTCACCGCCGACCAGAATCGGGCTTTCAACAATGGACGGGAGACCGGTTCCGGGATCGATAATCGGATTTCCATTGCCATCAAGCTGAGGCGCTCGCGTGATTGCCCAGGGGCCGACCGAGCGAATATCAAAACCGCGCAAAGTGTATTCGCCACCGGAAAAGATGCGTTCGAAGAATGGCACCGTCATCGGGGCACCACTCGGCAGCTTGCCAAACGGGATAATGTGCTGGGCCTGCGCTCTGAAGGCGAAGCTGTTCCTGCCGCCGCTCAGCCAGGGATCTTTGAAGAAGTGCTGATACTCGACATATGGACGGATCACACTGAAATCCCCGCCCAGCGGTCCCCCCGCAATCGGCACCTGTATGGCCAGGTAATTCCCTTGAGTGGCCCCATAAAAAGCGTTTTTCCGGTTGTACACGAAACCTGGGGTGATCTCGCTGCGGATGATCCCCTTGCGAGCGCTGTCAATGTCGCCTCCCGGGGTAAACAGGAGGAGCTGATTGTAGGCAAAGGGCTGATAGACCTCATCTACGTCGGTGATCTTAATCGTCTGCAGGCTGTAACTTATCTGGGCCCGGGAGAATCGCCCCAGGAATGGGTAACTGGCCGAGATATCGAAACCGGTGCTGATTCGTGTAAACAACGGCACGTTCTGACTCTCGGAAATCAGTCCGTAAAACAGCGTGTAAGTATCATAGCGGTACCGCTGGTTGAAAACAGACACGCCGAGCGACATCCGGGAATCGAGGAAATAAGGTTCGGTGAACCGGAACATATAGTTCGCCGTCCTGGTTCCGGTCAGCAGCTGCACATCGATCGTCTGACCCAAGCCACGGAAGTTGTTGGACTGATAGTTGATGCCGATGAAACTTCCGCTGATCCCGCTCACACCGCCAGTCAAGCCGATGGATTGCTGGCTGCGTTCCTTCACCTTGATCAGGACATCGACGCTCCCCTCTTCCGGATTCTTGTTGACCTCATAATCCTTCTCTTCGATTCTGTCGAAGAAACCGAGCTGATTCAGACGAAGAATGGACAGGTCAAGGAGGTCGCCGTTAAACAGCGTCGCCTCTTCCAGGATCATTTCCCGGCGGAGCACTTTGTCCCGGGTCTTGGTGTTACCCGCAAAGTTGATCCTGTGAACAATGTACTGTTTGCCCTCGACGACCGAGATGGAAATATCGACTTTCTTGGTCTTGGGGTCCGGCTTCATTTCCGGAATGGCTTCCATGTCGAGGAAGCCATAGCGCTGGTACAACTTCTTGAGGTCCTCGTTGGCCTTCTTTATCTGGGTGTAGTTCACGATCTCGCCGGGAACTACCCTGTACATGTTCTTTTCGATCAGGTCCTTGTCGAAGTTCTTCAAGCCTTCGACTTGAAACGAACCGTAGCGGAACTGCTCGCCTTCTTCGATGGGGATCGTAATGTAATACTGCTGCTTGGTCTTTCGGAAGCCGACCAACAAACCCTTAGGCGCTTCCACGATTTCTACCTTGGGGTCGCCCGCTTTGGCGAAGATATAACCTATTTCCCGATACTTGGCTAGCAGATTGACCTGGATATCGTACTCGAGCTTCTCCTGGATGTACTTGTCCTGACCCTTGAACAGGCTTATCGGACCGCGCTCCTTGGTCAGTTCAAGGGCGTCGCGCAACTGGTCGTCGCTCAGGACCGTGTTCCCCTCAAATCGGATGTCTCCAATCCTGACCTTGGGTCCCTCGTCAATTTTGAAGATCAGGTTGACCGCGGCTGAGGTAATTTGCTCCGTTTCCACTTCTACGCGCCCGAGCGGTCGCCCGTTTAAATCAAGCAGGAGTTTGATGGCCTTCCGGGCTTTTGGAACTTTGGCTTCGTCGAAAGGGGAATCCTTTGTCAGTCCGACTTTCAGATCCCGGAATTTTTCGAGGACGTCGGATTCTTTGAACGACTTCATTCCCCGGTATTCGATGTTCCGAATCAGGGGACGTTCTTTGACCTCGAAGATCACGATCGCCCCGATATCACCCTGCTGTATCTTGACCTTGGCGTCTTCGAACCAGTTGGTGTTCAGGATGCTTCGATAGTCCCTGAGTATCTGATCCTCGTTGTAGACATCCTGTTTCTTGGTTTGGACGTAGTAGAGGATCGTGCTTTCCTGAATTCGCCGATTTCCGACAATTCTCACATCCTCAATCAGTCTAGGCGCCTGCTGCTGGGCCATTACCTCGGAAACGCCCGAAAGCAGTAGGCAAAACCCCACCGCCAGGCAAAAGGCCCAATTGCGGCCATATCGCGATAGCAGCAGCGCTAAACGGCTTGTGGTAGATTCAGCGGAAACGCTCATTCATTCCTCGTAATGGAATTCTTGAAGGGACTGATGATAACACATTCGTTCGGTTCCGGCGCAAGCGCAGCAGAACGCCTTGAACTCCTGTGAGCCCTTGCGGTAAGCCCTTCACACCTTCACACATTGTGAGAGAATCAGCGGAGCGCTTCGGACGGCTGCGAGGAAGCTGTAGGGCTTGGGAACCGGGCGGCCTCAGTCCAAATGTTCCAGCTGGGGAATCCTGCTTTTTGTCGCCCAGGGTTGGCCCAAAATGCCAACCCTGGGTCTTGCTTCGCGACCCCTTCAAAGACCCCTTCGGAGTCGAACCACAGGCGTAATCAGATGGACCCGCAGGACAAAAGCACACCGTCTGTCTTCGACCCTTTGGGTCGGTAATAGAGAGATCCATCCTTCAAATAGACGGCCAGGGTCTGAGTTTCTTTCAATTTTCCCTGGATCATCAGTTCGGAAACCGGATCTTCGATGTACTTCTGGATAGCTCGACGAAGTGGCCGTGCCCCGTAACTCCGGTCGCCGCAAGTCTTGTCGATAATCCAGCGCTTAGCCTCCTCGTCCAACTGAATGTCAATCGATTTTACCGCCAGGTTTTCATTCACCTGGCTGAGCAGCAGATCAACGATCATCAGAAGGTCGGTCTCGGACAAGGATTCGAACAAAATAATCTCATCAAGCCGGTTAATGAACTCTGGATTGAAAACCCTCTTAACTTCATTAAGGATCAGATCCTCAATCTTCTGGCGTCCGGCCTCGACCGTCGTGCTGAAACCAACCTGAGACTTGCTCGTCAGGTATCGGGCCCCGATGTTCGAGGTCATGATCAGGATCGTGTTCTTGAAATCGATCTGGTTGCCGTGCGAATCGGTCAACTGCCCGTCTTCGAAGACCTGCAGCAGAATATTAAAGATATCGAAATGAGCTTTTTCGATTTCGTCCAGCAGCACTACCGAATAGGGGTTTCGCTTGATCTTCTCGGTCAGCTGTCCACCCTCTTCGTGACCGATGTAACCCGGAGGAGACCCGATCAACTTGGAGACCGAGTGCTTCTCCATGTACTCGGACATGTCGAACCGGATCAGGAACTTTTCGCTTCCAAAAAGGAAAGCCGCCAGCGCCTTGGCCAGCTCCGTCTTGCCCACACCAGTCGGCCCGAGGAATAGGAAAGAACCAACCGGCCGATTGGGATTCTTCATACCGGCGCGGCTGCGTCGAATCGCCCGCGACAGCGCCGAAATCGCCTTGTCCTGGCTGATGACGCGCTTGTGCAGCTCATCTTCCATGCGGAGCAGTTTCTGGGTCTCCTCCTCCTGGAGCGCGGTAACCGGGATACCGGTCCACCGGGAGATCACCTGCTCCACTTCGTGTTTGCCAACCTTGGGAGGCACACGGTTCTTCAGCCTCCACCGCTCCTTGATCTCCTGCAACGCCTCGCGCTCCTGCAGCTCCTGGTCCTTCAACTTGATGGCGCGATCAAACTCCTTGCTCGAAATGGCGTGATCCATCTGCCTGACGATCACCTTGATCCGTTTCTGGATGTCGACCACTTCGTCCGGCATCGTGGTGTTGTTCAGCTTAACCCGTGCGCCGGCTTCGTCCAGAACGTCAATCGCCTTATCGGGCAGGAAACGATCCGGGATATAACGGCTCGATTCATACACGGCTGAATGAATCGCCTCGTCCAGGTACTCGACTTGGTGGAAGTTCTCGTATCGATCCTTGATGCCGTAAATGATCTCGATCGTCTCGGCCTCGGTGGGCGGGGCTACCTTGATGGCCTGGAAGCGCCGTTCCAAAGCACGATCCTTTTCGATCGATCGCCGATACTCATAGGGCGTGGTTGCGCCTATGCACTGGATTTCACCACGCGAAAGAGCAGGCTTAAGGATGTTCGCCGCATCCAGAGAACCCTCTGCCGAGCCGGCTCCAACAAGGGTGTGCAGCTCATCAATGAAAATAATGAAATTCGGGTTCTCGACCAACTCCTTCATAATCGCCTTAAGTCTTTCTTCGAACTGACCACGGTACTTTGTACCGGCGACGATCAGGGAGATATCGAGGGCAAGAAGCCGCTTGTCACTCAGCATGGAGGGAACTTCCCCAGCTACAATCTTCTGGGCCAGGCCTTCCACTATGGCGGTCTTCCCGACACCCGGTTCACCAATCAAGACAGGGTTGTTCTTGGTCCTGCGGCAAAGGATCTGGATGACGCGTTCGATTTCCGCTTCTCGTCCGATCAACGGGTCTAGCGTACCGTTGGCCGCCGCCTCGGTTAGATCGCGGCTGAACTCAGTCAGGATCAGCGAATCTTTTGGTTTGCTCGGCGCCGGTCGATCGGAGGTTGGCGCCAGTTCCTCACGAACCCGCGTAAGCCGCAGCCCTTTCTCGTACAGAATGCTGGCGGCGAAACACTTATCTTCGCGCAAAAGGCCGAGCAGCAAATGCTCGGTCCCGATGTAGTTGCATAACAGCCTGTCCGCCTCCTCGGCCGCGAACGTCAGCACCCTTTTCGATTCATCGCTCAGGGGCAGTTCTACCGAGGTAGACACCTTTTCTCTCGACGGGGAACGACCCTCGATCTGCTTACGGATATTCTCGAGCGCCGCCTCGGTTCGAGGGAAAAAACGACTGGCCAGGGCTTTGTCCTCGCGCAACAAGCCGAGCAGGATGTGTTCGGTCTCTATGCACCTGGATCCAAGCTGGCTAGCCTCGTAACGGGCAAAGAAAATAACCCGCCTCGCCTTCTCTGTGTACTTCTCAAACATATCGCCCTTTGGATCTCTTCTTAATGCTATTTTACGGCAAAAAAAACGCCCACGCTTCAGTAGTGATCGAAGGTCTTCTTTGCCTCACCCGCCGGCCAGCGAAAAGCAGCAGGCTATTCACAATGATGACTTCAAGGGTCAAGAAGTTTCTAATGGAATTTGCCACAAACTGCACTGGCACTTGAACTCTCTGAATCCGGTTCCCTACGGCTCCATCCTTACTTCACCGGCCGCAACCAGCCGGCCACCGGTCATCCGGTACTCTACATCGCATAGATGAGCCAAACGTGGGTTATGGGTCACAATTATCGAGGTGAGATCATGAGTGGAGTGAATTTCGATCAGCAGTCGATGGATCGCCTCGGCACTATGGACGTCGAGGTTTCCCGTCGGCTCGTCTGCAAGCAGGAGCGACGGCGACCCAGCCAAGGCACGCGCAACCGCCACCCTCTGTTGTTCGCCACCGGACAACTCTCCGGGTCGGTGATCGGCCCGATCCTTCAGAGATACCTCTTCGAGAAGCTTGCGGGCTGAAGACAGCGCTTCAGACCGCGGCATCCCTCGAAGAAGCAACGGG
>Ga0116190_1002924_pt1 | contig 13123 bp, 12 predicted proteins | sample AD_JPNTR4_MetaG_FD_89808 | JGI IMG/M metagenome (GOLD analysis project Ga0116190, IMG submission 89808) | Active sludge microbial communities of municipal wastewater-treating anaerobic digesters from Japan - AD_JPNTR4_MetaG | ecosystem: Engineered > Bioreactor > Anaerobic > Digestate | place...
ATTCAACCCGCAGGCAATACTGGATGAGATGAACTCAAGATTAGGAAAGACATCCGAACAGAACTATAATGACATATGGTCTAAGATGAACTAATTGAAACAAGAAAAAAAGAGACTCGGGAAAGGGAGTTCAACTTAGGGATTTACGAAAACAAGTAAATTTTTTACCGACTCTCTTCAAGCGGAGACTCGAAAGTAAAGACTGCACCGAAGGATAAAACCTTTAGTGCAGTCTTTCTTTATGTTTTTATTCGAAAGTCCAAATGGTTTCGTCACCACAGATATTACGGATTTTGAGACGAAGCGGTTGCTTTCTACATTGAATTGTTGAATCCCAGAAACCCTTAGTTTTAGTACCATCCTTGATAACATAGCCGTATTTATCTATTTTGATTTCACTATCAGAATGCCATTCACCCTCAGTAGCAGTACAATCAATGCTTAAATATTCTATAAGTTCCAATCCTTCTTCGCTAATTTCAATTGGCTTGCAGGGCTTCTTTTTTGATAAATTTAGAAATGCCTTCTGATTAAATTCAACAATTTTCTGCATAACACGATCACTAACGAATTTATCAATAGTAACTATATAACCGCCGAATAAATCTTCGTGCGACTCTTCAATGTGAAACTCGACGAAATCATCAACTACAACATCATCAAGAATTGTTTTTAAATCTCGCAGTTCAATTTCAACGGTTGTACTATCATCATCGGCAATGAACTTTGCAATTTCAGCCTTATCAGTAATATCAATATAATAGACAATTACCTTCTTAATATTATTGTCTAAATCTGGTATGGCCTGATGGATAATTCGATTCATAAGAACCGTGTCAAGTAGCTTTGTAGAACTATCCATCAAATTAGGAATATATACGGGAACAGTTCCCAGCTTACTGTCAGAGAGTGCCCCTTCCCAAAATGAATCCAAAGAATCATCATTTTTTAAACCTGGAATAATAGATTTAATTTTATCCATTGTCTGAACTGGGTTTCTGTATAATGAAACTCCATCCTTAATTTCGAGGACATTGAATTCCGCACCAATTGCTTTTAGTCTATCACGCGTTGTTTGAATCGAGTTAAGACCGATATCACAATGAACAAATTTCCTGCCCAATTTGTGAGCAACAGCGGCAGTAACTCCACTTCCACCAAAAAAGTCAGCAACAAGCATTCCTTTATTGGAAGATGCATTGATAATACGTTCCAAAAGGGCTTCGGGTTTCTGTGTTGCATAATCTTCCCGTTCACTCCCCATAGGATTAACTGGTGGTATATCTGTCCATACTGAGTCTACGATATCACCTTCAATTTCATCAAGATAAATAATTCTTGTCCCACCTGCTGTAGGATTAACATCATCTCTATATTTTCTGCCATTTTCGTCAGTCTTAAACCTTTTAACATATTCTTCGCTATGAGGTCTAAACTGTGTATTCCAAACATAATCATCAGATTTAGTGTATGAATAAATACTATCATGCTTTTGAGGAAACTTTTTTGTTGTTTTTCTCTTGAAAGCGAAATATCCCCATGCAATTTCATTTAGGAAGAAGTCTTCACCGAACACCTCATCCAAAAGAATTTTAACATAGTGTCCAATGTGCCAATCTAAGTGAACATATATTGATGCAGTTTCACTCATAACGCTCTTAATTGCTACCAGATTTTCATACATCCAATTTAGATACTTCTCTTTATCCCAAACATCACCGTACATTTTTTCTTCAAATGCTTTCAGTTCGTCAATATCCAGTTCTTCCTCTGCCTTTGCAATAGTCTCAGCCAACTTAGGATTGCGGCGAACATAAACTTTTTTTGCATAGTCAGCACCGCTGGCAAAAGGAGGGTCAATATAAACAAGGTCAACTTCAATTCCTTGTTCTTTTAAATATGCACAGGCCGAAACACACTCACCACGGATAACCATATTGCCATCAGCATTATTACCCACAGTTTCCTGCTTTCCCATTTCGTAAAAAGGCATACCGCGTTGTAAAATCATCGAAGTTTCGTCTGCACCACGATATTTAAGTATTCTGTTGAAATTGCGAAGGACTGCCTGTCCTTCAATTGGTTCCGGTATAAATGGTACGTATTTAATAGGCATTATTGTACACCTCCAAAGAATTCTGTGATTTTTTTATTAGTTGCGACAATTCTATCATTTTCAGACATTGTGTCATCTAAGTACAAATAATCGAAACGCTCATAATCAAAGGCTATATTGTTCTGCTTTGAAAATTCGGTCTCCATAAATTTGCGTTTATCCTTGAATGTTGGGTCATTAGCATATATCTTACCCTTCGTTTCAACAATAACCACTTTATGGATTTGACCGTTTTTACGCTGAATAACAAGGAAATCCGGAGTATAAAGGCCAATGTAAATCCACTTATTCCCGTTTTTCTTATAGCATTTAATTTTAAATTCCGTCAATGCCCGGTCACCATTGTAATAAACTTCAATATCGAGACTTTCCATTTCAGAAAAAGTTAGTATTTCTTTTAGAAACGTCTGCTCAAAGCCACTATCTGTACGGTATGGCAAGTAATGAAAAGAGCGATTTTTATGAGGATGCGATGCATTCTGCTTGCGTAGTGTGTCTGCCATTGCTTGATTACCGGTTTCTTCTGCCAACTGAATTAACTGTTGAACTTTAGGGTTAACTTTCAGCTTGCCCTTATCATCGAGTATAATATTTTCAACAATCGTTTGTTCCGGATAGTAAATGTTCGGATTAACCGTGCGTACTTCTGCTGTGAAGTTGGCAATATTAAGCAATCCGGACTGTTGTGGTATTAGTTCTTCTGTAGAAGTGAAGTCCCTCTTTGCAGTAAAAGCCTTCCTAATATTTGCATTAACAGCAGAAACGTCATACTTGGAACTATAATAACGAGCATCACCCTGTTGATACGTTATTTCGGAGTAAACATGTTGAAGCAATTCTTCATATTGCATCAGTTGGTAAACCGACAGCGTACCAAAACTTTCCTTGGATATTGAGTATAGCCACGATGGGAACGTTGACTGCAAAGTTCCACGTTCAGTAACATCAATTTCCCTTGTTACTGTATGCAAGGTGAAATCAGTAACTCTTGTAATATCTGCGGTTAACTGTGTATTGTAGGCTGCTTGAGGAATACCATTTTCTGGATTTGCTTCCTCAATAACAAGCGTATCATATTTAATTTTAAGTTGATAAAAATCCAGTTTAGGAAGCTTAAGGTAAGAAGAACGATCATAGCGGTGTAATGTCACTTTATCATCATTGCCTTCTGTAAATTCTTTTATTGAAATGTGGTGCTGCTGCTGTAATTGCGATTCCAGCTTTTTTGCATTGTCCTCGTTGAGGTAAACCAATGCTGTCTCCGGCTCATCTTTGACTACTTGTCGTAAACATCTGCAGGAAGTTTGAAGAACCATGTTTTTAGGACAATCACCCTCCTGTGAAAGAATAATACCAGTAAGGCTGCGACAATCCCATCCTTCCTTGCCAATCTGCACAAGCAGAACTATACGTATTTTTGACAGTGATGTGTCGAGCGTATCAAATTGAAGCTGACTATCGATTGGCTGTGGATATTGTTTGTTGCCTTTATGGAATTTAAGAATAGCATCATTATCAATGCCGTACTCTGAAACTATACGATTAACCAACGGATATACAAGTTCTTCCAGCTTTTCGATAGTACCACAGTAAATGCCCAGTTTCGCTATAAGGTTACCTTCATATACAGTATCCTTATAATTATCAAGGAATTCTCTGACACCTTTTTCAATAATGCGACTACTATCAGCTATTTCTGATATTTTAACAATAGGTCGCTTAAGAAAATTACCTATGCCTTTTATCAGAGGATAGTAGTAGACTATATTTGTAATTTCTGCTGTTGCAACGGTCAATTTATCCGTAACCGAGACTTTTTCGGCTTTTTCCAAATAAGGAGTGCCTGAAAAACCAATGACAGAGTTTACTGTCCTGTTTTCTGCCCACTTGTTTACAACTGCACGTAGTTTGATTTCATCACTAACAGCATGATGAACTTCATCGATAAAGATGGCTAATGAAGGCAGTTTTCCGATTAAGTTACGGAGTTCGTTTGCTTGCCTATCCCTTTCATCGTCACTTTGCTCAAACAGGTTTATCTGACCATTCTTTTCTTGGATACGGTCAAGAATAACCTTCTCTGCATTTGTAACAGCCACTAATCCGAAGAGTTCAGATAACGGCTGATGATTAGCTATTTTCTGTACATTAGGATTTTTAGTTTTATTAGACTTATTTGTGGTTTTGCTCTGATCGAGAATCTCAAAGGATATCATTCGCTTAATATCAGAGGCTGCTGGCTCTGGCAAAACCCATGATGGGTCAAATTTTTGTATAGTTTTAAGACTTGGGACAACAGAGGACTTCAAACCAGACGGTGCAAAAATTATAAAGTTGTGCGCAAATGACGGATTATTAGGCTCATTATTACCAAAGTACAAATCAAGATAGATAAATGCAGCCATTAAATATGTTTTACCCGCACCCATCGGAAGACTGAATAGATAATCTGTATACGATACACCGTAAAACGCCTCTTGGAAGAATTTAATGTAGTCAATTTCTTCTGGAGCCTTCTTAATTGCTTTTTCAAGTTTTTCTGAAACCTGTTCACCCTTTTCATTTCTTAAACACGCATATTCGAAAAGTGTTGCAGCTGCAGAATTATTTTGCAGATATTGACGCACAGAACTCGAAAGTTCTACATTATCTAAATCGAGTGTGTTAAACATTCCGGATTGAAATAGTTCTACTAGTGGTAACCCCTCGCAGGCTATCTTTAAATACAAATATGTTTTTATAGCATCTATTTGCGCATCACGCATTTTGCCGTTATTTTCTATGTAATCAATTATTGAATTAGCAGTGCATTCAGATGAGGAATACCATCTGTTACAAGCATTTTCAATCATTTTGTAAAACATCACACATCCTCCTCATCTGGAATAAATTCTAAAATATCATCAACCTTGCAATCTAAGACTTTGCAAATAGTTTCTATGCTCTCCAAAGACACATAGCTGTTGCGTTTCAGCCGGGTTAATATATTACCGGAAAATCCAGCTCTGCGTTGTAATTCAACATTGGATATGTCTTTTTCGATCATCAAGTGAAATAACTTTTTATAACTGACAGCCATTCCGCACCTCCATGTGTTTCGTGGTATAATATGTCTATCTTATCACGCAAAAGTGATAATTACAATATGAAGATGTAAATCTCACAATTTAACTTATCTACCAAAACGGTACTCGAGCGTATTGTATAGACCCCTCATTACTCTAAATTGAGTAATGGTAAAGGTAGAAATGACTTGCTATTATCCTTTTTCAGAGCAATATATGTAATGAAGGAGGTGCCGCTATGAGTAGAGACTGGACACAGGAAGAATTGCAGAAGGCAAGCAAAGCTATGAAAGCCGCTGGGTATTTAGGTTATGAAGAGTTCTGCGAGCAATTGGATAAGACCATCTTCACAGCCTACTGCAAGGATGCAGATAATAACCTTATAAAAATCAGTGGCCCATATGACTGCAAAGAAGAATTAGAAAAGCAATTGCAGGAGCATTTCAGCCACTTAAAAGTAATCACAGTGCTATCCGAAAAGGATATTGCTTTTATCAAGGAAAATCTCGAATAAGTAATAAAAAACAAACAGACCTTGTTACTGTACAAACACCGGGAATTGTACCAAGGTCTGTTTTTTTATTCTTTATTTTCCGCCTCAGCGGCCTTCTTCCGAGCATAGCTGGCTCGTCTGTTCCTGCGATTACGCTCCGCTTGGCAATCCCAACTATCGCAATATAATTGACGGCTTGAATGTCTCACAAAATATTTACCGCAGGCAAGGCAGGAGAGTATGGAGCCTTGCGATTCAAAATATTTTAGATCTTCATCTACCGGTGGAGCAACGTCAGCTACCATTCTGGAAAAGGTGTACCAACAAATATCAAAAACTGACTGAATGTCGGCTCCGTACATCACTTTGCCTGTTTTCTTATCTAATTTAAATCTCATACGAAAATCCGGAAACATATCAATCACTTGTAATATATGGTCATTGTAATTCTCTAAAATATGAACCTTGTATTCCTCATCATCCTCATATTGCCTGTATCGTTCAAGAAAAGCGAGACTGTCACAAAGCCTACCTTCATAATAGAGATTCCTTGCGTAGTCAATTTCACCGTAGTATTTAACTCTTCTCAAGGCAAAGTACAGTTCAAAAACCGTACCTAAGTCGCACAAATCCTTTAGGAATCGTTTTATGCTGAAAGTAGCATCTTTCTGAATTAAATCCATGTAAGTAATATGTGCAAACTTTTCGCTTTCCAGCATTTCATAAAGACTATCAATTTCATAAGGATGAATATTGCTTTTACACCAATCCCAGACGGTATCTGTAATTGAAACAGTGCTGTCTGGGTTATTTAATTTCTCATAAAGATTACATAGGCTAACCAACAATTCTTGGCCTGTCAGCGAAGTATCAGTACCGCTTTGGGGAGAATGCCCCCCTGTGAATATAGGTTTAATTATTTCGCTATCCTCGTCAAAGTCCGGGATATACTCAGGAAATCGCACAGCCCTATATATCATTTCACCTACGCCGCCTATTTCAACAAAACCAAGATTTTCTACTGGTAGTCTTTTCATATCATTCACCCTTTGATTGTAATCGTTTGTGTAAGCGTTGAGAATTTAACTTCGATTACATTTTATTATACAATGGCATTAAATACAAGAGCAAATTGTAAAGCTCTTTGATTTATGTTCCTTGACAACTAAATAGTCCACCCGCAAGAGATACTTTTGCTGTGCTGCCGCCACGATGGTGAAAACCGGAGCGCTTTTACTGCAATCAGACACGAGGAGACCACGAATAGGTGGCTGCCTTAGGAACGGTAGCGAATGGTGGATGTAGAAACCAATACAAATATCAAGATAAGGAGGAAAGAGTAAATGGAAAAAACGACCATGAGTGTGCAGGAACTGTCGGCACAAATGGGCATTAGCCTACCGAAAGCCTACGAACTTGTAAAATCGCCGGGATTCCCAACCATACGAATTGGTACAAGGATTCTTATCCCGGTTGATGCCTATAAGGAATGGCTACTCAAAAACTCGGCACACAGATAATGAAAGCACAAATTTTAACGGAGAGGAGGTGGACGAGATGGCGAACACAATGCAGGAATTGATGGATATGAAGATATGGTTTCTATGGCGCAAGAAAATTGACGGTGACCGTATCAACAAAATACCCTTTGCTGCCGGTGGTAGTGCAACAGGCACTAATGAAAAGTACCGGCACACATGGGTAACTTATGATGAAGCAGTCACTGCTATGAAAAATCAGAGCGCCGCTGGTGTCGGCTTTGTGATACCAAAAGGCTACTTCTTCCTTGACATAGACCACACTCCTCTCACAGACCCGTTTGTTGAGATGTTGCTTAAACGCTTCAACTCCTATACCGAGCGTTCTGTCAGCGGAGGTGGCATCCATATTTACGGTAAATGTGATTTAGAAAAACTGCCTACTTATACAGATAAGAACGGTAATCTCAGACTTGATAAAGCCTACTATATGAAAAACCCCAATAATCACTTGGAACTTTATGTTGGCGGTTTTACAAATCGCTTTGCTGCTTTCACAGGCGATATGATATTGAATGAACCTCTTAAAGAAAGCACAGCCGCTGTTTTGCTAACTCTCGATAAAAATATGCGAAAGACCGAGAAGATAAAATACAGTGAAAAGCGTGACGGTGACCGCGCCTATTTCGATATTGTCTGTAATCTCCGTAAACAGAAAAACGGAAAAAAGTTCAAAAAGCTATATGATGATGGCGATATCTCCGGGTATGGCTCACAGTCAGAAGCAGATGCCGCTCTATGTGCATTGATCGCATTTCGAACTGGGCCTGATCCTGAGGCTATAGATGATATCTTCCGCAGTTCTGCTCTCTATCGTGAAAAATGGGAGCGTGAGGATTACAGAGAAGCTACCATAGCTACCGGGATTGATGCCTGTCATGGCACCTTTCATAAATCCAAGATGGAGCATCCTTATTTTATTAAATTTAATGAGCAGACAGGAGAAGCTTATGTCAGCGTACCGCTCCTTGCAAAGCATGTGCGAGAACACCTCCGCTATGTACTTGTAAGGGATAATGGTAAGCAGGGACTTATGAAATACGTTTATGAAAACGGCTGCTACCGGCTTTATGCCGACAATATGCTGATGGGCATTATCAAGCAGTACATTGCAGATTATGATGAGGAACTTGTCAAAATGGGAAAAGTCAGTGAAACCTTGCAGCATATCACTACCGACCTTAATTATGTCAGCCAAGAGGAGTTGAATGCCGATGAGGATTTAATCAATTTCAAGAATGGCTTGCTCCGTATTACTTCAAACAATGCCACTCTTGATCCACATTCCCCGGATATCCTCTCCACCATTCAAATTCCATGTAGCTGGACAGGCAAAGAGACACCCACACCAGTGTTTGACCGATATATGCACACCCTTACCAACGGTGATAAGGATATAGAGCAATTACTTCTTGAATTTATAGGTGTATGTATCTCCAATATCAAGGGATGGCGAATGAAAAAAGCACTGTTCCTTGTAGGTGATGGTGATACCGGTAAATCTCAGTTAAAGAGCCTCGTGGAGCGATTGCTTGGCAAAGGGAACTTTATCGGTATTGACCTTAAAGAAATAGAAGCCAGATTCGGTACCGGCGCAGTTTACGGTACACGTCTTGCCGGTAGTTCTGATATGAGTTTTCTCTCTGTGGATGAATTAAAAACCTTCAAGAAAATAACAGGCGGCGATAGCCTTTATGCCGAGTTTAAAGGACAGCAAGCCTTTGAGTTTACTTATAACGGTTTGCTCTGGTTTTGTATGAACAGACTTCCCAAGTTTGGTGGTGATGATGGCAAATGGGTTTATGACCGCATTATAGTAATACGCTGCCCTAACGTCATTCCCAAAGACAAACAAGACAAAACGCTTCTCGACAAAATGTATGCCGAGCGTGACGGCATTGTCTATAAGGCTGTTAATGCACTTCAAAGAGTTATTGCCAATGGCTACCGTTTTTCCGAGCCAAACAGCGTAAGCCTCGCAAGAGAAAAATATATGTCAGAAAACAATACCGTAGTTTCCTTCTATGAAGAGTGTATGTGTGAATGGCCTAATGGGAAAATCAACAAGTACTGCACAACAGGCCGCATCTACAAGGTTTATCAAGGTTGGTGCCGGGAAAACAATAACGGCTTTGCGAAAACAGCAAAGGAGTTCCGGGAGAACCTCGCTTCGTACCTTGGAGCAGATTATTCTACAATCACTACTCGGCAGAATGGCAATACCTATTATAAGGATTATTCGCTCACGCTTGAGGCAAAAGAGCAGTTTTCGAGGGAATATGGCTATGACGATACTGAATTCTTATAAAAATGGTAGCAGTAGTAGCAGTGCCGGTAGCAGTAAAAACCACAACTGCTACCACGTAAAATGCCCACAGTGCAAGGCTTTGAGGGCAATCGGTAGCAGTTGTAGCAGTTCTTATAACTTCTTAGCAAAATTTCAAAAAAGTTGGTACAGAGAAATAAAAGAATACAAAGATTATGGGATGTGTGAGTATAAACACGCCCGGTACTGCTACTTCTGCTACCAACCGGCTGTAAACCCTATATATACCTCGCTTTTCTGCAGTAGCAGTACCAAAAAACTCTGCTACCAGTTCTGCTACTACTGCTACTAAAAATCAATATGAAGGGAGCAAAAGAAATGAACCATATCAGAGTTATGGGCATGATGGATGCCAAAAGCGAAATCACAAAACAAAGCAGTCCATCGGATTTTGGAGATGACCTCTACGATGGTGTCTCGCTGTATCACCGCAAGGATATGAAACCGGTAGTGTTTTTCGTGAGCAAAAACGCCGAGCCTGCCCGGTGGAAAGTCTTAGACGGAGCATCCGAGTTTTATTTCCGCTCATATACAGAAGCCACAAACTTCTGCCGGATTCGCGGATACATCTTCATGAAGGGAGGAAAACAGCGTGAAGTTGATTGACCTGCTTTATGGCAGAAACAAGAACAGCACCAAAGGTAAAATACATCTTCGTAACCGTTCCGACGAACCTGTTACCGTATCAAAAGAAATCCGCTATACCGTCACTGACGGTCAGTCAACCGTCCACGTTAATGGTTACGATGACCTATCCGAATACTGCCGTACTGCCGGATATACATATCGTTCCGGAAAAGCAGTATAAGCGCAGGAATCTTATACCCGTACAGTTGATATGGCTATTGCTCAAAAATGAGCTAAAGTTTTTTGGTATATCCCACAACAATAATTTTAGGAGGAATTTAAAATGGCAAACTATCCACTTACAAAAATGAATAAGGAAGGAACGCTCCTTCACCCGCAACACTCATACTACTCTGATGAATATGCAAAGAACACATTTGATTTATTCCTGTCAGATTGCATCGTTGAAGACGAGCATGGAAAATTGCACAAGTATTTTCGTCTCCATGCAAAACAGGCTCACAATATTGAAATGGCTTTTGCCTATGATATCCATTGCCCAAATTGTAAAAGCGGTATGCTAAAACAAATTGGCAGTTCACTCAATTATAACGAACTGGGCCTATACAGATGCCCTGTTTGTGACAAGAAATAAGGAGGAAAAAACATGATTACTTACACTGAAAGATTACCCTATACCGGTTCACCGGAATATGACAAACATTTCTGGAATGCCATGCGAGGCAACGATGGCAGCTATTCCGAACTCTCAAAAGGCCGCAACATTGAAACCGGCACTTATGCAATGCCAAACACCGCCAACAATAAGTACATGGCTGCTCTTGAAAAAGAAAGCCTGTTCCGCAATATTGGTACGGTTATCAAGGCTTATGACAACGGTTACCGTATTTTCGCCAAGGACAGCAATGACCTTGCAGAGTGGGTACCGGAAGGTGATGCTATCCCAATTTACGATGGCATTGATGATTTTACCATCAACACTGTGGACAGTTGGAAATTGGCTGCTTTCGTAAAAATGGATGAGGCTTTTATACGTGATGTCGGTTTTGATATTGAGAATCACCTTATTAACCGCTTCGCTAAGAACTTTGGCAGAGCCGAAAACAATGCCTTTATTAACGGAACCGGCATTCAAATGCCCACAGGTATTCTGAACGCTACCAACGGAGCAGATGTGGGCATTACCACTGCTGAAATTACCTATGATGATGTTATCGGCTTATACTTCTCTGTAAAGCCGGAATACCGCAAAAACGCTGTATGGCTGATGAACGATGAAACTGCACTTGTTTTGCGCACTCTTAAGGATGATGCCGGAAATTACATCTGGCGCAATAACGATGATACCATTCTCGGAAAAAGAGTCATCATCTCCGAATATATGCCAAATGCCGAATCAGGCAAAAAACCTATTGCTTTTGGTGATTTCAGCTATTACTGGGTTATCGGCAGAAGTCCTGTCAGTGTCAAGACGCTAACGGAGAAGTTTGCTCTGCATGACCAGATTGGTTACCTTGCCTTTGAATTCCTTGATGGAAAGCTCATCCGTCCGGAGGCAGTAAAGGTTATTCAGATAAATACCGAAGCCATGGGATAAGACATATGGGGATGGGCACAGTGGGTATTCTGCTGTGCCTATTTTCACTAAAAATATGCTTTTTAAAAGGTGAGATTCACACTGAATTTATCACATTTATATGCAGTTTATCTTTATTGTGCCTTTAATACCCCCTTTGAATCTGCATTTTTTTACGCGTTACCCCACGCCCGTTGTCCAAACAAAAAGCTGTAGAGATCAGACCACCCCCTATGGCATACAAGTACAATAGATGGAGTAACGATTTGATATATCATATCTGCCTGAACGTTTCGTTCACCGTACTGTAGCTTTTAATGGAAGGAGGAATTCCGATGTATGAAAATACCATCAGCGTTACCGAAAAAGTAATCGGTGACACGCTCTACATTATAGAATCAGCAGTCAGCAGTACTGCCAAAGAGACGGCTTATGACAAGCTGAAACGCATGATACTTAACGATACCGCAAGCCTCGAAATAAAGAAGGCTTCTTAACCTAAATAACTTGACTTCTTCACAGTAGTACGGAAATATAGAGTACCGCTTGAAGACTGTCGGAAAGGAGGTAAACATGAAAAACAGACAGTCTTATACTGCTGTGAAGAACAACGATAAAATAACCGCTCTGTACTGCCGCCTCTCACGAGATGACGAGTTGCAGGGTGATTCTAACAGCATTAAAAACCAGAAAACCATTTTACAGAAGTACGCAGATGACAACGGCTTTACAAACACAGAGTTCTTTGTAGACGATGGCTATAGCGGTACGAACTTTGACCGCCCAGATTGGCAACGCCTAATTGCCCAAACGGAAGAAGGCAACATCGGCACCATCATTGTAAAGGACATGAGCCGTCTTGGAAGAGACTACCTCAAAGTCGGCTATTACACCGAGGTTTTGTTTCCCGGCTCTGATATCCGCTTTATTGCCATAAACAACAATGTGGACAGTGCCAATCAGCAGGACAGCGATTTTACCCCATTCCTTAATATTATCAACGAATGGTATGCCAAGGATACGAGCAAGAAAATCCGCTCTGTTTTTAAGTCAAAAGGTCAGTCCGGTAAACCGCTCTGCACCAATCCACCATACGGCTATACTAAAGACCCGGAAGATAAGACACACTGGGTTGTTGATGAAGAAGCTTCCAAAGTGGTAAAAGAAGCATTTCGCTTGTGTATGCAAGGTTATGGCCCTACACAGATAGCTAAGGAGTTTAGCAAACGCCATATAATGAATCCAACGGCTCATGCGAAGGCAAATGGAATTAATGTTCCGGATAACAGAGGCCATGATGATGATTATATTTGGCGAGGAAGTACAATCGTTCATATTCTTTCAAGGCAGGAGTATTTAGGACATACGGTTAACTTCAAAACCTATCGCAAGTCCTATAAGCAGAAAAAGCAGATGAAGAA
>Ga0116190_1002928_pt1 | contig 13104 bp, 8 predicted proteins | sample AD_JPNTR4_MetaG_FD_89808 | JGI IMG/M metagenome (GOLD analysis project Ga0116190, IMG submission 89808) | Active sludge microbial communities of municipal wastewater-treating anaerobic digesters from Japan - AD_JPNTR4_MetaG | ecosystem: Engineered > Bioreactor > Anaerobic > Digestate | place...
GCATCGTGAAACCGCGCCCCCGAGCGGAGCACGACGGCGATGAATTGCAGTCCATCCCGGGTTGCTGACGCTGCCAGACAATGCCCGGCCTTACTTGTGGTTCCGGTCTTGACACCGTCGGCTCCAGCGAGGCTCCAGAGCAGCCTGTTGGTGCTATAGGTCAGCCTAGGCTGGCCACCTGCCAGTGGCGACGACCACAGCTCCGGGCAGCCCACAATATCAGCGAATTTGCGGAGGCGAAAACCCCAGATACACATCAGCGCGATGTCGTATGCGGTGGAGTGGTGCCCCGGCGCGGACAGGCCGTGCGGGTTGGCAAAGCGGGTATGCTTCAGGCCCATGCTGTAGGCGCGCGCATTCATCAGCTCTACGAAACCTGCCACCGACCCACCCACATGCTCTGCCACAGCGGTTGCGCCATCATTTCCGGACCGAAGCATTGTGGCTCGTATCAGCTCTTCGAGCTTGTAGCGCTGTCCCGCCGCCAACCCCAGGGATGATCCGCCTACCCGAGCGGCGTTTGCAGACACCTGAACTATGTCGGCCAGGTCGCCGCGCTCGATAGCCACTATGGCGGTCATGATCTTGGTGATGCTGGCAGGCTCTCTGATCTCGTGTTCGTTGCGGGCGTAGAGGATTGTGCCGGTGGACGCCTCCACCAGAATGGCGGCACGCGCGCTCACATTCGGCCCCTCGGAATACTTCCTGTGGTAGACAAGTTCATCGTATGGAGACGGGTTCACGTAGGGAATCGCGCAGGGGATCGCGCAGGGGGTATCGCTGGTCGAAGTCGGACCCAAGACAAGGGCCGAAATAACCCCTATGGCGGCCATAGAGGCAAGAAAGACCAGCATTGGGAAGAGCGCCAGGACCCTGCCGGCGCTCTCTTTTGCGGAATCCAAGGCTTGATTCCTCCGGTGCACCCACGGTACACCCCCCGATGCACCCCCACTCGCGTGGGGCTATCGCCTCGGAGCAAGGGCGTTCTCAGCTCCATTCATACTCTTGCAAACGAATAACTAGAACGACCGGATGTCGTAGGCACAGACCTCGACTACCACGGCGAAGCTGCGGGCGAACCTTCGCCGGAGGCAATTAGGGACGGGTTGTATGGGCACTTCCGGCACCGCTCTCGCGCGATGAACATCTTGAGTGCATCAGGTACCTCGATACCGGGAAGTTCGCCGGTGATGAGAGCCGTGCGACCCATTGGCGTAAGGAGGATGATGGGCCGTCTGCCCCGGGACGATCGAAGATAGCCGCCGGCGATAAGCTGGTCAATGATGGCAGTGATCTGGGCCAAGGTAAGGTCTTGAAGAGCGCCATAGCGTTCGATGCGGTCGAGGTCCATCTTGAGAATGTCCTGCGCGAGGGAGCCTTTGAGTATGCGCGCTATTTTCGTTTTTCCGACATGCCACGGGATCGAGCCCACACACTCGAGCACTATCTGGGCAAGTTCCTCTTCTTCGAGCAGCGCAACGGAATTTGGCGCGTTGGCATCCAATTGGATGACCTCCTCCCAGCAATAGTATCATACACAGATTACCATTGCTGTCGCCAGTTGTAAAGTAGTATTTTGTAATTCTGCGGTTTATATGGTAATGCTCTGGGCAGGCACTGTGAACCGGTTTCCCTGGTAGAACCGCTTACCGGTGCCCGTGAGGACGATTTCCGACGGATTCTGACGGTATCCTCCTGTAGCGCGAACAGTGACTTGCGTCCCAGATGGCGCAGAAAGTTCCAGGCCCGCTGCAAACCGACCGGATTCGCCGGCCAGTACAGTGCGTATCTTCACTGTATCGCGCCCCTTCTCCACAGTGTAGCTCTGTTCGGATGATGCCACCTCCATCCCTGACGGTCCTTCCAGTTCAAAGGCTGTCCAAGCCACGGGCTCGTCAGATGACAGCGACATCAAGACGTGCGATCCCGATACTCGGACCGCCAGTGTAGCGGTGGGCACAGCCAGATTGTATGGCAGCTCTAATTCGGAACGCCTGACATCCACCGTCTGCGCTTCGCCCATGTGCGCACCCGCCACGGACGCCACAGACACCTGGCGTATGTTGTCGGCGCTTTGGAACAGGAGTGAGCCGTCGCTCTGCACCACACGGATGTACTGTGGCGACTCAGGGCTATAGCTGGGCTTCAGGAAGAGCCCGCCAGTCAATATCACAGCCAGCAGCCCCAGTGCCCACATCAGGGCAGTACGCGATGGCAGCCGACGCCCAAGTACGGGCATCCCTCTACGGCCGAGTCTGTTGTACTCCCGCACAGTGACGCCCGGCACGGCACCACGGCCCAGGTCGAGACCACCTGCCCTGGCCATGATGTCCTGACCCCGTCCCGCAGGCGCCAGCGCTATCAGGGCCAGCACATACGGCAATCCCACCGCCGCAATCAGCAGGCACAGGACGATAGGCACTTCCAGGGCATCGATGAACTCCTGGCGCGCAACGCCCTGTACCGCGCGAATCGCCAGCCAGCCTCCGGGAAGTGGCGAAAGCCATGCCGGAACTTGCCGAGCTGGGCCGTCTGGCGCAGCCAGGGCTGCCACAGTGAGCAGTAATCCCAACGCCGGAAAGAAGGCGCCTATCCGCGTGGCGCCGAACACGAAGCATATCAGCACTATCTGCAGGATAATCGACAGCCTGAAGAGCGGGAGTCGCACCCCTTCTCGGACGCTTGTGCCAACCAACGACACGGCGACTATGGCAAAGAACAGAGCGGAAACGGCGCCGGCAACCGCAAACGGCACTGGATACGCGTTCCACGGCCTTTCAATGCCGCGCACAGCCCCTACGATGAGGGTAGGCACGAAAGATGTCCAGAGAACTGCTGCGAGCACGGCATAGACCGCAAGCGATGTGGCCAGCGCCCGCAAATACCCTTCGGGTCGTACTCGTTCGATCTGGGTGTACAGTGCGTATCTAGCCGGCCCGAGCGACAGAAGGCCCAAGGCCGCTGCTGCTGCCGCCACGACCAGTACGGCGACATAGGGGATGGTGATCACGGCTCCAAAAAGCCCGAACACCAGATAGAGCCGAACTGGCGCCTGGATACGGGCCTGTGAAGAGACCCACCTGGCTGCGGCTATAGCTGCGTCGGCTGCCCTGGCCACGGCCACCGGATCCACCGAGCCGACACTATCCCAGTATGGAGCGAGAGATCCTGGAGCGGGGTAAGGCATAGATCTGGCCGTCGTGAGAGCAATTGCAGGTATTCCCGCGTACAGGAAGGGGGCATGGTCTGCTCGCACTTCGGTAAGTAGCCCGACTGTGGCATCAAAATGCCGACTGCCGCCTATGGCTCTGACCAGGCCCGCCATGGCTCGCGGGGCCAACGCTCTGGGGCCGCCCCACGGGAGCAGTTTGACAGGCCCCGGGCAGCCCACCGAATCGAGTATTACGGCCATTACCACATCCTGCGGATCTATTCCGACGCCGTCCGTAGCTTCGGCAACGGCCTTTGATCCTGCGCGCCCCATGTAGCTCGCGCCGAACGCCGCGAACACAAGATTGTGCCGCGCGTTTACGTGAGCCGCGATCCTAGCGCACTCCAGCATGGCCGCGATGCCCGACGCGTTGTCGTCTGCGCCGGGCGAATCAGGAGTGGGGCTATCGATAGAGGCGGCTATCAAGATGGTCTTGGCCCCGGGCTCGGGCGAAGGCGATACCGCCACCACATTCTGAGACACGCACAGTCCATCACCTACACCACGGCGAACGGGGGTTACGCTGACCGTGTATCCATACTCTGAGAGTGTGCGGGCAATGTACTCCGCAGCTGCCGCCTCGCTCTTCGTGCCGGCAGGCCTTGGGCCGATGGCGTTGGCCAGGTGCTCTATATGCGACATGGTCCTGGCGGCGTCTGCCTCCTCGCCGCCCAGCAGATGCGGCGCTCGGGCAGACCAGGCCGCGGATGGCATCGTGGCCAGCACGACGCCCATGGCTGCCGCCGCCAGCACAGCCAGGAATGCCCTTCGTCTACGGATAAACATCAACGGCCTGTTGTCACCTCGATTGAACCTGTTCCGGCCTCCACACGGAGGTCCAGCCTCACGGATGCGCCGGCGTAATTCGGCGACTCCCATGTTTCGTGTGCGCCCAACCCCTGCCGGCCATGTTGCTGGCCATTAATGCGCAGGTTTCCCAGGCCGACATCGCATTTGAGTCGCACACCCACGTCAGATGGAACATGCAGCTGGAGCTTGCCCGCTCCGATTTCTATGTCGCCCGTCACAACTCCGGCTAGTCGCGTCCCGCTGAAGTCGAGATACGCAGTTCCTGACCCAATGTTCCCCGACACCCTCTGCACGCCTGTATTGCCTATCTCCACTATCTCGGCAGTACCCGCGCCGATATCGAAACGCAGCGTGCGTGCGCCCCAGTCGCCGCTCGCCGCGGGCCTATCGGTCGGGGCCTCGGGGAAGCCCATCTTGACAGTGCCCCCGCCGATCTTCATAGAGACTCCTGTTACCGAAAGGCCTGCCAGAACCGCGTCGACTCTCCCGCCACCCACCCCAAGTTCGAATTCGGTCGGGATCTCGCGCCTTCCCAGGGTGAGCGTATGCTCGTCAGGACGGTCATAGATGAACGGTAGGAAGGTCGAAACGCGTCCGGTCGAGTAATCCACGTTCAGGACCGCGCCCGCCATCGATGTATCGAGCCTGGGCGCACGGGATGCACGTGAATACGACGCGACCGCTTTGAGTATGTCGCCGCCGCTCTGTGTGCCGATGAATACCTTTCCGGCGCCTATGTCGGCGCTAAGGCGAATTCGGCTCGGGGAGAACTGGTCAGAGCTCACCGTCAGGGTCTTGGAGTAAGGCAAAGCGCCCCGGGTCGCCCCGCCGTCGGGCACGCGCCGGCCCCAACCCCACCATGACTCGGATGCAATGTTCGATACGGCGAACACTATGAACAGCGCCAGCAAGGCCAGCACTAGAATACGACCGGCCGGACTTCCGCGCCCAAAGATAATGCTGATGCCCCACAGAATGAGCAGTGCAGGCCAGAATCGCCAGAGAGACTCCCATGCCTCCCACGGCACCACTCCGGTGGTGTTCAGGAGTAGCAATACGCCGAGGACAATGAGGATGATCGGTCCAACGAAGTCCTTCTGCCTACGGTCGCCCATGGATATCGCCTCCTCGCTCTCTCCGTCGGTAATTCGCATACGCGGCGCAGATTCCTTCACGCGCGTCGTGCCGCTTGAAGTGTTTGCCGCATAGTTTAGGTGGGATGCCGAAAGAACATGACTGATATGGAGGCGACAGCATGGCCAAGATCGCCCGAGCTCTCGCAAGGCGTATGTTCGCCGGCGGAAACACCGCCGAAGGGTTTCGCTCGTTCTACAACCATATCATCGGCCAGGACGCCGCGCGGGTAATCGTGATCAAAGGCGGCCCGGGCGTAGGCAAGTCGACGTTCATGAAACACATCGCCGAGCACATTACGAACCTCGGGCAGAGTGTGGATTTCTTCCATTGCTCGTCCGACCCGGGCTCGCTCGACGGGGTAGTCTTTCCCCAAATCGGCGTGGCCCTGATCGACGGCACGGCACCTCACATAGTCGATCCCCGTTTCCCAGGCGCTGTAGACGAGATCCTGTATCTCGGGGACTACTGGAACGAATCCGCAATCCGCGCTTCTCGCAATGACATAGTCGCATGTACCAAGAACATATCCCGGCTTTTCCAAAGGGCATACCGGTTTTTGCGCACTGCAGGCGATGTGCTTGACGACTGGAGCGAGGCCAATGCTGAGGCCCTCATGACCGGAGTCGCCAACAAGATCGCCCGGTCGGTCGTGGACCAGATAGCAGGAGATGCGCCGGTCGCCGACTGCCCCGGGGCCGAGCGCCATCTGTTCGCGTCGGCGATCACTCCCGACGGCTTCGTCAACTACCTCGATACCGTGGTATCCGGCTGTGACCGAAGGTACATCGTGCGAGGAGGACCGGGTTCGGGCAAGTCCACCCTGATCTCCCGTGTGGCAGCCCGCGCTGTAGAATGCGGCATGGACGTGGAGTTATTCCACTGCTCCCTCAACCCGGCAAGCCTGGAACATCTGGTGATCCCGTCTATCGGGACTGCGATAATCACATCCGTAGAGCCACACGAGTGGACGGCCTCGCCCGACAGCGCCGTCCATGACGTGATCATCGACATGGAGCAGTGCCTGGACCCGGCCACGGTGCGACGTAACCAGGACATCATCGAGTACGACCGCAAGCTAATGCATGAAGCGATGTCAAGGGCAGTGCACTTCCTGGGCGAGGCTCGGCGCGCCCATCATTTCCTGGAGTCGTTCTACACCCCGAACATCGATTTCGACGCCGTGGGCGAACTGAGAGAGAAGACGCTCCGACGGATACTCGCAACCGCTCCGCCCCCTCGGCCCACCCCGCCTACAGAACCACCTCGACCACATCGCGGTCGATCCGCCTCATAACATCCGAAATCTTGTCGACCAGAGCGGCATCGGCCTTGCACGCAGCGCGCACCTGCCGCAGCAGGTCGATGCTGCGCCGGAAGGCCGACACTACATCTCCCTCGGCATAGGCCGAGCCGCGCAGCATATCGGCGAACTCAGCGCCCTGGCTCCACCGGTACGCGAGTGGGGCCAGCCCGGTGAAGAACCGCACCGTGCTTGTGCCCACGTAGCTTTCCTCCACCATCTCCACCTGGGCTGCGATCTCCCTGATCCTGTCTACATCGAAAGGCACCGACTTAGCCGGGAACTCTCCCCGGCGCGGCTCATAGTCGATACATACCGCGAGCGACGCTATCTGGTCTTCGGTAAACTCGTGGAACACGCCCGAAAATACCAGCTCTGTGACGAGCAGCTCCTGAGTATGGAGCTCGCGCGCAATCTCGCCGCGCGCAAGGAGCTTGCCGTCTTTCATGTAGCCCAGTCGTTCCAGCAGGGCCTGCTTGCGCCGGAACTCGTGGACGAACCGCTCTTCGCTGCCTAGGCGGCGCATGCGCTCGTACAGGCTCTGCATCCGCCCGACGATTACTCCGCGCCTGGCAAGGAGCTTACGGCATGCCCTCTTCTGCGCCGCGCCACACTTCTGGGTTTGAAGCGAGCCCAGCTCGGCCTGGACCGCCTCCAGCTGTGACCGGATATCGGCCCGCTTCTCCTTGCTGCGCCGCCGCCGGGCCGTCCGCTTCAGCTGCAACCTGAGGTCGGCGACCCGAGCATTGAGCCCGCTGGCATACAGAGGGCATCCTGCCTGGTTCAGATGCTCGCACGCGCCGCCCACGATCTCCGATTCCAGCTCACGCGCGGTAACCAACCCTGCTTCGATCTCGTGGCGCTCCGCGTTCGTCTGGTAGCTGGCGAAGTTCTGCTTGAGCACTCTATGAATCTCCTCGGGAGAACGCGTGGCCACCAGGTTTACGACAGTGTTGTAGGACACGGTGAACCTGCTCACCAGGGGTTCGACCGTCCGCTCATCGGTGCTTGGGTACTCCTCGGGGCGGAAGTAGTTGAGGTCAGTGAGGATGTACACATAGCCCTCTTCATCTATCCCCCGCCTGCCTGCGCGCCCTGCCATCTGGAAGTACTCCTGAGCCGTCATGGGGCGGAAGTCCACCCCGTTGAACTTGCGAACGCTGTCAAAACAGACAGTCCTAACAGGGAAGTTGATTCCAACCGCAAAGGTCTCTGTAGCGTAAAGCACACGGATGATCTTGCGTTCGAAAAGGTCCTCCACAATCTCCTTAAGCACCGGCAACAGGCCGGCATGGTGGTACGCTATCCCTCGCTCCAGCGTCTTGCGCATCCGCTTCACACTGGGCATGGAGCCGATGTTCATGCCTTCGATCCGATCATCGAAGAAGGTCAGCACCTGGTTCCGCTCGCCTGGCGTGAGGTAGTTTACCAGGCGGCCCAGCTCCTCGGCTTTCTCCTCACACTGCCTCCGGCTGAACACGAAGTAAAGGCACGGCAGCTTACGCTGTTTGGACAGGTAATCGACGAGGTCGATATGCGTGGTCGTTGCGTACCTAGGCCCTTCCGGTTCCCAAAGCTCGTCCGATTCCTCGATTTCCCTGTCGCGCCTGGACTTGAATTCCTTAAGCTCCGCCAACGTACACGCGCCGCGAGTGTGCTCATACACAAAGTGCCGTAACGGCACCACGCGCTTGAAGTGCCTGACTACCGCGACTTCGTGTTTCTTGATGTCCTGTATCCAGAAAGCCAGCTCATCAGCGTTGGGGATCGTGGCTGAAAGGCCCAATAGGCGCATGGAGTCGGGCGCAAAGATGATGGATTCCTCCCACACCGTACCCCGTTCTTCATCCGACAGATAGTGGATTTCGTCGAATATGACGTGCGACACTCCGCCCAAGGCCTCCGGACTCAAATGGAGCATGTTCCGGAATATCTCAGTCGTCATTATCAGGATCTGCGCCGTAGAGTTAATCGCCACATCGCCAGTGACTATACCCACATTGCCCGCGCCCAAAAGTCGCTTGAACTCCTTGAACTTCTGGTTACTCAAAGCCTTGATGGGTGCGGTATATATGACCCGCCGGCCCTCGTGGAACATCCGCTCAATCAGATAGTCGGCGACGAGTGTTTTGCCCACCCCAGTCGGCGCCGATACCAGCACCGACCGGCCCTCATTCAGATGTCGGATCGCTTCCACCTGGAACGGGTCCAGCTTGAAACCGCGGTACTCAGCCTGGCGCTCACCCTGGGACTCGCTCTGCTGCATCGACTTCCCCCTTGTCTGTCTTTTTGTGTTTATATTCTAGCCCACATCCTACACCGTAGGCGACCTAACGTGCACGATCTGCTCTGCGCTGCACGGATCTCGCTTCCGCTATGATGAGTATACCGGTTCAGGCGGTGTGGCACAATCACCCAGGCGGGTTATGCCAGGCGGATGAACCTGCCCGGCGATGCCAGACCAGCGATGCCTAACCAGTGATAGGGCGCGCGACCCGATGGCAGGATTCGCCTTCCAAACCCAGAATTGTAGTGCGTGTGGGTTCTGAATGACTGTGTAGTGGGTATTGTGGGAGGTTGTGTGGATGGACCCGAGAGTCGAAAAGCTGGCCGAGATACTAGTGGATTACTCCGTGGGAGTGCGCAAAGGCGATGTGGTGATGGTGGGCGCGGATGTGGACGGCGCACCGCTGGCGAAGGCAGTGTACCGGCGAGTTTTGCAGCGCGGAGGATTCCCGCGGCTCAGGGTATACCTGCCCGAGGTCACCCGCATCTACTTCGAAGAAGCCTCAGACGAGCAGTTGGGCACCTTGCTCCCCATCGATCTGGACGAGTATGAGGCATCGCAGTGCCTAATTCGGATTTCCGCCCCGGCGAATTTGGCCGAGACTGCCAATGTGGATCCTGGCAAGCAGTCGGCGAGACGCCGGACTATGAAACCCGTCTCCGACTACGTGATGGCTGGCAAAGTACGCTGGTGTGGGTGCAACTTCCCCTGCAACGCTCTGGCACAGAAGGCCGAGATGTCGCTGGAGGAATATGAAGACTTCGTGTACGGCGCCACCAATGTGGACTGGGCGGCGCTCTCGCGTGAGCAGGAAGCGATTAAGCAGCTATTCGACGGCGGCCGACAGGTGCACCTAATCGGCGAGGGCACGGACCTGACATTCTCCATCGAAGGCCGCCCCGGAGTAAACTGCGACGGGCACTACAACATGCCGGACGGAGAGGTGTTCTACTCCCCGGTGGAGGACTCGGCCGAGGGCTACATAACCTTCAGCTATCCTGCGATCTACATGGACCGCGAGGTGGAAGGGGTACGCCTCACGTTCTCCCAGGGGAAAGTGGTAGAGGCGCGCGCCGCGAAAAACGAGGAGTTCCTCCTGAAGATGCTCGATACTGACCCGGGCGCCCGCCGCATCGGTGAGTTCGGCATCGGCACTAATCACGGGATCACCAAATTCACCCGGGATATCCTTTTCGACGAGAAGATAGGCGGAACAATCCATCTAGCTCTGGGCCAGTCGTATCCGGAGGCCAAAGGTGAGAATGACTCAGCGATTCACTGGGACATGATCGCCGACCTGCGCCGCGGCGGCGAAATCCAGGTAGACGGGCGCACAGTGCAGCGCGACGGGAAGTTCCTGAAGTAGACGTCCCCGCCGCGTGAAGCGGAACGCACAGGATCATGTACAGCGCGCCCCGGACAACGTGCCCCGGTCGCGGGGGCAGGCTCAATGGGCACCTGCTCCGCGCCGGGGCGTGGTCGGTTCGGGCCGCGCGCGGCGGCTGATATCATTGGCATATGGGAATAGCGCTGGCGCACCTGCTCCGACAGGTGCTTGGCTGCCTCACCCACGATCTCGATGTTCCGCACAACCGCATCCTGCGTCTTTGTGTCCGCGGCGAATTACCGGTAATCCATTCCAGCGATATAGTCACGAACGCGCTGGATAGCCTCGCGAATGTCGCCAAGCAGTTCTGCGTCTGTCCGCCTAGACATAGACGGCGCGCAAGTAGTCGCGGCTATCTCGTAGTAGTTGAACCACCCTCGCGCAGTCCATGGCCGGATCACCCCTCAGCTCTCGCTATACCTCTCTCCACCGGCCTAATCCCGCACTTCTCGCCCCACACGCGTGGGGAGACTCGCTTGTTTCCGGCACAATGAGCGACACAGTGAGAACGGAGGACTCAGCTATGCAGACCCCCTATCCCCCTGCAACAGGTGTGAACAGGATGATAGTCTCACCGTCGACGAGAACATGCGACTTTGTGGCCGGTCTGCCCGCAGCCACCACCCGCATCACCAGCTCGGTCTGGATGCCGAGCCTGGCGAGCATGTCGGCCACGGTATCGCCCGGCTCGAACTCGAAGTCGAACTCCTCGCGCGGATCGGGAAAGTACTCCAGCGCATGCCCGTGGACTATCACCCTCACGTTCAAACCTGTACCAGTCCTCTCATAGAACTGTCAACCCTATGCAGTTCTCATTCTGCTGGCCACTTCTGGCTTGCTGCCCGCCCCTTTCCTGCAGGCCACTCCTGCCTGCTTCCACAGCAGCATGTGGTAGGCCCACAGCATTGCCTGCAGCGTGCCCTCCGTCGGGCCCTGCTACAGCAGACCCTGTAGCAGACCCTATAGCAGACCCTATAGCAAGCCCCGGCTCTCCAGATCCTGCACGCATCTCCCGAGGCCCAGTCGCTCAAGGGTGGCCCGGGTGGGACTGCCCTGTGCGTCCCAGCCTCTCTGGGCATAGTAGTCATCCAACATGAAATCTAGTTGCTCCAGGGTGATCATCTTGCCCTTGCCTGGGCCGGTGGGTATGGGCTCTTCGTAGAACCGCGGCGGCGGGTAATCAAAGTCGCGGCCGAACCCCGGCACTTCCAGGAACGCGCGGGTTCGGGTGAGGTTCCACACCCTATCCGTGGCCTCGTACAGCTCCTCCACAGTCATCTTCCGCCCGGTCACGGCCTCGAACATGTCGGGGTAATGCTCGAACTCGAAGCCGATCTCCACCCATTGCAGGCGGCACGCGCCCAGAAGGTCGAAGGACGGGCGTATCCGCTGAAGCTCGATGACTTTGGCCGCTTTCCCTTCGACTTCCTCGCGCCCCTTGGCCACGTCGTATGTGATGGCCCATGCCCTGTTATGATGGGCGCCGATATCACACGTCATGTAGGCCAGCATCATGGCGGGCGCCCACCGCGCCTCGTATCCGCTCCACTCCAAGCCCTTGACGTGAATCGCGAACTTCTCGGACCCCTGCCCGAACTTGGCTGCCGCCGCGCGCACTCCGTCGGCCAGGATGTCGCCGATACCTTCGCGCTTTGCGATGGCGGTTATGAGGTACTCAAAGGAGTCGATATCGCTCCACTGCACTTTGCGACCGATTTGCTCTTCGGTGATGATGCCGCGCTCCGCACACTCGAGAGCGAACGAAACTACGGCGCCGCCGGAAATGGTGTCGAGGCCGAGTTCATCGCAGAGGTAGTTGGCGTAGGCGACTTCCTCAATCGTCTTGAGCATGCAGTTTCCGCCCAGCAGAGCTACGGTTTCGTACTCCGGGCCCTCGACATAAGCGGCCTTCTTGCCCACCCTGGTGTGCGAGTACTTGCCGCACGGCGTCGGGCAGCCGAAACAGCCCTTGTCGGTGAGCCAGATCCGCTCCTTGAGCGCCTCGCCGCCGATCCCCTCATGGTCTTCGAAGAAAGTGGTCCAGAAGTTCTTGGTGGGGAACGCTCCCACTTCATTCACCCACGGGGTCACGCCCGAGGTGCCCAGGGGAGTCCACTCCTTGAATCCAGGCTTGGCGAAGCAGCCGTGGAACATCTTCCTGCCCTGCTCGTACACGCGGTCGGGGTCGGCCAGCGGGATAGAATTGCTGCCGCGAACTGCGATGGCTTTGAGCTTCTTCGACCCCATCACAGCCCCTATGCCGGTGCGCCCGGCCTGCCGACCGAAGTCGTGCGAAACGCATGCTATCCTGACCATGTTCTCGCCTGCCGGGCCGATAAGAGCGATCTGATAGTCCTCGCCCAGATCGTCCTTGATCATCTTCTCCGCGGCGGCTGAACCCTTGCCCCAGTATCGCGCAGCATCGCGTATCTCTACCTTGTCGTCATCGATAACAACGATGCACGGATGATCCGACATCCCCTCGATGATTATGGCGTCATACCCAGCGTACTTGATCTCTGCAGAGAAGTGACCGCCCATGTTGGCGTCACCCATAATGCCGGTGGCAGGCGACAGGGCTCCAAACTGAATCTTGCCGCTCGCAGGCATGAATACGCCGGACAAGGGCCCGGGAGCCATGACGACCTTGTTGTCGGGGCCCAGGGGGTCGGCGCCGATCGGCACTTCATCATACAGAATCTTCTGCACAAAACCCCGACCGCCGATGAAGTCATGCGCCATCTTGGGATCAAGGGGTTCGGCCTTCGCCGACTTATCGGTGAGATTGACTCTGAGGATCTTGCCCATGTATCCGCCGCCCATTTTACCTGCCCCCTTCCCCGGTATCGGCGTCGTAGACCGCGCCGCGCGGGCACATCTCCATACACGCGCCGCACAGTGTGCACTTGGAAGGAGTATCCTCGCCCCTGTGCACGACCATCACGCCGTGCGGGCATGCCTCAACACAAGCC
>Ga0116190_1002930_pt1 | contig 13084 bp, 10 predicted proteins | sample AD_JPNTR4_MetaG_FD_89808 | JGI IMG/M metagenome (GOLD analysis project Ga0116190, IMG submission 89808) | Active sludge microbial communities of municipal wastewater-treating anaerobic digesters from Japan - AD_JPNTR4_MetaG | ecosystem: Engineered > Bioreactor > Anaerobic > Digestate | place...
AAAGAAAAGATTTCGAAGACATCATTCATCAATTGAAGGAAAAAGCCAATTTGCCGTCTGAAAAAATTTTCAGCATGTTGGCCAAGCGGATGAAGTATTTGTCAAACATCAAAACCGGTTGTTATGCCGTTAAAAATGGCATGACCATGATGGAGTTAATCCGTATTCTGCGTGCAGGAATGCAAACTCCCGTAAACGTAACTTTCAATAATTTACGCACCAAAGCCGATCTTGCTTCCCGCCTTTCACAACAACTCATGGTAGATAGCATTTCTTTGATGACTGCTTTGAATGATCCCCAAAAAGTCGGAGAGTTGGGTTTTGATACCGGTACGGTTGTATGCATGTTTATTCCCAATACGTATGAAGTATATTGGGATATTGGTGTCGATAAACTGCTTTTGCGAATGAAACGCGAATACGACACTTTCTGGAGTGATGAGCGAAAGGCTAAAGCTCAAAAGATTGGCTTGACGCCGGTAGAAGTTTCCATCTTGGCTTCCATTGTTGAAGAAGAAGCTACCTATCTCGATGAATATCCTATTATAGCCGGGCTTTATTTGAATCGTTTGCGGAGAGGGATGAAACTTGAGGCTGATCCGACAGTGAAATTTGCTGTTGGGGATTTTTCGTTAAGGCGCATTCTGTTTAAACATTTAGAGGTTGATTCGCCTTATAATACATATAAATATGCCGGATTGCCGCCGGGACCCATTCGCATACCTTCTATTGAAGCCATCGATGCTGTTCTTTCACCTCAGCAGCACAGTTATCTGTTTATGTGTGCGAAAGAGGATCTTTCGGGCAGGCATAATTTTGCATCTACCCATACTGAACATGTACGCAATGCGTTACGCTATCAGCGGGCACTAAATGAACGAAAAATCTATTAAAAAGTAATTTCGTCGGGATGAGATCCCACCCGTTGATCTTTATTCAACGAATTAATTCGTTTCATATCCTCTTCCGATAGTTTAAAATCAAAAATATTCAGATTTTCTTTCTGACGTAATAAATTTGATGATTTGGGGATAACTACGATCCCGCGTTGTATATCCCATCGCAGTACTACTTGTGCCGGTGTTTTACTGTATTTATCGGCTATTTTTTTGAGAATGGGTTCTTCAAGCAAATTATTTTTCTTGGCACAGAAAGGACTCCAAGCTTCAGGAACGATATTTTTTTTGTGTAGGTAATTTACCAATTTTTCCTGATTCAGATAAGGGTGAAGCTCTATTTGATCTACAGCCGGAACAACCGATGCTGTTTTAAGCAGTTCTTCCAGATGATGTTCAAGATAATTGCTGACCCCTATAGCCCTCGTTTTTCCACCAGCATAAATTTTTTCCATTTCTTTCCAAACCGATACATATTTTCCTTTCACCGGCCAATGTACAAGATACAAGTCCACGTATTCTGTTCCAAGGCGTTGCAGGCTGCTTTCAAAAGCACCTTGCACATTGTTTTTCCGGATATCGTCGTTCCATAGTTTGGTTGTCAAAAAAATTTCTTCACGCGGCACACCACTATCTCTGATAGCTCTTCCCACAGCTTCTTCGTTTTCGTATATCATTGCTGTATCGATATGTCGGTATCCCACATCGAGAGCCATTCGTACTGTATCGTATGCAATTTTATCATCGTTTAATCGAAAAACACCTAATCCTATATAGGGAATTTTAATCCCGTTGTTTAGTCTCGCATATTCCATAATTTTCTCTTTTTAATTATTAAGTTTTTCTATTACTGTAATTTTGTCGTGTCTTATTTGTTCTACTAGAGATTTTATGTTCTCAAATTTCAGATCGGGGCGGATAAAATCGATAAATTCAACGGTCAACGATTGATTGTACAGATCCCCTTCGAAGTCGAATATATTTACCTCCATGCTGATCTCGTTATCGTTTTGTAATGTCGGCCGTGTGCCGATGTATAACATTCCTTTGTAAATTTCATTTTCGAGTCGGACAAAAACGGCATAAACGCCTAATGCCGGAATTACCTTATATTTTTCCCATGCCTGAATATTGGCTGTTGGGAAACCGATGGTGCGGCCCACCTTATACCCTTCGATAATTTTTCCCGAAAATTTGTAATTGTACGATAGTAATTTATTCGCCAATTTGATTTTTCCTTCGGCCAGTAAACGACGTATCTGAGATGAGCTTACATGATGGCCTTCAAAACGCAGTTCGGTTGCCTGCATAACATCAATTCCCAATTCGTTGCCATATTGCACATACTCAGGAAATCCCTCTTCCCTGTTATGCCCAAAACGATGATCGTGCCCCACAATCAAGGTGTGTACATTGATTTTTTCTTTCAGTGCCTTTCCCATAAATTCTTTTGCTGTCAAGGCTGAAAGTTCAACAGTGAAAGGCATACTCACACAATAATCGATTCCTGTGGTTTCCAGTTGTTCCAGTTTTTCCTCGTATCCACACAAAAGTTTCGGTTGATAGTCTTGTTGTAAAACTTTACGTGGATGTTCGGGAAAAGTAATTACTGCTGCCGGCAAATTCAATTGCTTTGCCTTCGCTTTTACCTGATTGATTAAATGTCGGTGCCCTATGTGTACTCCGTCGAAGAACCCGAGAGTGGCAACCAATGGCTTGTGTTTGATGTGCTCTGTTTTTGATAAATCGATAAGTTCCAAAACAAGTGTTCTTTTTGTTTGTCTTCAATAAACGCATGAACCCCCTTTTTGGTTTAAAAAATAAGGTGGAAAAACCTTTTGGAATATTTTTCGGGAAATATATAATGAATAAATTCAATATTTCCTTATCTTTGCAAAACATGAAATGAATTGCCCGTATTTAATAAATAATATAAAAAAGAAGGAATCATGAAAACAAAAATTTTATTTGTTTGCGTAATGGTGGCGGGAATATTTTTTGTTTCTTGCCAAAAAGGAGAAAAAAATAATGTGTTGACTAAAGCAGAAGAAGCCGAAGGATGGAAATTGCTGTTTGATGGCAAAACATTGAATGGTTGGCGCGATTACAATGGCGATTCATTAACTGTTCCCTGGACAGTTGAAAACGGAACGATTAGGGCATTGGGTGAAGGGAGTGATGCAAGTGGATATATCGTGACCGATGATATTTATGAAAATTTTGAGTTGGTATGGGATTGGAAAATAGCCCAAGGTGGGAACAGTGGTATGTTGTATCACGTTGTGGAACATCCCAAATTTAAGGTACCCTACATCACAGGTCCAGAATATCAGTTGATCGATGAAGAAAATTTTCCCCAACCTCTGGAAGAGTGGCAAAAAACGGCGGCCGATTATGCCATGCATATCCCCGATCCGGCAAAGAAGCATTTGAAACCTGCCGGAGAATGGAATACTTCGAAAATCGTGTTCGATAACGGACATGTCGAACATTGGCTCAATGGCGAAAAAGTACTGGAATTCGAAGCATGGACAGACGAGTGGTTTGAACTGAAAAACAGTGGCAAATGGAAAGATGCTCCCGAATACGGATTAGCCCACAAAGGGGTGATTTGCCTTCAAGATCATGGCTCGGCCGCATGGTTTCGCAATCTCAAAATTAAAGAATTGCCTAGAAAAACAAAGGAAGTAGTGCTTTTCAATGGTGTCGATTTACACGGTTGGGAGATATATGGAACCGAGAAATGGTATGTTGAAGATAGTGTTTTGGTATGTGAGAGCGGCCCGGACAAAAAATATGGTTACCTTGCAACACGCGAATATTACGATGATTTTGATCTTACGCTCGATTTCAAGCAAGAAGCCAATGGGAATTCGGGTGTATTTTTCCGCTCTTTTATTGAGCCGGGTGAGATTATCAACGGCTGGCAAGTGGAAGTAGCACCCAAAGGGAATGATACAGGTGGCATTTATGAATCGTATGGGAGAGGATGGCTCGTTCAGATCCCCGACGAAAAAGAAAATATCTTGAAAGAGGGAGAGTGGAATACATTGCGCATACGCGTACAAGGGGACAATGTAAAAACATGGTTGAACGGAGAAGAAATGGTAGATCTGAGTGACGAAAAAATAGGTAAGGCACAAGGTCGTATTGCATTGCAAATACATGATGGCGGCGGTATTAAAGTCCGCTGGAAAAACTTGAAATTGAAGACCCTGTAACAATACAATTTTCATTTGACAAACCCGTTGAACTAACCTGAAAATGTTCAGCGGGTTTTTTTGGCATCTTTTTTGTACTAAAAAAATTAAACGATGAACGTTATTTTTTTAGAGGATAGTTTTTTACGAAAAAACAACCTATCTTTGTCTTATTAACTTACTAAAGCAGCGAATGAAAGAAAAAAACAGGTTATTAGAAAGCATAATAGAAGGAATACAGGGAAAAAAGGGGAAAAACATTACCACTATAGAATTGAGCGGAATTGCGGGTTCCATCTGCGATTATTTTGTTATTTGTGAAGGAAATACTCCTACGCAAGTTTCGGCTGTTGCCGAATCTATAGAAGAAATTGTAAGGAAGAATACAAAAGAAAATCCACTCCGAATTCATGGACAACAACGGGCAGAATGGATCGGCATGGATTATGGCACAGTTATAGTGCATATTTTTTTGCCTGAGCTTCGTTCTTTCTACAATATCGATCACTTGTGGGCTGATGCTCTTCTCAAAAATATTCCCGGTTTAGAATAAAAACTTATTTCTTTTAAAATTGTTACATTCGTACATTATTAATTTTTTTGGGAATTTTTAAATGGATAACAGCAATAAAAATTTAAACAGACAATCCCCCTCGAACCCTAATAAAGGCAATAAACCTCCAAAATCATCTTTTAATGCTTATTGGATTTATACCCTTGTTTTTTTGGCATTGTTGGCATTGTATTTTTTTGGGGGCAATGCTACAGTAAAAGAAGTATCATGGTCTGATTTTCAGCAGTATGTAAATGAAAATCGCATTGAAAGTATCGTCATCTACAGCAATAAAGAAATGGCGGAAGCTACTGTCAGAAAAGAATCTGTAAACTATATTTTTGGAGATAAAGCCAATGCCACCTCAGGGAATCCGGTGATTGCCGTCCGTGTCCCATCTGCAGAAGGTGCTTCGGAATTTGTCGATAAAGTGAAATCGGAAAAAGGATATAATATTGAGGTACGTTTTGATACGACGTCCGAAATATGGGGAATTCTGCTTACGGCTTTACCCTTTATTTTATTGATCGTTTTTTGGATTTGGATGATGCGAAGAATGCAAAGCGGCGGTGGTGGCGGAGGCGGGAATATCTTTAGTGTGGGAAAATCCAAAGCACAGCTTTTTGATAAAGATTCGGGTGTAAAAGTTACGTTTAAAGATGTTGCCGGACTTTCAGAAGCTAAGGAAGAGGTTCGGGAAATAGTGGAATTTCTAAAACACCCCGACAATTACACCAATTTAGGAGGGAAAATCCCTAAAGGAGCATTATTGATAGGACCTCCGGGAACAGGTAAAACACTTTTGGCAAAGGCTGTTGCCGGTGAAGCTAATGTTCCTTTTTTTTCCATTTCGGGGTCCGATTTTGTTGAAATGTTTGTTGGAGTAGGCGCTTCGCGTGTGCGCGATCTCTTTCGTCAGGCAAAAGAAAAGGCCCCGTGCATTGTTTTTATTGATGAGATTGATGCGGTAGGACGTGCTAGGGGAAAAAATGTCAATTTCGGATCAAACGACGAACGTGAAAATACGTTGAATCAACTGCTAACCGAGATGGATGGATTCAGTTCTAACAGCGGAGTTATCATTCTTGCAGCAACCAATCGTGCCGATGTTCTGGATAAAGCTTTGCTGCGTGCCGGTCGTTTCGATCGCCAGATCTATGTTGAATTGCCCGATTTAAATGACCGGAAGGAAATATTCAATGTTCATCTTCGTCCGATTAAAATTGATGAAACGGTAGATGTTGATTTTTTGGCTCGTCAAACGCCCGGCTTTTCGGGTGCCGATATAGCCAATGTGTGTAACGAAGCAGCATTGATTGCTGCACGTAGGAAAAAAAAGTTTGTACAGAAAGATGATTTTTTGAGTGCGGTAGATCGCATAATCGGTGGATTGGAAAAGAAAAATAAAATTATTACGCAGGATGAAAAACGATCCATTGCACTTCATGAAGCCGGTCATGCAACGCTGAGCTGGTTTTTAAAGTATGCTAATCCCTTAGTCAAAGTCACCATCGTTCCACGAGGGAAAGCATTGGGCGCAGCTTGGTATTTGCCTGAAGAACGTCAAATTACCACCAAAGAACAAATGCTCGACGAGATGTGTGCGTTATTGGGTGGTCGTGCTGCAGAAGAATTATTTACGGGAACTATTTCATCGGGGGCAATGAATGATCTGGAGAGGGTTACCAAACAAGCATATGCTATGATTATGTATATGGGTATGAGTGAAAAATTAGCCAACTTGTGCTATTATGATTCTACAGGTCAGGAATATTCTTTTTCTAAACCCTACAGTGAGGAAACGGCGAAAGTGATCGATAGCGAAGTAAAAGCCCTGATATCGGAACAATATGAGCGTGCTAAAGCCATTCTTTTGGAGCATAAGGAAGGTCATGGCAAATTGGCTGCAATTCTTTTGGAAAGAGAGATTATCTATGCAGAAGATTTGGAAGCGATTTTTGGTAAACGTCCGTGGATATCGCGCTCACAAGAGATTTTGGAAAGCAATAAGAATACGAAAACAGACGATAGCATCATCCGTTCGAAACCTCAGAAAGTAAACGCTGTTAGTGTAACGGACGATGATGCTTCTAAAGCTTCTTCTATTAAAAAAGAAGACGAAATAAAAGAGCATGAGTTATCCGATGACAAAAAAGAAGTCGATATACCACCTAATGATGAAAATTAATTTCTTTTAAATTAATAACGAGGGCACTCAATATAACGTTGGGTGCCCTCGTTGCTTTATGACAATTTTTCCTTTTTATTGATTTTAGATTTTATTAATAAGAATCAATCTAAATTAGCTCGAACAAAACACCCCTCTTTTTCGTTATATATTTGGATGTGACTAATGACAAATAAAATGAAAAAATTATATGCCTATTTTGCAGGATTAGTTGCGATGAGCATGGTTTTAAGCAACAATTCAAATGCTCAAAGTAGTAATAATATTAACTCTAAAAACAGTAAAAGTATGAAATTCGAAAAAGTACCGCTTCCTTATGCTCCCGATGCTCTTGAGCCGGTCATCAGCAAAACAACAATTGAATTCCATTACGGTAAACATCATCAGGCTTATGTGGATAATTTAAATAAACTTATCGTAGGAACAGAGTTTGAGAATGCCGATTTGGAAACGATCGTAAAAATGAGCGAGGGGGCTCTATTCAATAATGCAGGTCAAGTACTGAATCATAATCTTTATTTCACTTCGTTTTCTCCAAAAGGAGGAGGTAAGCCAAAAGGCAAATTGGCAGAAGCGATAGATGAACAATTCGGATCATTTGAGAAATTTCAGGGATTATTCAATGATGCCGGAGTCTCATTGTTCGGTTCGGGATGGGTTTGGCTGGCTAAAGACGAGAATGGCAAACTTTCTATCGAAAAGGAAAGTAATGCCGGTAATCCGATAAGAAAAGGATTGACTCCGATCTTGGGATTCGATGTTTGGGAACATGCTTATTATCTCGACTATCAGAATCGCCGGGCAGATCACCTAAAAGAATTATGGGAGATTATAAACTGGGACGTTGTCAGTCAGCGTTATTAATTGAAGGCAGTTTATATCCGGTAGAATGGACATGTTTGACGGGGGATAGAGACGTCGGTTTTTCGACGTCTCTATTTTTAGTTGTATTGTATCCCTTTATTTAAAAATCTTCTTCGTAGTAATTGATCGTGTTTCCCGAATCGTTGTCGTTGCTATCATTTTCATTTTCGTTGTTTGCGGCATCCTCGGCTTCATCGAGGGAGGTGGATGTTATATCCAAATTCCGGTGAACCAATGTGTCTTTTAACAGAACATGAGGATCAAAATCTTCGAAGTCGAGTGTTTCCCAAAGAATATCTTTTAGTTTATCGATGCCAAAACCCGTAATGGAGGAAATAAATACATAGGGAATATCGGGTAAATCCTGTGCTATCTTTTTCATTTTCTCCTCGTCCACTATATCCGATTTAGTGATGGCCAAAACACGACGCTTATCTGCCAATTGGGGATTGTATTGAATCAGTTCGTTTACCAGCGTGTCGTATTCTTTGCGTATATCTTCAGCATCGGCCGGAATAACAAAGAGCAGCAGGGCATTGCGTTCAATGTGTCTCAAAAAGCGCAAACCGAGACCTTTTCCCTTACTTGCCCCTTCGATGATACCGGGTATGTCTGCCATTACAAACGATTTTCCATCTCGATATTCTACCATTCCCAAATTTGGTTCTAACGTGGTGAAAGGGTAATCTGCAATTTTGGGTTTTGCAGCAGAAACTACCGACAGCAAGGTCGATTTTCCCGCGTTCGGAAAACCTACCAAACCTACGTCGGCCAAAAGTTTCAGTTCCATGATTAACCATCGTTCCTCTGAGGGTTCTCCGGGTTGTGCATAACGTGGTGTTTGATTGGTTGCCGATTTGAATCGGGCATTTCCTTGTCCGCCCCTCCCGCCTTTTAATAAAATTACTTCTTGGCCATGTTCTGATATATCACATAAAAATTCCCCGGTATCGGCATCGTATACCACCGTTCCGCAAGGTACTTCAATGATTTTGCTTTCTCCTTTTTTCCCCGAAGATTGGTTGCGTGATCCGTTTTGGCCGTTTTCGGCAAAAAAATGGCGTTGATAGCGTAGATGCAACAAGGTGCGGCAATTGCGGTTTCCTCGCAGGATAATATTTCCACCATCCCCGCCATCGCCCCCGTCAGGTCCACCTTTTGGCAGGTATTTTGCCCTATGGAAATGGACAGAGCCGCTGCCGCCTTTCCCTGAGCGACAAAATATTTTTACATAATCAACAAAATTGGATTCCGTCATTCTTTTTTCTTTGCAACAATATTGTCGACTGCTTGTACAATGGAAGCAAAAATCTCTTCAATAGAGCCTTTCCCTTTGATCTCTACCAGCTTTCCTTGTTTGGCGTAGAATTCCTTTAAAGGAGCAGTTTGGTTATAATAAACTTTCAATCGCGATTCAATGGTTTCGCGGTTATCGTCGCAACGCCCCATCAGTTGACCTCGTTTGAGAAGTCGGTCAATGAGCTCTTCATCGTCAACCTCAAGGCTGATGACAATGGATATTTCTTGTCCGTATTTTTTCAGTATTTTATCAAGAGCCTCTCCCTGAGCCAGCGTTCGAGGGAATCCGTCGAAAATAAACCCTTTAGCATTCGGATTTTTTTTGATGGTCTCATCCAACATGCCAATGACTACTTCGTCGGGAACTAATTGGCCTTTAACGATATAATTTTCGGCCATTTTTCCTAATTCGCTCTTTTCCGCTATCTCAGCTCTTAACAAATCTCCCGTCGAGATGTGTTTCAGTCCGTATTTTTCTTTCAAATAATTGCTTTGTGTGCCTTTTCCTGAACCGGGTGCCCCAAAAATAACAATGTTCAACATAGTTTGCTTTTTAATTAGTATGTTTATATTTCTTTCATCACAAATATACTCCATTCGTTTCTTTTTTGGTGAATAACGATCGAAACAATGGAGATTTTGTTGTTTGATAAATAAAAACGGCACTTTTGTGTGCCGTTTTTTCTTGTTCGAGAGGTACCTGGCGGATTCGAACCGCCGTAAACGGTTTTGCAGACCGCTACCTAGCCACTCGGTCAAGGTACCGAGTAAAGTGGCTACAAAGATAATACATTTTCCTGATTTAATAAAGCAACGGATATATTTTATGCAAAGAGACGTTTGAAAGCTTCTTCAACTTTTCGTACCGTTTCAATTTTTATCGCTGTTTTTGCAGTAAAACCTTTCAGATTATGTGCCGGGATGAGGATGGAGGAAAAGCCGAGTTTCTCCGCTTCAAGGATGCGTTGTTCAATGCGGTTAACGGGGCGGATTTCTCCCGAAAGTCCCACTTCTCCTGTCAAACAAATGTTTCTGTCTATGGAGATATCGAGACTTGACGATAGAATGGCGCTGATTATCGATAAATCCAATCCCGGATCGTTTACGCGCAGACCACCTGCTATATTGAGAAAAACATCTTTTTGCGAAAGTTTGAATCCCGCTCTTTTTTCCAATACGGCCAGCAGCATGTTCATTCTTCGGATATCGAAACCAGTGGATGAACGTTGGGGTGTACCATAGGCCGCCGTGCTTACCAGTGCCTGAGTTTCGATCAAAAAAGGTCGGATACCTTCGATTGCGGCGGCGATGCTCACGCCGCTCAATCCTTCATGGTTTTGGGTGAGCAGTAGCTCCGATGGATTGATTACTTCACGCAATCCCGACGAGTTCATTTCGTATATGCCGACTTCGGATGTACTGCCGAAGCGGTTTTTTATGCTTCGTAGAATGCGATACATGTAATGTTGGTCGCCTTCGAACTGCAAAACCGTATCCACAATATGTTCCAGAATTTTAGGTCCCGCAATGTTGCCTTCTTTGGTGATATGTCCGATAAGCATCACGGGTATACCCGATTGTTTCGCAAACTTCATAATCGAAACAGCGCATTCGCGCACCTGAGAAATGCTTCCCGGCGACGATTCAAGCGCATCGCTGTAAACCGTTTGAATGGAGTCAATGACAACCAATTGGGGTAGGGTGTTTTTGATATGGGTAAAAATCTGATCGAGATTGGTTTCGCAAACAATCAGGCAGTTATCGTTTTGTATACCAATTCTGTCGGCACGGAGTTTTATTTGTCTGGCACTTTCTTCTCCCGACACATAAAGCGACCGAATGTGTTGTAGTTTTAATAGAGTTTGCAGTACCAAGGTAGATTTTCCGATACCCGGTTCCCCTCCTATCAACACCACCGATGCAGGAACAAGCCCTCCACCAAGCACACGGTTCAATTCGGTATCGATAAGGTTAATTCGCGGTTCTTCATCGGCTTTTATTTCGTCAAGAGACAATGGCTGACTTTTTATGCCCGAAAAAGAACGCGTATCTTCCTCGTTTGAGGAATCGTTTTTGCCAACGAGTTCTTCTACGAATGTTCCCCATTCGCCACAAGCCGGACAACGCCCCATCCATTTGGGTGATTCATTGCCGCAATTGCTGCAAAAATAAACCGATTTGAGTTTTGCCATTGTTCTTTCTTCGCAAAGTTAGCCATAATTTGCAAGTCAAACGATTAAAATGAGGGTATAGCCTCCTGTTTTACCGTAAAATCCTACAAATTATTATGAAATAATTTTAATTTTTTCCATATTCGTTTATAATTAGAACAATAAAAAGTGAGTGACGGAGTGTTTTTAGAATTCGATTTTCAATTGTTTTTCAAACAACGTAAAACTTTTGCGATGGTGAGGAGTAATTCCATATTTTTTGATTGCCTCGCGATGCGAAAGGGTAGGATATCCCTTGTTTTTCGCCCAACCGTAATCCGGAAATTCGTTGTGAAGATTTTTCATGTATTCGTCACGATAAGTTTTTGCCAAAATGGAAGCGGCTGCTATCGACATGTATTTTCCGTCACCTTTTACAATACACATATGAGGGATATCTTCGTATGGATTAAAGCGGTTTCCGTCCACCAGAATATGTTGCGGTCGCACGGAGAGCTTGTCCAATGCTTTGTGCATGGCTTTTATGGATGATTGAAGAATGTTTATTTCGTCGATTTCTCGAACAGAGCACCAAGCCACGCCATAGCACAAAGCCTGGTTTTCGATAAGGGTTCGCAGTTTGTTGCGATCTTTTTCCGAAAGTTGTTTAGAATCGTTTAGTTTGGCACATTCAAAACCGGGAGGGAGAATAACGGCGGCGGCAAAGACAGGCCCTGCAAGACATCCACGTCCTGCTTCGTCGCAACCTGCTTCCAAGCAATTGCTATGCATGTAACATGCCAGATGCGGAGACGGTTTTGGTTTCATAAGGCAAGTTCCACCTTGTTGTCGGCAGGCGGATAATCCAATTGAAATGTCGACGAATCGAAATTTTCCTGCCCCATTATTTTACTGAAATTTTTTATTGCCTGTACCATTTCTTCTGTAAGTTGTTCATCGCCGCAAACATGCAACAGGTTCATCTGAACAATAACATGAGCTAGCGCCTGTAGGATTTCTTTGGGTAACGGTATGTTGAGGCTGTTGATTTTCGATAAAGCCGAAGCTTCTGTTTGTTGACGGAGTTTCTCTTTGTATTCTTCTGCCAATTGAGGTTTTGAAGGGATCGAATTTACAACATGGGTGTTTATTTTTAATATATCATTTTCAAGGAGAATCATGCGGTAGGGAAATGGGTATTGAGCCAGACTTCCGGTTTCCACATCGGTAATCGTATTTCCTGCGGTTGAGGTGTAAGAAGTGATGTCATTGGAATGAAAGTGTCCCGTAAAAACAAATTTTAATCCGCTGTCTGCAAGAATATTCGCATTTTTTTCCCAGTCATCAACCAGATATTCCGGGAAGAAGGTGTTTTGATACGGCATATGTTCCACTAAGCCGTGATGCATCATCCCAATTATGTTGATATTTTTTTCTTTTGCTTGGGAGAGAATTTCCAATGCCCATTGCAGTGTTTGTGGGAGAATTCTTCCGGATGAAAGTGTAGAGGTGCGGTATTCGTTGTATCGATTGGTATCGAAACACAGCAGCCATAGGGAATCGTTTATAAATGCAAGGTAGCTCAGCGATGCGGTATCGCGTTTCAAGGCTTTTCCGTAGCCGAAATCCGCATAGATTTGCGCAAATTCTTCGGCTGTAACCTTCTCTGCAGGTTCAGTTTTGTCTCCAAGGTACTTTTTTGCCGTGGGAACATTGATATCATGATTACCCGGAACAACAAATACTTGCGTACCGTTTTTGGTTAACGGCAGGAGTTTTTCTTTAAAATCCAAATGGCTTTGTTTTTCTCCGTTGTTGGTTATATCGCCGGGAATGAGCAAAATATCGGGACATTCATCGAGCAAATCGTTTATTACTTTATCCAATACCGCGTGAAGATCTTCCGTATTCCTTCCCGTTGCCGTTTCGTATTT
>Ga0116190_1002931_pt1 | contig 13073 bp, 12 predicted proteins | sample AD_JPNTR4_MetaG_FD_89808 | JGI IMG/M metagenome (GOLD analysis project Ga0116190, IMG submission 89808) | Active sludge microbial communities of municipal wastewater-treating anaerobic digesters from Japan - AD_JPNTR4_MetaG | ecosystem: Engineered > Bioreactor > Anaerobic > Digestate | place...
TATCCAGCCACCCGTTGTTGTCAAAGTCGACGAAACCGCAGCCCCATCCCAACCACCGTGTGTTCAGGCCGATGCCAGCCTGGAAGGTCATGTCTTCAAAGGCGGTTTCACCGAACGAACCGGTGATGTTGCGATAGAGCGTTGAGGTGTCCCCCGAGAAATTGGTCTTAAAAATGTCAAACCAGCCGTCCCTGTCGTAGTCTCCAGCTGATACCCCCATTCCCGCCTGAGGCTTGCCGTCAATGCTGAAGGCGCAGCCCGCCTCAATTCCGATGTCGGTGAAGGTACCATCGGCGTTATTCCGGTAAAGAGCCGCGGGCGCCGAATCATTGGCCACGTAAATATCAGGCCATGAATCGTTGTTGAAATCGCAAACCAGTACACCCAGGCCATAGGTCCCCTGGGTCTCGGTGATACGAGCCTTCTCCGAGACGTCGGTGAAGGTTCCGTTGCCGTTGTTCTGAAAAAGCGTGTTAACGCCGCCGGTGAGACCGGGCGGGCCACAGGCGACCAGGACTCCCTTGTACAAGCACGGACCCGTCTCCGGCAGAGGGGCGGTCTTCAGATCAAGATCGATGTAACTGGCAACAAACAAATCGAGGTCCCCATCCCGATCGTAATCGAGGAAGGCGGAACCCGAACCCCAGCGCGTCCGGTTTTTGGCCACTCCCGCCTCCTGGGCCACCTCCACGAACGTGCCGTTTCCTTCGTTCCGGTACAGGACATTGTCCCCAAAATAGGCTACGAAAATGTCCTCGTCGCCATCATTGTCATAGTCCCCGACGCACACACTCTGGCCCCATCCGGTTTTATCGACCCCCGCTCGGGCGCTGGTATCCTCAAACGTCCCATCGCCCTTGTTGCGGTACAAGCGATTGGTAGGCATGTAATCCGCAGGCGGTCCGTCTAACCGGGTTCCGTTAACCTGAAATATATCCAGCCAGCCGTCGGAATTGTAATCGACAAAAGCAATACCGCACCCGGTCGTCTCAAGGAGGTATCGGTTTCGGCGTTCATCTCCGAACGTCGTCTTATGGGTGATTCCCGCCTGCCTCGCGACATCGATGAAGCTGATTCCCATGTTGGGAAGCGAGGGACTGCTCAGGAGCAGCACCAGCGGCACAAACCAGCGCATACGTCAGAGAATGAGACGAGGTTTCGACCGGCCAAGTTTCAGGAGGGGTGATTCTTGAGAGAGCCGCTGTTCAGTTTGACCCCGAGGGGTCGAAAGAGAGAGCGATTTTCAGAACAGAAGTTCATACCAGCAAGCCGTAAATGCGCTTTACCACCCGACCCCCCTGTGAAGACGGCAAGACGTGCACGGTGCCGACTCCGGTTTGTAGTACTGCCTTCAGGCGGGCCTTAAATCGAACGGATTCCTCCGACTCACGCCCGTTTGGAGGAGAACGTTCGGGAACGACCGACTGGTCAAGGTAGGCAAAATAAAGGCGGTTATGATCGTCTCCACTTTGAGTTGTGGCGCTTCAGGTCCTCCAGATACCGCGCCAGTTGCAGCTCCGAGAAGAGGTTTTGCTCAATGAAGTAACGGCCGAGCGGTTTCTGGTTCTTCTGCTGGTGACGAAGCATCATGTTCAACTGGAACTCGTTGATGAGGCCGTGCCTCAACAGAATCTCGCCGAGGCGCTCACCATTTTTCCGTTCACCAAGTAGTGAAAAAAGCTCCTCCTCGGACAACCATCCCCATCGGCGGGCTATTTCTCCCAGCGCCAGGCGTTGCCTTCGTTGCCAGACCAGGGCGGAGATAAGTGTTTGCCAACTCACGACGCCGGAGAAATAGAGATACTCGCCCGTTCGCAGCGGCCAGCAGGGAACCCTCTCCGGTTGGTAAATGCGTCCATCCTCGGGGTCCTTGTCTGGCGAGGTGTAAACCGGTTCAGGCCGCCTCAGGTTTGGAATGGCGCTCGCCTTGGAATACTGGGTCAGGTGACGCGACAACTTTTGGTAAGCCTCGTTCACCTCTATGAAAAGTCGGCCGTCGCCTCTGCCCGCCAGCCGATCCGGGTGAGTCGCCAAAGCCCTCTGCCGGTAAGCCTTTTTAAGGTGCGCCCTATCCAGAGCAAGGAGGAACTGCTGATCGATGACAAGATCCGATCCAAACAGAACCTGACAGGCACGCCGCAGTTCATCCCAATGATACATCTGTAACATTTGCACCTAATATAAACTTTTGATACAACAAACCCTTACAGTTGCGAACATTGGGCGTTTAGTTTAGTCCGCGGGTCTGTCATTGATCGGGCTAGCGACGGTGCGGCGTCAATACGACTCGTTTAGAACGGCGCGATATAATCGAGGAAGATGCTTGATTTCAAAGCTTTCAATATCCTTCATCCCGATGGGACGGTAGAGAAGAGTCAGCCGAGTTCCCTGCTTGACACTGAGCAACTCTTGTCGCTCTATCGATTGATGCTCCTGAATCGCCGGCTGGATGAACGCATGATTATGCTTCAGCGTCAAGGCCGGATCGGGTTCTACGTCGGCTCCGTCGGTGAGGAAGCGGCAATAATAGGCAGCGCTTATGCCTTGGACGAGAAGGACTGGATCGTGCCCTGTTATCGCGAGTTAGGCGCTGCGCTGGTTCGAGGATTTTCGCTTTTCGAGCTGATGTGCCAGTTTTTTGGAAACTCGGAAGACCTCATCAAAGGTCGGCAGATGCCGAACCACTATGGCCGACGCGATCTCCGATACCTTTCAGTCTCGAGCCCGGTCGGCACCCAGATACCGCAGGCGACCGGGATTTCCCTGGCGATCAAGATCCGGGGCGGGTCCGAAGTGGTATTGGTTTACTTCGGCGACGGGGCGACCTCACAGGGGGACTTCCACGTAGCGATGAATTTCGCCGGGGTCTACAAGACTCCGACCATCTTCTTTTGCCGCAACAACCAGTGGGCCATTTCCACCCCCGCCAGCTGCCAGACAGCGTCGGAAAGCCTAGCCGCCAAGGGGCAGGCGTACGGCATTCCGGGGGTCCAGGTGGATGGGAATGACCTGATAGCGGTTCACGCAGTCACCGCTGAAGCAGTCCGGAAAGCCCGGCGGGGCGAAGGACCGACGCTGATCGAGGCGGTGACCTACCGATTAGGGGGACACTCCACGTCGGACGATCCGAAAGCTTATCGGGATGAAAACCAGGTGGAACCGTGGCGGCGGCAGGATCCGCTGATTCGGTTGCGTTCCCACCTGATTGCTGGCGGCCATTGGACCGAGTCGGAAGATTCCGCTCTCGAGGAAGAGATTAGGGAACAGATCCAAGAGAACCTCAAACGAGCGGAGAGCCTGCCCCCTCCTGCTGTGGATACTCTGTTTGACGATGTCTATGATCGTATTCCATGGCACCTGGCGGAGCAGCGCGAGGAGTTAAAGAAAGTCGATGAGTGAGGGGGAACGCATCCGCACCCAGAAGTAGGGAAAATCGGCGGCGATTTTTCACAGCTTCTTAGTTCACAGGAACAGGAAAGGTTGGCTGCATGCCGGTCTTGAATATCATCCAGGCAGTCAATGACGCATTGCGACTCGAGATGAGGCGCGACGACCGGGTTGTTGTACTCGGGGAGGACGTAGGCAAGTTTGGCGGCGTTTTTCGGGCCACCGTGGGCCTTTACGACGAATTCGGGCCCAATCGAGTTTTTGACACTCCGCTGGCGGAGGCAGGGATCATTGGAACAGCGATTGGCATGGCTTTGTACGGTCTTCGTCCTGTTCCAGAGATTCAGTTCGCTGACTTCATCTATCCCGCCTTTGATCAAATTGTAAACGAGGCCGCTAAGATGAGATACCGTTCAGGCGGTCAGTTTACCTGTCCGATGGTGATACGCGCGCCTTTTGGCGGCGGCATCCGAGGAGGACACTATCATTCGCAAAGTCCCGAAGCTTATTTTGTTCACACTCCGGGGCTCAAGGTGGTCGCCCCATCCAACCCCTATGACGCCAAAGGACTGTTGATATCCGCCATCCGTGACGAAAACCCGGTAGTATTTCTGGAACCGAAGCGGGTCTATCGGGCCGCCCGATCAGAGGTGCCCGAAGATGACTATGAAATTCCGCTCGGGGAAGCAAAAATCCTTACGGAGGGGAAAGACCTGACTATCGTCACGTACGGCGCCATGGTGCACACCGTGATGGAGGCCGTCCAAGAGCTCCAGGGGGAGGATGGCGTTCATTGCACGGTCATTGACCTGCGTACCTTGATGCCTTATGACATCCAGACAATTCTGGGTTCGGTCCGCGAGACCGGCCGCGCCATGATCGTGCACGAGGCGCCTAGGACCTGCGGCTTCGGCGCCGAGCTTTCGGCGGCCATTACGGAGCGCGCCATACTGTACCTCGAGGCTCCGGTCATGCGTGTCACTGGTTTCGATACTCCTTTCCCCTACGCGCTCGAAAAACATTATCTGCCGAGTGTGGGACGGGTGATGGAGGCTGCCCGAAAACTGCTCAACTTCTAAAACAAAGGCGAATCATTCAACCGCGTTAGTATCTCTCGGAGCACAATTCATATGGTCTTCCATTTCAAGCTGCCCGATATTGGTGAAGGAGTGGTTGAAGGTGAGATTATCAAGTGGCTGGTTTCTGATGGTGATAGTGTTCGGGAGGATCAGCCGCTGGTTGAGGTGATGACTGACAAGGCAACAGTCGAGATACCATCGCCGGTTGCCGGCAAGATACACAAGCGTCACGGCCAGGAAGGAACGATGGTCTCCGTGGGCGCCGTACTCGTGGAAATCGAAACCGGAAACAGTTCGCCGAGCCAGCAATCAGAGACGATCGAAAAGGTGACCCCCGCGCATCCCCGCCTTCCACGCCATGAAATGGATGTCCTTGCAACTCCGGCAGTGCGGAGGCTGGCACGGGAGCGAGGCATTGATCTAACACAAATCAAAGGCACCGGACCGGGCGGCCGGATTACCATGGAAGACCTGAACTCGCACCGGGCGGAGCCTAAGAAGCAGCGAGTATCGGAACAGACAAAGACGCGCTCGGAACGGCAGGAAGAGCTTGTACCCTACCGTGGCCGGCGACGGAAGATTGGGGAGCGGATGTCTGAATCCAAAAGCACTGCTCCTCACTACACTTACGTGGAGGAAGTGGACGTCACCGAACTGAGCCGAGTGCGCAGCATTTATAACGAGATGAGCGGCGCACGCCTGACTTATCTTCCCTTTATTGTCAAGGCCGTCATTGAGGGCTTGCGTAAATATCCACTCCTGAACAGCTCTCTTGACGAAGATAACGGTGTGATCCGCGTCAAGTATTACTACAACATCGGAATCGCAACGGCCACCGAGGACGGGTTGCTGGTTCCGGTGATTAAGAACGCGGATCAAAAATCGATACTCGAGTTGGCAAAGGAGATCGCACGTCTGTCGGAGGCAGCCAAGGAAGGCAAAATCAAAGTGGAAGAGCTGAAGGGCAGCACTTTCACTATCACCAGCCTCGGCTCGCTCGGAGGCTTGATGGCTACCCCCATCATCAATTACCCCGAGGTGGCGATCCTCGGGCTGCACAAGATTGCACCGAGACCGGTAGTCAGGGACAACCAGGTGGTCATCCGGGAAATGATGAATATCAGCCTCTCACTGGATCATCGAGTGATTGACGGAGCCATCGCAGCGCAATTCGTAGCCCATCTGCGAACGTTTTTAGAGAATCCCGGGCTGCTGGCGTTGGGGCCGCTGTAGAAAGCGCCCTGAGCCGTCTTGAGCGAGACAGGCGCCGAGTCTCAGCCGTGATTGGACGCCCGATTGGAACCCCGCCCGCGGCACAAGCGCTCAACTGGGTATCCATTTAACTGGAACCCCATCAGCGCTCAAACAAGAAATCGCGTTTTGTCCCCGATAGGGACTCAACTGACCCAGGTACTAGAAAAACGGTACCCTGGGCTATCTTCCTTTCTCCCTTCAGGACAAAATGCCAAGCCGTGTTTGAGCGATTAGGTCCACCTGCGGGTGCTCTTTTAACCCATATCCCCCAGCTCATACTGGAGGATGGATATCACTGCAATTGGGCAGGTTTCAGTTCGCAGGATCCGGTTTCCGAGGTGAACGGGGGTGATGGAACGAGCGGCGAAAAGCTCGCGATCGCGCTTGTCCCATCCTCCCTCGGGCCCGACAATTAATTGACACGATTGGATGCCCCGGTTCCCCTCGAGCAGACCGCGTAAGTTCATCCCACCCTGCTCGTCAAGCACGAAGCGCAAATCGGCAGACCAGCTGTCGAGCAGGGATTCCAGCTGGACGGGAACGTTAAGGCGCGGCAAAGTGCTTCGCCCGCTCTGTTTGAACGCCTCGACCAGAATCTTTTCCCAGCGGCGCATTTTGTGCGCCAAGTCGTCACTCCCGCGGATACGAATCTCGGTTCTCTGGCTGATGACAGGAACAATCTCCCTGACGCCCAATTCCACAGCCTTTTGAATAACCCACTCGAATCTGTCTTTCTTTATCAGGCTTTGGGCGAGACTGATTGACAGACCGGACTCGACCTGCTCCGCAACCCGTTCGATGATTTCGCCATACCAGCGCTTCGGCTGACCGGCCAGCCGACAAAGAAAGACGCCGCCCTTGCCATCATGCGCCAGAAACCGTTCTCCCGGGCGGGTGCGCAACACTCGCACCAAGTGATGTGACTCTTCAGCAGAGAGGATGGCGTTGCCGTCTTCTATGGCGTCTGCAAGAACTCGATTCACGGCCTAAGGATACCCGAATTAATACGTGCGAGGCGCAAACACGTCCAGCCGTTCAAATCCCATCGACCGTTTTCCCGAAAACCAAATGCGAGGAACAAGTCCGCCAACAAGCCCGCCTGCTCGGACGTGAAGCCTGAAATGACGAGGTCCGTCATCGCCAGCCGGGCAAGATCGGCGGCCGTCTGCTGGAAGATGCCAAAAGCGAGGTTTGCTATAACGAGACCGAAGCGGTAGTTGAGTGCTCCCGGGGTAGCAGTCGCAAGCCATATACCTTCAGCCTGGTTTCTGGCCAGGTTTTCCTGCGCCATTTCGATGGCCTGCCAGTCATTGTCAATCGCTACGATGAGTGCTCGCGAATTCAGTCGTCGAGCCGCGAGCGCAAGAATTCCCGACCCGGTTCCAACGTCGGCCACCGAACTGACGTCCCGAACCAGTTCTTCTATCGCCATGAGGCATAGTTGAGTCGATTCGTGAGTGCCGGTGCCGAACGCATGACCAGGGTCGATCACCAGGTTGACCGGGTAGTTGGGAGATCCGTCTTCCCAGGAAGGATGGATATAGAAGCTGCGGCCGACCGAGAACCCATGAAAGTTCTTCTTGTAATTCTCGACCCAATCCCGCGGGTCTGAAAGCACGTGATAGAGTCGAGCAGGAGCTTTTCCGCCAGCATTCTGGTATTCACGGCGCAGATCCTGATCGGAGCGAACGCCCGGGAAAAAGGCCCTGATGGTAACACCCGGGTTGCCCACAACCTCTTCGAGCCCGGTCGTTCCCAAGTCCCACAACAGAGTCACGTAGTCGTCGACCTCGTTGGGTTGTACGGATATCTCCAAACAGATCCACTCGTGCGGGGATTTCATAAAAAAAGAGAGACAAGAAAAGCAGCACACTCAGGACAGGTACTTGTTGCCCACCCTCGACCGCGGATCAAGGGAATCACCGGTTGCGCAGAAAAGCACGCCACTCAACCACCGTGCCTTCCCGGCGCTCTCCGGGCTCCAGGCTTGAAGCATTCCTGTCCTTGCATCGTGCAACTACCCGAAGATGTCTTTCACTTTCTCAAACAAGCCACTGGAATCCTCTTGTGGCTCGTTCCGGGACTCCTCGGCCAGCTGCTGCAACAGTTCCCTCTGGCGTTTGCTTAGCCTGGTAGGTGTCACTACCGTGACCGTCACTAATTGATCCCCCTGGCCTCGACCGTTCAGGCTCACAACTCCCCGGCCTTTCAGTCGGAAGACGGTGCCCGTTTGTGTACCTTCTGGGATCTTTAGTTTCTCCTTACCCTGAAGAGTCGGAATGGTCACTTCGTCGCCCAGCGCTGCCTGGGTAAAGCTGATCGGCAGCTCGCAATAGATATCATTTCCTTGGCGCTTAAAGAAAGGATGCTCCTCGACCTCTATAACGACGTAGAGGTCGCCGGGCGGGCCGCCATTGACTCCCGCCTCTCCTTCCCCGGCTACTCGCAGGCGTGATCCGTTATCGACACCCGCCGGGATTTTCAGCTCGAGCACCCTTTCTTTCGAGATGCGCCCGCTCCCTCTGCACTCCGTGCACCGGTGCCTGATAACCTGGCCGGAGCCATGGCATTGAGGACAGGTTCGGCTGATCGTGAAAAAACCTTGTTGATATCTCAGCTGACCGAGTCCGCCGCAGGTGTTGCAGGTCACTCGTCCCTCGCCTGGTTTAGCGCCTGTCCCCTCGCAGACGGGGCAATTCTCCTGTCTTGGTATCTTGATTTTAGTCTTAACGCCAAAGACCGCGTCTTCGAAGCTTATCCGGAGGTCATATCGAAGGTCCGAACCACGTTGCGGTTGGTTGGCGCGGCGGCGTCTGGAACTTCCAAAAACATCTCCAAAGCCGAAAAAGTCACCGAGAATATCGCTGAAATCCGCAAAGATGTCCGGGTCAAACCCTCCGAAACCACCGGTACCGACGTTCACTCCAGCGTGCCCAAAACGGTCGTACTGTGCCCGTTTGTTCGGGTCGCTGAGTACACTGTAAGCTTCGGCCGCCTCCTTGAACTTCTCCTCGGCATCCTTGTCACCCGGGTTCTTGTCAGGATGATACTTCAGAGCAAGTCTTCGATAGGCGCTTTTTATCTCTTGTGGATTGGCCTGGCGGTCTACGCCCAAAACTTCATAGTAGTCTCTCTTGGCCAAGACAGATTGCTCCTCCTGCGTCGGTAAATATAAAATCGGGATACTTCGTTTTCAAGGCACGAAAAAGCGGACGTCCAAGGCAACGCCTAGTCGGAATCAACGGGGACAGGGACCGCAACCTTGACCTGCGCAGGTCGGAGAAGGCGATTGCTTATCGTGTAGCCTTTGCGGTACTCTTCCAGAACCCGGCCCTCTTCGTGCTCATCCGTCGCTTCGGTGTTGACGGCTTCGTGTAGACTCGGGTCGAACTTCTCTCCTACCGACACCAGTTCCTTAACCCCGAATTTGTGCAGAACTGCTCGGAGGTTCTTAATCAGCAGATCCAATCCCTCGCGATAGCCGGACAACCGCGGATCGTCGGTCTCCTCCAGTGAAGCCAAACCTTTCTCTCCAGCGTCGAGCACAAGGAGAAGCTCCTTGGAAATCTCGGTTAAGGCAGCGATTCGTGCATCCTCCCGCTCACGTAGCGTCCGTTTACGAAAGTTCTCGAACTCCGCCTGCTTCCGAAGCAGCAGATCATAGTATTCATCCCGCTCCTTGCGGACACTTTCCAGCGTTCGCATCAGGAATTCGGGCGTTTGTTCTTCGGCTGCCCCCTCATCGCGCACTTCAGTGTTCTCTTGGGAAGGAGCTTCCGGCTCCTGGCTCTCAGGCCTGTTCTCTTCCGGTTTTCGTTTGTCCTTCATTGTGTTGTACAGATTCAGTTCAGCAACTTTAATCCTGGGGTTCAAGGTGAAGGGTTCAACGGACCAAGCTGACTGGACCAAAGGCCTTCGAGGGTTCGAGGCTATGAGACCGAGCTGACCGAGAACCTTGAACCTTGACCCTATGAACCCTCTAACCTTCGAGTTCTTAATTCCGACTTAGAATTTTGCCAAACAGCTTCGCTACATAGTCTACCAGACTAATCACCTTCTCGTACTCCATGCGTGAGGGTCCGATGATTCCAAGGCTGCCTGCAAGGCCCTCGGTATAGAAGTAGGGAGAAGCAATCACGGCCCAGTCCTGCATGCCGGGAAAATGCTTCTCCAGCCCGATGGTGACGCTGGGTCCGGTAGAGTTGTCCTTAAGGCATTCGGAAAGAATCTTGATCAGCCGGCTTTTTTGTTCGAAAGCTCGAAACAGGGCGGCCATTCTATTGACATCCGCCAGTTCCGGTCTCTGAATCAAACGCGCCGTTCCCTGGAGGTAAACCTCCCCCGACTCAACGTTGACGTCGTCCTGCATAAGGGACGCTGAGGCGAGAACCACCACATTTCGGAGCAATCGGTCATACAGCGCTTTTTCTTCGGACATCAGCTTCTGAAGCTCATCGCGGATCTCGAACAAAGTCTTGCCATCGAAATTCTCGACGAGGTAACGGCCAGCCTCGTGGAGCTCCGACTGCTGAAAGTCTTCGTCTGTATGAACGAGCCGATGTTGGACCAACCCCCCTGTTGTGACGAGGATAACCAGGATACGCCGCTCTGATATGCGCACGAACTCGATGTGTTTCATCAGGGCCAGGCTCACCGGCGGCGCCATCACAAAACCGATATTCTCGGATACCGCCGACAAGACCTGCGAAGCCTTGTCCATTAACTTGTCCGGGTCCGTTTCGGCTTCCAGGCTAGCCCGAATTCGCCCGACCTCCCGGTCGGTCAGTTCTTTCGTCTTGACCAGGGAATCGACGTAGAACCGATAGCCCTTTTCGGTTGGAACCCGCCCGGCTGAAGTGTGCGGCTGCCCCACGAAGCCCATTTCTTCCAGATCGGCAACCACGTTGCGGATCGTAGCCGGGCTGAGTTTCTCACCCGCCAGCTTGGCCAGCCGCCGCGATCCAACCGGCTGCCCGGTGCGGATATGCTCCCGGATCAATTCCCGCAAGACACCCTTGCTGCGTGGGCTAAGCTCGGTTGGGTGCCTTTGTTTTCGCATGGTGCAAACCCGATAAATTGCCAGTCAAGTATATAGCACAGTTGAGATTTCAGGCAACGCAAGCAGGACCAAATGGAGTGTGTGCGAATACCGGTCAAGCTCGGAGCCGCGAGCCCATTCCGCAGAGCCTGGCAAAGCCCTCTTCGAGCGCGGCCGCCAACTCATTAAACGAGACGGGGCGTCCGGCGGCTTCGGATACCGATATCATTGTTTTGGCTATCAATTGCTCCGAGACCCCCAAGGCGAGGGCCATGGCTTCGACGTCAATTTCCAGCGGGATTGATCCGTGCTGAAGAAAGCTGCGCCGAAGCCGACGCTGTGCACTCCCCGCGATCTTCCTCCCTTCAACCAGCAATTCGTGCCTGGAAGCAGAGGCAAAACATGGAAGTTTCGCTTTTCCTGCGGACAGCCGAAGCGTTGGTCTCAACCCGGGAGCGAGCTGGGAAGTTATTCCCAACCGGCCTAGGCCGTACTGAAGCGCTCGAGCAATAACCTGATAGGTAAGATCGAGACTGTGCAACGGAAAAAAGCGCCGGTCATTTGAAACAACGGAATAGGTGAGTTCTCGACCGTGCAACACAGCTCTCCCTCCCGTCGGACGACGCACAACCGGGATGCCGTTATCCTGGCAATATTGAAGATTCGCGCCCAATTCAGGGCGCTGGTAACGTCCGAGCGAAACTGTAGGTGTGTCCCATTGATAAAACCGGAGAAAAGTCGTTGGCGCGAACTGCTCTTCGGCATCCTTCAGACGACACTCGTCGATCTGCATGTTGAGAGATCCCGGCTGTGGCGGGTCGATATCGAGTTTCCAACTAGGGTGGAGCATTGGTATCTACATGACTGCGTGGAGATCCGTGTAAGCCCGGTTCTGTGATTCCGCGACCGGCGCACAGGTGACGCACCCTTCAAAGGTATTGACCCCGTTTTTGAGCAGCGGATTATTCTTTATCGCCCCTTGGAGTCCCAATGAAGCGATCTGCTTGACATACGGGAAGGTAGCGTTGGTCAGGGCGATGGTAGAAGTCCGCGGCATGGCGCCGGGCATATTTGTCACGCAGTAATGCAAAACACCTTCCTCAATGTAGACCGGATCGCTGTGGGAAGTTGGACGAGTTGTTTCGGAACATCCCCCCTGGTCCACCGCAACGTCAACGATCACCGCCGCTGGGTACATGTCGCTGACCATTTTGCGTGTAATCAATTTGGGGGTATTAGCGCCGGGAATTAGAACCGCGCCAATTACCAGATCTGCGTGCGAGACCGCTTCGGCAATCGTGTACTGGTTGGAGAAGACAGTCTCAATTCTTCCAAAAAACAGATCATCGAGGTAACGCAACCGATCCAAATTAACATCCAGAATGCGGACATGGGCACCCAGCCCCATGGCCATCTTGGCCGCGTTAACCCCGACGGTGCCGGCGCCGATAATCGCCACAGTCGCGGGTTTGGTGCCCGGCACACCGCCCAGAAGAACTCCCCTTCCTCCGCGCGGCTTCTGCAGGTAATAGGCGCCTACCATTACTGACATCCGGCCGGCAATCTCACTCATAGGCGTGAGCAGCGGCAGGGTGCCATCACGATCCGGTATGGTCTCGTACGCGATTCCCACCACCTTTTTGTCCAGCAGGACCTGAGTCAATTCAGGCATCGGGGCAAGATGGAGATAGCTGAAGACGATTTGCCCGGATCGAAGCCGCTGGTACTCCTCCGGAACCGGCTCTTTTACCTTGACGATCATCTCGCTGCGCTCAAAAACTTCCTCGGCGGTTTCCACCAGAATTCCGCCGGCTTCGCTGTATTCGAGATCTGAAAAGCCGGATCCGTCTCCTGCCGTCTTCTGGACCCAGACTTTATGCCCTTCGGCAACCAGGGCGTGTACTCCAGCAGGAACCATCCCAACTCTATACTCGTTGTCCTTGATTTCCTTTGGCAGTCCGATGTTCAAACCCCAAACTCCTCTGATCTGAAACGATGAATTCTATCCACGAATTGCCCGGACGTCGACGACTCGCCTGCGGGAATTGGTTAATTTGCTCAGTCGATTTGGGCACGCTGCAGGCGACCACTGTAGTCAACGTAAACCGATTTCCACTCCGAGAAGACGTCCAGCGTGGCCTCGGCAGCTTCGCGGTGACCGTTCCCGGTGTCTTTGGTTCCCCCAAACGGGAGATGGATTTCGGCGCCGATCGTAGGAGAATTGACGTAAAAAATGCCCGTGTACATCTCGCGCATAGCGACGAAAGCCCTGTTGACATCCTGAATGTAGATCGAAGCCGACAGACCATAGCGGA
>Ga0116190_1002937_pt1 | contig 13043 bp, 9 predicted proteins | sample AD_JPNTR4_MetaG_FD_89808 | JGI IMG/M metagenome (GOLD analysis project Ga0116190, IMG submission 89808) | Active sludge microbial communities of municipal wastewater-treating anaerobic digesters from Japan - AD_JPNTR4_MetaG | ecosystem: Engineered > Bioreactor > Anaerobic > Digestate | place...
AGGCTGAACCCACCCACACCGCAAAACCCAAAGCCCAGCAAGAATACGTTTATACCAGCGAAGTTGACCTCAACCTCCCCGCTTTCATCCGCCGTCAGCAAGCCAACCGCGGTAAATAAGCGAAACTAAATGTGCTTCCCAAATCGTCCTTTCTCATCACGGGAAAGGACGATTTTGCACGTTTGTTTTCAAGGAGAAGTTTTATTTATTATCATGTTTGCAAGATTTCTTAATCATGCCTTTACCACCCGTTAAACCACCCAAAAAACAAGAGGATTTATGCAAAATAAATATCCACCCCCGAGAAACGGCAAAGCTACGCGCAGGATTTAGACAATGTTAAAGAAAGCCATTTCTTAAGCTTTAATTTACATTTTTTACTTGCAAGCTTTCTTAACGTGTGCTAGAATGAATTTCGCCATATGTAGGGGTCAATTAATTTTCAACCCTAACATATAGGGATATTACCAGGAGTTCTTATGAAGTGTCCACATTGCCAGCATAACGACAGCAGCGTCGTTGATACAAACAAAGAAGCCCAGGGTGGTATACGCCGACGACGCGAATGTCTCAACTGTGGACAGCGCTTTAGCACCATCGAACGCCCTATTCTTACAACCCCACTCATCATCAAACGCGACGGCACCCGCGAAACTTTCGACCGCGAAAAACTGCTCGCCGGCTTACGCAAAGCCTCGTCCAAACGTCCGGTTACTGCCACCATGATTGAAAAACTCGTTGACCAAATTGAAGCCGAACTTCAAAAACGGGGTCGCTCCGAAATCAACTCGCGTGTTATCGGCGATCTTGCTGTAAAAGGGCTTAAAGAACTGGACCACATCGCCTACATTCGTTATGCCATTGTTTACTTACGTATGGATGACCTGCACACCGTCCGTGACGAGATAGATCATCTGTTATCTGAAGAAGAATAATTATTAGAGGTATCATCATGACCGAAGCCACACCCAAGCACGGCTTGCTGCCGACTCCCCCAAAACCGGAAGGTTTACCTTCCATTGAACTCAGCGAAAACTCCATCAAAATTCTCCAAAAACGCTACCTGCGACGCGGTTTAGACGGTGAACCCGTTGAAGAAATCGACGATATGTTTTGGCGCGTCGCCTGGCACATCGCCGACGTTGACAGCAGCGACGAAGAAAAACACGCCCTGGCAATTCAGATTTACCATCTGCTGGTCTCAAAAGCGTTCTTTCCAAACTCGCCCACCTTCACCGGCGCGGGAACACCCCTGGGACAACTGGCTGCCTGTTTTGTTTTGCCTATCTCAGATGATATGGGCAGGGCCAGCGATGGCATCTTTAGCACCCTGCGCAATGCCGCGCTCATTCAGCAAACCGGCGGTGGCAATGGCTTCAACTTCTCGCGATTGCGCCCCAGTGGCTCCACGGTAAACTCCAGTGCCGGCGAAGCCACCGGCCCCGTGGGTTTCCTGAAGGTTTACGACAACGCCTTTGGCGAAATCGCCCAGGGTGGCACACGTCGTGGCGCGAATATGGGCATTTTGCGCGTTGACCATCCCGACGTGGAAAAGTTCATCACCTGCAAAACCAGCGAAACCGCCATCACAAACTTTAATATCTCACTGGCAATCACTGATGAATTCATGGAAGCTGTCAAAAATGACGCGGACTGGGACCTGGTCTTCCCCGACGTGCACGACCCATCTTATAAAAAATTCTCCGGCACCATTGAAGACGCCAGGGAACAAGGTCTGCCCATTAAAACGTTCAAGACCGTAAAAGCCCGCGCGCTTTTTGACAGTCTTGTCAGGCAAGCCCACCACAACGGCGAACCGGGTGTTCTCTTCATCGACGCTGCCAACCGCGACAACCCCGTGCCACATCTTTATCATCTTGAAGCCACCAACCCCTGTGGCGAACAATGGCTTGGCCCCTACGAAAACTGTTGTTTGGGTTCCATCAACCTTGCTGAACATTGTGGCGAAAATGGCAGCATCGACTGGGAAAAGCTCAAAGAAAGCACCATTCTCGCTACCAAATTCCTGGATAACGTGGTTGATAAAAACGCCTACGTACCGGCTGTGCCCGAACTGCGTGAATCAGCGCTGAACGCGCGCCGCATCGGGCTGGGCATCATGGGCCTGGCCGACCTGATGTACCACGCCGGCGTGCGCTATGGCTCTGAAGCAGCGATTGATTTCTGTGGGCAAATCATGGAATATATCCGTTATTATTCAATGCTCACCAGCATTCAACTGGCTGAACAAAAAGGCGCTTTCCCTGCTATCAAGGGCAGCATCTACGACCCCGAAAATCTCAAATGGCAGGCTCCCACCCCGCTCAAGCCCTACACCAGCGACTGGGGACGCCCAGCCATCAACTGGGACGACATCATCCAGGGCATCCGCCAACACGGCATTCGCAACGCCGCCCAAACCACCATCGCGCCCACTGGCACCATCGGTACCGTGGCAGGTATTGAAGGCTACGGCTGCGAACCGGTTTTCGCCCTGGCTTATATGCGCCATGTGGACGACCGCGGTAAAAAACTCACGCTTACCTACGTTAGCCCACACTTCCAAAACGCGCTGGATAAAACTGATCTTTCCGAAGAAAGCAAAACTAAGATCATCGAAAAAGTACTCGAGAACGGCAACTGCCAGGATATCGAAGAACTTCCCGCGCATATCCGCGATGTCTTCGTTGTTTCGGCTGATATCACCGCTGACGAACATATCCACACCCAGGCCGCCCTGCAACGCTTTGTGGATAACAGCTTAAGCAAAACCATCAACTTTCCCGCCGGCACGACCGAAGAAGAAGTTGCCGATGCCTTCAAGCAAGCCTGGGAACTGGGTTGCAAGGGTATTACCGTCTATATCACCGGCTCGCGCGACGTGGTGGTTTTGGAAACCAAAGCCACATCCGAAGCCAAAGACGCCCCCGCTGCTCCCGCTACACCCGCTGTTCAGCAAACCTTGCTCTATGGCGAAGACTTGCCCGCGCAACTCAGCTTCTGGCAAGACAGCAAAAAACCCCGCCCGCGTGCTTTGCAAGGCTACACCTTCTCGATAGGCACCCCACTGGGCAAAGCCTTTGTAACCATCAACGAAAACGGTGGCGGACAGCCCTTTGAAGTCTTCATCAACACCTCTAAAGCCGGCTCCGAAACCGCCGCCCACTCCGAAGCGATCGGTCGCCTTATTTCCTACATCTTACGCATCGCCTCACCCATCCAACCCCGCGAACGCCTGCGCATCGTCATGCAACAGTTGGGCAACATCGGCGGTGGACGCTCACTGGGCTTTGGCAGCAACCGGGTGCGTTCCTTGCCTGATGGCATTTCCAAGGCTTTGGATGAATATCTCTGCCAGGAACACTTTGAACAAGAACCACGACCTATTTACATGCCCCCACAAGAAGCTTTGCCCATGACACAGACCCAGATACCTGAAAGCCACAGTAGCCCAGGCAACCCCTTCCAGCGTGTTGGCGAACTCTGCCCCGAATGTGGCGAAGCGACGCTCATCAACGAAGAAGGCTGTCGCAAATGTTACACCTGCGGGCATAGTGAGTGTTAAAAAAGCTCAATTAATCACAGAAGGTCTCATCCATTTTAGCCTGTAGATGAGACCTTTTTTGTTACTAAATATTTTTATACAGTTGTCTGTAATTTTTCATCAGTATTCCCCAAAACAAGCCCTTTTAATGTCAAATTACTTGACATTCCAAAACCGTTAAATGATAATTATTCTGTTCGCCGGGCGGGTGCCCCCCTCACCTGTCCGGTGAACATTTTTAAGTCAGTCAGCTTAATCTTTACAAGTTGTGGCTTCTAAACGGTAGTTTCCGTAAAGAACTAGTCCCACCACTCCAGTTCCCATTCGCCAACAACAACGGTATCGCCTTCCTGGATGCCGTCATTACGCAGGGCTTTTTCAACGCCCAGGCGTTCCATCAGACGTTGGAAACGTCGCACCGAACCGACCTGGTCAAAATACGTCATCGCGGCTGCTTTTTCAACCATTTTACCCGTCACCAGCCAGGTATCCTCTTCGATTTGCTCAATTTCAAAAGCGCGCGGGTCTACATCAGCACGATAAACCGGCAATTCTTCTTGTGTCTCTTCAAGGGGCGTTTCTTGCAGTACCTGATAAGCCTTCCACATCAGCTCTTTCATATTCAGGCCAGTTGCTGCTGAAACTGGCATCAGGTCTATGCCCTGTTCCTGCAGGTTTTTGGCGATGGACTCAAACTTTTCCTGTACGTCGGGCAAGTCCATTTTATTCAAGACGACAACTTGCGGTGACCGGCTAAGATGCTCATCGAAAAATTCCAGTTCACTGTTGATAACTTCAAAATCCTGAAGCGGATCTTCCGACATACCGTCCAAAACATGGATTAAAACGCGCGTGCGCTGTACGTGGCGCAAAAAATCATGACCCAAACCCACCCCTTCAGACGCGCCTTCAATCAAACCGGGGATATCTGCCAGCACCATTGTGTTGTCTAAATCAAGCTCAACCACACCTAAATTTGGAAAGAGTGTTGTGAAAGGATAGTTGGCAATCTTGGGTTTGGCACGGGTTGTGGACGCCAAAATCGACGATTTTCCGGCATTTGGCATACCAACCAACCCAACGTCCGCGATAAGTTTCAATTCAAGTCTTAGCGTGAATTCTTCGCCGGGTTCGCCTTTTTCAGCCGTCAGGGGCACTTGCTGGCGACTGGTCGCGAAATGCTGATTACCGCGTCCGCCGCGACCACCCTTAGCCACAATCAGTTTCTGACCCGGCGTAACCAGGTCGCCGATTAGTTCGGTGGTTTCGTCGTTATAGATTAAAGTGCCAGGCGGGACATGAATGGTCAAATCAGCCGCGCTTTTTCCGCTGCGGTTGTTCGGACCACCAGGCTTGCCTGAATCAGCCTGAAAACGCTCGTTGTAATGGAAACGATTAAGGGTGTTCATCGTTGGCAGTACTTCAAAAATGATGTCACCGCCACGACCGCCATCGCCCCCATCCGGGCCACCTTTCGCGCGATATTTTTCACGTCGCATGTGCACAATGCCATCACCGCCCTTACCGGACGCAACCCAAATTACAACTGAATCAACAAACATAGTTTTTCCTTAGTTTCTTTCTATAGGATAAGTTTAACACAATCAGCCCCGAGATTATAGCCCAACGTTTTTTCTTCCGTTGCTCGCCCCGGCGTCTCGCCGTGGGCATCAGTTTGGCATGTTCGGCGGAACGCCTTAGCAAACAATTTAGTTTTACTTGAACACCAGTCCGTGCCGATGCTTTATAGAGTTTTATGTCTACACCCATCAACAACAAAAGGGCCGGAAAAACCCGACCCTTTTTATCTTCATTTCAAAGACGAAAATTTACTCTTCGTCTTCTTCGTCTTCTTCGTCTTTCCAGCCAAATTCTTCTTCAAGCACATCAAACAGGGTTGGGAAACCAATTTCCTGCAGTTCGTAGGTCACACGAACCAAGGGCTTGTTGATTTTCATTACGCGGCTCAAGTCGATTGGCGTACCGCTCACAACCATATCCACATCGGAGGCTTCAATGGTGGCTTCAAGGTCACGAATCATCTTTTCGCCGTAGCCCATTGAAGGCAGAACGTTGGCCAGGTGGGGGAAGTTTTCAAAAGTTTCCTTCAAATCGCCAACGGCAAAGGGTCGTGGGTCAACAATTTCGCCGGCACCATAGCGCTGGGCAGCCACGTAGCCAAAGTCGTAGGGCAAATCACCGTGGGTGATTGTTGGACCTTCGTCAATTGCCAAAACACGTTTGCCACGGATGGCAAAGGGATCTTCCACGAAAATGGGTGAAGCGGCATCAACGATAATGGCTTCGGGATTAGTATCCAGTAAGTTGCGGCGGACAAATTCGACCAGTTCAGGATCAGCGGTATCCACTTTGTTGATGACGAAAACGTCAGCAGATCGTACGTTGACTTCGGCAGGGTAGTAAGCTAATTCATCACCAGCACGGTGTGGGTCGGTAACGACGATCAACAGGTCGGGTTTAAGGAAAGGCATGTCGTTGTTGCCGCCGTCCCAAACAATGATGTCGGCTTCTTTTTCTGCTTCGCGCAGGATTTTTTCGTAGTCAACGCCAGAATAAATGACCACACCATTTTCAATATGGGGTTCGTATTCTTCGCGTTCTTCGATGGTACATTCGTGTTTTTCAAGGTCAGCCAGCTCGCCAAAGCGTTGCACAGCTTGCTTTGCCAAATCACCATAGGGCATAGGATGGCGGATAGCCACGACTTCGTAACCAAGGTCTTGCAGATCAGCGACCACACGGCGGCTGGTTTGGCTCTTGCCACAGCCAGTGCGGGTAGCACAAACGGCAACGACAGGTTTGGTGGACTCAAGCTGGGTCTCGCGAGTGCCAAGCATGCGGAAATCAGCACCTAAAGCATTGACGATAGCAGCTTTGGACATTACGTAGTCATAGGGCACGTCGCTGTAAGCGAAACAGACTTCGTCAACCTCGTATTTTTCGATAAGTTCGGCCAAGTCTTCTTCAGCGAGAATAGGAATGCCTTCGGGATAAAGCTCACCAGCCAAAACGGCGGGATAGCGTCGATCCTCGATACCCGGGATTTGGGTAGCGGTGAAAGCAACCACCTCGTACTTATCGTTGCCACGATAAAAGGTGTTGAAGTTGTGGAAATCGCGTCCTGCGGCTCCCATGATGATTGTACGTATACGACTCATAGTTTCTCCTTTAGGTTTAGGTTTAATTTACTCTACTATTCTAACAAACTTTTACATCACATGTGGGGCTTTAATGCCCAACAAATGTAATGCGTTTTGTATTGTGATGCGCGCGGCGTTGGTTAATGCCAGTCGCGCTGTTCTTATTTCGTCTTCGGCGTTCAAAACCGGGCACTGGTTGTAAAAATCGTTGAACGCTTTGGCAAGGTCATAGGCATAGGTGGCAATTTGCGAAGGCTTATACTCCTTGGCGGCCTTGCTGAGTTCCAGGGGTAACTCCGCGATTAGCTCAATGAGATTCACTTCAGCTGCGTCAAGTTCATAGTCAAAGGACGCTGTCGGTGTTTGACCATATTGCGTGTTCACTTCGGCGCGTTTCAGGATGCTGTTGGCACGCACACAGGCGTATTGAATGTATGGCGCGCTTTGCCCGTTGAAGTCTAGGGCAGTTTCCCAGTCAAAGGTTACGATTTTCGTGTTCTCCCGTGAAATCATCGGGTATTTAATCGCGCCTATCGCGACCATCTCTGCGATTTCGTGCTGGCTTTCCGCGCTAAGGTCAGGGTTTTTCTCTTTCACGATGCTCAGGGCACGATCCGTCGCTTCGCGAATGAGATCATCCAGCAAGACCACCGTGCCATCACGCGACGACATCGTTACGTTGCCAGGCAGGTTCACAATTTCGTAAGCCAGGTGGTAAATTTTCTCCGCCCAGTCATAGCCCATCAGTTCAAGCACTTTGCGCATTTGCTTCATGTGCAGGCTTTGGCGCACATCAATGACATAAATGGACTGGTCCAGGGGATATTCTTCGAACTTCATAATCGCCAAAGGCAGCTCTTTGGTGGCGTAAAGCGACGTGCCATCCGAACGCAAGATGACTGCCACGCGATATTCTTCTTTGGTACCCAGGATTTTATCCAAATCGATAATAACCGGATTCTCAGGGCGACCGTCTTCAGCCAGGCCCCGCGCGAGCAAGTCTTCAACCAGAACCTTACCACTTTCTTCAACATCGCTTTCAAAGTAAACGCGGTCAAACTTGGCGTCAAGCAATTCATACACTTGCTTGAAACCATCCATTGACCACTGGCGTGTCTTCAGCCAGAGAGCTTCAATATCCTCATCGCCTTCGTCCCAGCGATTGAAATAAGCCCGGCAGGCTTCTTCAAACCCAGGCTCATCATGAAAACGTCGGTCCGCCTCAGTGTAAAGGTCTGCCATCCAACGCATGATGTCCGCTGATGGTGCCTGACCGGCGTGATACATCTCGTAATTACACATCCATTTGATGACATGCAAGCCGATATCGCCGATGTAATTAGCGCGGATGACCTTATCGCCACTGGCCTCAAGGATATTACACACCGAACTGCCCAGGATAACATTGCGCAAATGCCCCACATGGAGGGGTTTGTGCGTGTTGGGGTTTGAATATTCCACCATCACCGTTTTGCCCGTTGGCTCGGCCATTCCGTAGCAGTGGTCGGCATAGTGTACGTAATCAATCACCTTTTTGGCATATTGACTGGTTTCGTAATAAAGGTTCAGATAACCCTTTAGCGCTTCAATGCGCGAAAAGCCCGCGGGAAGACCGACATAGTCTTTGAGTTTTTCAGCCAAAGTTTGGGCATGTTGTGGCACGGGACCACTTCGGTTGGGGTCAGCGGCTGCCAGGGGGAACAAAGGGGCGGCGATGCCCCATTCGCCACTGAATGGAATATCACGAAATTCAATTTTGCCTGCAGGCAAGTTTTGCTCAAGGCAAAACTGGTCAATATTTTTTAAGAGTTCTTTTTGCTCGTTAAATGGCATCATAAATTCTCACCAAATGTTAATTATATCATCTCATGTCGCTTAAAACGGGTTTTCCCGAAATTCTTATAATCCAATTACAAAAGCACTTAAAAGGAAAAAGCGAGGATGACCTCGCTCCATTCTGCGTAACGATAGACTCAAAACGAGTCTTAGTCAATTAAGCTTGCAGTTTGTTGTAATGTGCCATCAAGCGGGATTTGCGGCGCGCGGCATTGTTCTTGTGAATAACACCTTTGCCAGCTGCTTTGTCAAGCGCCTTAATCGCTCGGGCGACATCAGCTTTGGACTTTTCGAGATCTTCAGCATTAATCGATGCCATTGCTTTGCGCAAATAAGTACGCGCTGAACCACGATAAACGCGATTGCGTAAACGTCGCGCCTGATTTTGTTTATTCCGCTTAATTTGAGACTTAATATTAGCCAATTCTTCCTCCGTATTATACTTTCATACACGAACTTTTATTTTACAACATATTTCTAAAATGTCCAGGGTTTGCTTGTTTTTACCAGAAATCTCATCGTATTGCCATTAGTTTACCTTATCTTTCATTTGTATCAAGCCCTTACTTCAGAAAAACTTACCCATCGTGTATAATCAATGTATATAAAGGACTGATAAGAAGTGAAAAAGGTTACTATTTCTTTAGAGAAGAGCATTTACGATAACATCGAAAAAGTCTCAAGAATAGAAAAAAGATCAATAAGGGAAGTAATAGCTGATATTCTCCAATACCAATTTGCTGTTATGTACGAAGAGCCTGTTTTGGAAAGTTCTTCTTTCAAGTTCATTGATTTGTTCGCTGGAATTGGTGGGTTCAGGATTGCATTTGAAGCTGCAAACGGACAATGCGTTTTTACATCTGAATGGGATAAATTTGCACAAAAGACCTATTTTGCAAATTTTGGAGTCATTCCCCATGGCGATATCACGAAAATTGATGAAAACAGTATTCCGGACCATGACATTCTTGTGGCAGGATTTCCTTGTCAGCCTTTCTCAATTGCTGGTGTGTCCAAAAAAAACAGTTTGGGGGAGTCCCATGGTTTCATGGACAAAACACAAGGAACGCTCTTTTTTGACATAGTGCGGATTATTAATGCCAAGCGTCCAAAAGGTTTTTTACTTGAAAATGTAAAGAACCTGACAAGCCACGATAAAGGCAGGACATGGCAAATCATACAGGAAAGCCTGGATGAACTTGGTTATGATATCTTCTCAAAAGTAGTTGACGGACAAGGCTATGTTCCACAACACAGAGAGCGTATTCTGATTATTGGTTTTGACCGCAAATTTTACGACGGCAATTTGGTATTTGACTTTTCAAAACTTGAAGATAAAAAAACTGATGTAAGACTGGGAGACATTTTGGAATCAGAAGTTGATTCCAAATATACGCTTACAGACCATCTTTGGAATTACTTACAAGACTATGCGGCAAGACACAAAGCAAAAGGAAATGGTTTTGGCTATGGTCTTGTCGGTCCTGAAAGTACAACCAGAACATTAAGTGCCAGATATCACAAAGACGGTTCAGAAATACTTTTGACACAAAAAGACAATAATCCCCGACGTTTAACCCCAAGAGAATGCGCAAGACTTCAAGGTTTTCCAGACACATTCGAAATACCTGTTTCAGATACACAGGCATACAGACAATTTGGTAATTCAGTTGTCGTTCCACTTATGACACAAGTCGCAAAACAGATGGCAAATTTAATGGGTTTTGCCGAGAAGGAATAGATGTCTGAATTAATTGGTGCATCCAAGGCAATACAAGCCGTACTCAACAGTGAAATAGCCTTTTTCAAATTTATTTCTGCAAATGACAGCGGTGAAACAGGAGGCCACCAAGCCGGAATATTAATTCCGAAACCAGCAGTTCCCGTTATATTCCCAGGAGTTTTTCCAAAAGGAACGAACGAAAGCTATTACTCAGAAATTATTTGGGAAGACGGTTTTGTTACCCGAAGCCGTTTCATCTACTATGGTCAAGGTACGAGGGACGAGTACAGAGTAACAAATTTTGGGCGGGAATTTGACTATAGTGCAAGAATAGAAACTGGAAACCTGTTCGTTTTAATCAGAAACAGTCCGGATTATTCAAATTTCTCTGCATTTATCCTAAAAGATGAAGAATCAATGGAAGAATTTCTTGCAGCGTTTTCTTTAAGTCCCGTTGATGCAGGTAGAATAATCCACATTAAATCCGATAAAAAGGAATTGAATGAGGAGACAGAGTTTTTTAAATTTGCCTCTACGTTGGACAAGGAATTTCCGAGTACTTTTTTCATGTCTCAACAGTCAAGGATTATCTTCAACAAACTTTATAATAAAGAATTTGAAGTCAGAAAAAACCCAGACAAAAGAATAATTGAATGGACTGATATTGAATATAGATTGTTTCGTTACATAGAAAATTATTTATTCAGAGAGCAATTATCCAAAGGCTTTTCTGATATTGATGATTTTATTGTAACAGCCAACAGTATTTTAAACCGGCGGAAAAGCCGAGCTGGGAAATCGTTGGAGAATCAATTAGAAGCAATATTTATCGGCAATTCGTTGGTCTTCACAAGCCAAGCCACGACTGAACGCAATTCCCGACCTGATTTTCTGTTTCCAGGTGAGGAAGCCTACAAAAACCCAAGGTTTCCAAAGGAAAAATTAATTTTTCTCGCTGCAAAAACAACATGCAAAGACCGCTGGCGACAGATTTTAACTGAAGCTGATAGAATCGATAAAAAGTATCTTTTTACTTTGCAACAAGGCATTTCATCTCAACAGTTGCAAGCTATGATTTCTGAAAATGTTCAATTGGTTGTCCCTGCAAGATATCACAAGGATTATCCTGAACCATGGCGTAAGCATATATTGAGCTTAAAAGAGTTTATAGATTACGTCAAAATTAAAAACTTATAGAATTACTGTGTCTGATATAAAAAGTAAAGAGGCGCGAAGCTACAATATGCGCCAAATAAAAAACAAAAACACCAAACCGGAAATGCTGGTTAGAAGGTGGCTTTTTTCCCATGGATACAGATACAGGTTACATGCAAAAAACTTGCCCGGCAAACCGGATATCGTACTCCCAAAATACAAAACCGTAATTCTCGTAAACGGATGTTTTTGGCATGGTCATGAGCGTTGTAAGTACTTTGTTTGGCCACAAACAAACACTGAATTTTGGCATGAGAAAATCTCTAAAACAATGGAACGGGACCGCAAATTACAAAAGGAGTTATTAGATTTAGGATGGCATGTTGTTGTTATCTGGGAATGCCAGGTTACCGAAATGGTCAAGCAAGATCCTAAAAAGGTCATTCTCTCGCTTGACTAACAGTAAGTTAAGTTTTATTTATTTTCCGTCCAGTCTTAAGTACTATAGTTTTTTTGCCATCAAAATCACCCGTTGCTTACTCCCGCGAAATGTTCACAAAAATGAGCGGGCGACGGCGGGTTTCATCAAAAAGCAACGATTTTGCGACACTTTGAAGTTCCTTTTGCAAGTTACTGCTCGGATACTGGGCGAGTTTTTCCGCACGTTTCTTCAGGTTATCAAACAAATCCACCGACTCATCCTGCGACATAAACCCACGGCTGATGATTTCAGTATCTTTGTAAACGCCGGTTTTCTTGTCCAGGATGAGATTTAGCAAAACCACACCGTCCTGGCTTAAAAGCTCCCGTTCGCGCATGATATCGCGGTCAACGTCACCCACACCAGTACCATCCACAAAGACATAACCACCAGGGATACGTTCGCCAAGTTTCATCTTGCCATTTTTAAATTCAATCACCCTGCCATTTTCTACCAGGGCAATTTGAGATTCTTCCATACCCACGCTAAGCGCCAGCTTTTTGTGCTGTTTTAACATACGCGTTTCGCCATGAATGGGTATAAGATATTTCGGCTTGACAAGATGCAACAGAAGTTTGATTTCTTCCTGGCTGGCATGTCCGGAAACATGCACCGGCGCAATCGCTTCGTAGATGACATCCGCGCCACGTTCCATCAATCGGTTTATAGCGCGGTAAACAAGTTCTTCGTTGCCTGGGATGGGATGCGAAGATAGCACCACCGTATCGCCTTCTTTGATGTCAAAACGACGGTTGGTGCCATTTGCCAGACGCCCCAAGATTGACGTCGGCTCGCCCTGTGAACCCGTCACCAGCAAAACCACCTTGTCATCTTTCATGTTCAACACGTTTTCAAGGGGCAGAACAGTTTCGTCATCATATTGAATGTAGCCGAGTTCTTTGGCAATGCGCGCGTTTTCGGTCATGCTGAGCCCCACAAACGCGACCTTGCGCCCGTATTTTACGGCAGTGTCAATCACTTGTTGCATACGCGAAATCAGCGAAGCAAACGTCGCCACGATGATGCGCCCTTTGGCTTCGTGAAAAACCTTGTCAAAAGCCGCGTCGATAACCCGCTCGCTGGGCGTCCAGCCAGGTCGTTCCGCGTTGGTTGAATCCGCCAAAAGTGCCATGGCACCACGTC
>Ga0116190_1002944_pt1 | contig 13008 bp, 12 predicted proteins | sample AD_JPNTR4_MetaG_FD_89808 | JGI IMG/M metagenome (GOLD analysis project Ga0116190, IMG submission 89808) | Active sludge microbial communities of municipal wastewater-treating anaerobic digesters from Japan - AD_JPNTR4_MetaG | ecosystem: Engineered > Bioreactor > Anaerobic > Digestate | place...
AATACTTAGCAGAAAATAACATATATTTATCCTAAAAATATTAACTTATAATATTCCTATTTGATTTTTTCATCACCGTGTCGTTTTGAAATACAATCTACAACTTATTCCGTTTACATAAATGTCTCCTGAAGATTGTGCACCAGAAGAAAATGGTACATCAGAATATATTAAATATCCATTTTGATTTAATGATAAAAATTTTCAATTAAAAGATATTCATGTGTTTAGTAATTGTTGGTTTATCCAAATATATCCAGAGTTTGCATTTATATCCATTAGTTTTGTTCAGCTGTTTATTCCAGAACTGGTAAAAATAGTCTGTTTTATATATTGTACTGCATTTCAAATATTTGCTCTAATTAAAGTTAATCCATCTGGAATAGTAAGAGCTTGTGTCATAGATAAGATGGAAAATCATATTCATATTAATATGATGCACTTTTTAAAAAATCAAATGTTTTTTGTGGTTTTTGCTTTTTTCATTTTAACAATATAGAAATAAAATTTATATTATTACAATAATGAATCTTGTATTGTATGGTCAGTTTTCTATTGATATCTAGATAATAGTAACATAAATGGAATGGAAATAATTTTTGCAAATTCGGCTCTAGTAATAAATCTATCTCATTTAAATTGATATGTTCAGTCTTTTTGTCTGTATCATTGAATTATTCATAAAGATTCTGCTTGTATGATATATGTGTAGTATGGGTTTGAGGTACTTATGTCTGTTAAATTGGTGCCTGAATTTAAATTTATTTCTCATGGATATATAGCATTATAAGTTTCTATTATTTTTCTAACAGCTTGATATCTATTGATATAGTTTTCTGGGTCCAAATATTTTTTGTTGTTTGATACTCCATATAATCAGTCTGTTAATCAATGAGTAAATGCATAATTGGTATATCGTGCAAACCAGTAGTTTTTTGGGACATCTTCAAAGATTTGATCAAAAGGATATATTTTATCTTCAGATTCTATTTGGAAGTTATCAAAGGCTATTCATCTTATTTTTACCAAAGTTTTTAGTACTTCTGATCTTTTTATGTAATCATCTGGATAATATATCCATTCTCCTCGGTTAGTTCACTTTCATCTATGTAAACAAGATTTACGCATTACCTCTATATAATTAAATCATCGGTGATTTCTAGTGTCAGTAAAAGCTCATTTTTGTAGATATTTTTCGTCATCATATTTACAAAATATTCATGTAGATGAGGCATCATCAGGATCACATTTTTTTGTTCAATATTCAACTCTTGTGTTTCCACAATTGTCGTATTGTATAAAAGAATCTCAAGAACATATTTTGCTTGGGTCTACCTGTCGTGTACCAATACAAATTTCTTCTCAAGATCCATAAACCATTCATATTCATCCATAATTATCAAAAACATGTCACGATAAGAATACTCAATTATTTCCATGATAAAGCTTTAAGCTTTGTCATAATCTTGGTAGATTTAAAATTTGTCCAATACTTAAATATGTGTTCCATCCAAAATTTAATTCTACTCAAGCTATTAGCTCATATTTATAGTTTTGAATTGTGTGTGTGATTTCTCAATAAACTTGGTTTTTATTATAATCTTCACAGTCAGTAAAAAACCCTCAATCTAATTCTAAATCATCATAACTATTTCATGGATTATTTTTTAGTACATTTAATGTCACATGATCTAGTGGCCAAAATCTTACACCTCTTTGGTTGTTGTAATATATTCAATATATTTGTTTGTTACATTTTTTTATTTCTGTTCATAATCTTATGGTTTGTGGACTATTTAAGTTTTGTATTTTTGTGATAAAGAGTAATCATCAAAAATTGTTTCATCAATATCTGAATCGTACATCACTTTGGTTTTGTTTTATTCAATTTAAATTATCGTTGTTAAAAATATTATTTTCTCAATAGTATAGTATTTCTTCTCCGTGAGAAAATCAGATAATTATTGTAGGGAAAACTAAGGTAGCTATTACTATAAAAATATATTTTTTAAATGATAGTTTCATTTGTTTTTTTTGAATATAATAGTAAATTTACTTTTTTAATATAAAGGAATTCATTATTAATTCAACTCATTTTATATATGTATCAAAACTGTCTTTTGTAGCAGTATAATTGATAGAATAAACACGATTTTCTGGTCACATAAGGAAGGTTTGCAAAGACTTTAATGTTAAACTTTTGTCTTTGATTGTATGTTCATAAACTATTGTTTTTCATTTTAATTTTCATTTTATTATATCCTTGCTTTCTATTTCTTTGAATCATTCTAGGGTATCTTTAAATTGTCGAATAGTCTCTTCATAATACTCATCTACGCTTAAAAATTTTTGTAGTTGTTGGGTAACTATGACAATGTTTTCATTTATGTCATCGTTTCTTGGTGTAAATATTTTAATATTAAAATTATCTTCCTTTATTGTCCATTCTACTGGGAAATCAAAAGAAAAATTTTCTAATTTACTTTTATAAGTATGAGTTTTGTTTGTAATTTTATTACTATTTTCATTGTATGTATTATTTTCAATATTATTAGTTTGTGAATCCTTAATTGTATTTTGAGTATTGTCTTGGTCCAAAAAGCATCATTGTATTGTCAGAATACATAATGTTGTAAGTGTAATTGTTATAAGTTTTTGCATTTTTATCCACTTTAATAAAATAAATATTTCAATATGATTAGTACATAATTTAAATTTAATTTCAACAGAAATTAAAACCCATTTATTATTTCAGGTAATAGATTTAATTTTTATTTTTAAATCCAAATGCCTGGTGCGAATGTGAATTTACACCCACAAAAATGTAGATGTAAAAACTTGTATCTACAAAATGTTGTACAATATTATTATTTGAAAACACTCTTTTTTCATATAAAAATAGTGTTATTTGAAAATTTTCGATCTTTAGTTGTTTGTCAATTATTGTCTAAGTGTGTCAATGTTTCTGTTTTAAATCATGCTGTCTTTGTAAGGGATTTTATTTCTTTTATTGTAAACATATGATAAAATCTTTGTTCAATTTTTCATCTATTTTTCCAAGGTATATACAGATCATTTCGATTATAATTTCCAAATGTATATATGAATTTTAGTAAAGATTTTATTATAGATTTGAAATATTTTTTTATAAATCGTTTTGAGATAGACCAATTTGTCATTATTAATTTTCATCAATAATTTAAACTTCTATAAAAATTTCTTAATAAAAACAATCTTTCTTTTTGGTTTGGAATGTGATGAAAACTCGCTATTCATATGATATAATCAAGTGATTCTTGTTTTGTTTTTTTAATATATTTAGATATATCGTCTTCTATAAAACTATTGTTAGGGTTATCTTTTTTTGCAAATTCTAGTAATTTTTTTGATAAATCTACTCAAATATATTTTATTTTTTTGTCTTTTATATTCTTATTCAAAAAGGATATTAGTCTTCATGATCCACATCAAAATTCTAATATTGAAATTGATTTTTTGGGATTTTTTTTGATTTCATCTAAAATTATATATCAGTCTGTTCGATATTTTTTTCTGGTAAAATAATATTTTTCTGCTTCTTGATTATAAAACTTTTTTAAGCTATCTTTAATTTTCATTATCAAAAAATTGATTGATTACTAAATTTTTCATTATCATCGTGTTCTATGTCTCATTTTGGTTTTGCTAATTTTACAAAATCATCAATACTGAAAACTATTTCTTCTCATTCAATAAATATTTTTTTGAAATGTAATAAATATAGTAAAACAAAAGTAGTCATTCTTACATCATTTTTACAATATTTTTTGAACTCTTCTAAGAATTTTTTATCTCATGTTTCTTGATATTGTTTCCGTAACACCTCTCATTCAGCTCCAGATTCTAGTGTTTTTTGTATTCATATAAGAGTTTCAGATAACTTATTTAATCATATTCTTTTTCAAGATATGTTTCGTATAAACTGAAATATATCTAAACTTTTTTTATTTACAATTTCTAATTCTTCAGTGCTAAATCATCACTGCTTTACGGTGATTGGATTATCAAATGCGAAGTTGTTAAATCATATTATATATCCATCAAACTCTATTAATGTCTTTGTAAAATCGTTTAAGTTGTCTATATCTATGTAATGATAATCCATCTTTTCCTCTCATGGTCTCATGGCATATGCTAGTAGAAACTTATAAGAATCTAAATTATTTCCTGCTCACATTGTAGTTTCAATATCGAATACAATATAAGGTTTGTCTAATATAGAGTTGTAATCTCATGTTTTGAATTCGTCATACAATATTTGTTCAATAGTTTTTTGTCCTATTTGTCTCTCTTTTTTTATTATATATGTTTTTAGTAAGTCCTGTATTTTTGATTTCTCGTTCATTGGGATAAATAACTGAATTCTTTCTACTTCATCTGTGAATTCTAAAATATCATTATTTATTGTTATTCTAAAAAAAGGACTTCACTTTTCAAAAAAATAAACACTATTTCATTCTTTAAAAATATGTTTTACTAAATCGTTTACTCATTGGCATTTTTCTTTTTTAACAATAGAGTATAGGTGTGGTATAAAATTATTTTTTATATTTTTTATCTCTTCTATTGAAAATTTTTTGTACATTATATTTTTTAATTGTCTAAATTGGTTTGTTAATTATTATAATATTGTTTAATAAAATAATTATTGTAATTTTTGATAATTTTCTAAGCTATTATTATCAATATTTCTTATGTAGTTTGTGGGATTTAGTGTAAATTTATTTATTTCATTTTTATTGGTATCTGTTAATGAGAGATTGAAATTGTTAATTAGTAAGTCTTCTTGTGTAATTCCATTTGCGTTTTCTTGATACTTGAAAGATAATTTGTAAAGTGTTTTATTTTTTAGGTCGTATGTACCTATAAAGTCTATGTTTTTTAGGTTAAATTCTACAATAATCTCTCCATCTGTTTCAAATATGTCTCTTGGTATTATTTGTAAATAATTTTGAAAATCTTCTATTGCGATGATTATATTGTTGCTTCATTCTTGTTTGAGATTTACTTTTTCAGGTTTGTATGATACTATTTTTTGTATTATAGTCGCGATAGTTATGTTGTTTGTTTCTATATCTTTTATATATTCATTAATTTCTTTTTCAAGTTCAATATTTGATATCTGTATTTTGTTTATATTAAAATTATTTAATATTATTTTGTAAAATAATTTATGTATGTCTTCTCCTTCTTTTTCTTCTTTAAATATATTTATAGTATCTTTATCACAGTATGTAATATCTAGTTGGTTTATTTGTTTGTTTGTTTCTGTGTAATTTTCTAGTTTGCTTTTGATTAAATCACAAGTAGAAATATTTTCGTTTGAGGCAAATAAATTTATATTGTCTTGTATATATTGATAAATATCTGGTATGCTATAATTGTTTTGTGTGATGATGTTTTCAGCTGTTTCGTTTAAATCGGCATAATCGTGTATATTTATGTTTTCTAGTATACCATCGTTATTTACTGCAAATCATAGGTATATTGGTAGATAATATTCTTTCATGTTTATCAAAAAATATCAGCTGATTTTAAGTTTTTCGTCTGATAACTTTTCATTTATGATTTTGAGAAAGGATAAGGATTTTAGGTTTTTTATTAAAGTATCTCGTTTTGATTGTGTTTCAGGTTCTATTATTTCTTCAACTTGTGTTTTTTCTAATTCTTTGTTTGAAATCAGAATTTTCAATCACTTATGTCATTCTAAAATATTTCAATTATTTATTAAATTTAAATTTTTTATGATATTTTCTATTTCAAACCTTTTATTTTCTGTAAATTTGTATTTGTTTTTGTTTAGAATATCTAATAAATAGTGATTATTAAACCGATAAGTTAAATCAGTATAGAATCATCTTATACTTTCTGTGTTTTTTAGAATATTGTTTAAATAATCAAAATATGAGTTTATACGAATGTTGTTTATAATATTTTGTTGTAAATCATTATAAATGATTTGTTGAAAAGAAATTAGTTTATATTCATTTAAAATTTGTTCGTTGTAAACATTTGGAGTGATGTATCATTTTTCTAATTGTGTGTGTATATCAAGAAAATTTTTGAAAGTTTGATACTCTTGAATATAGTTTTTTCAGCATTTTATGAAAATTTGCTCTAATTTATTGTCTGTGTTTTTACTATAAATGATGTATTTTAACATTCCTTCACAAAAAGCAGTTTTGTGCTTGCTGTTGTATAGTATGTCAAATGTTTCTATTAATCAATCAAGGTCTTGATCTATATTGTATATATAAAAATTGTTTAGAAAATTTTTGGTATAATTGTTACAGATTTTATCAAACAACTTCTTTTGTTTTATACATTTTATATAAAATGTATTTTCAATATTTTCTTTTAGTGGTAGAGAAGTGTTTTGATTTTGTTCTTTTTCAATTTGATCTAAATTGACGAAAATTGTGTTTTTGGCAATATTAACTAATTCATTCGTATCGTAGCCTGTATCTTCAAAGTATTTAATATCTTTTAATGATTTAGTTTGGTATATAAAAGTGTGTTTTGGCAAAACAATTCCCTTGTAAGATATTAGATTGTCATTGGAAATTAAAAGATCTTTGTCATTTTCAAAATTTCAATTTAGTATGTGTATTTTAATGTTTTCGTTATCAGTCTGACTGTTTATTTTTTTATTAAACTCTCAAATAAGTTTTACTTTTTCTATCATGAAATCTTTATTGTTTTCTAGCACTATGTCTTTATTGGAAAAGATATTTATTAGTTTAATTATTCACAAAACAAGTATTATAGTGTAAATAAAGTATTTGAAAAAATAGTTGTATATTTTTTTATACTTGTTTTTTATGGTATTGATACTGATATCCTGCTTTTTCATTTATGTGTTGATATATAAAATTTGTATATTATATACCTTATAAGAATCTAATCCTTTTTTTCAAAACAAAAAGTGATATTTAAGTTCACTTCGTTCACGATGAAATGATAAAGTGATAAATTGTTCGCTTCGCTCACGATAAAATGATAAATTGATAAAGTGTTAAAATGATAAAGTGATACAATAATGTTGTAGGCGCGAATTCGAATTCGCGCCTGCAAAAGATGAGAGGATGTAAAATAAATCCCTCTACCCCTGCAATTCTGCGGGGTTGCAAGAAATGATAGAAAAAGGGACAATTTTGTTCGAATGAATGTTGAAGTGATAAATGTAGGGGCGGTTATTAACCGCCCGTTATTACAGTAAAAAATATTTGTGATAAAATGATAAAGTGATAAAATGATGAAAGACTATGAGAGTATCTGTTTTAGTTTGACAATGCTACCAATACAATGTAGGCGCGACCCCGTAGTCCTATCCCGTAGTTTTACGGGACATACAGGACCGAGCGGGGCGCGCCTGCAAGAAATGGGGAAGAGCAACTCCCTACTTTGATAAAGGTGGTGGGAGTATTGCTATTTCCTAAACACGAGCTTCGTTAGGGGTAAAAATCCCCCTTAGTCCTCCTTAACTACGGAGTTCTCCTTAACAAGCAAAGGGGGATAGCCATTAACTTGCAACTTTCAACTTTATAAACTTATAACTTTCAACTTATAACTATTTAGTTAATTTTCTCTTGAAATATTTATTTTTTTGTTTATACAATCTTATGTGTTTTTATTTTATAAATTTTTTGTATAATGAAAAAAAGTTTATTAAGCGTGCTAGTATTATCTCTAGCTACATTACTTGTTGCTGGATGTGTTAACAATCCTGCTGTAGAAGACGAATTAGTTTCAGACGATGTTGTTGTAGAAATGGATGTTGAAGAAGAAATTGTAGAAGAAGATCTTGATGTTGAAGAAGAAATTGTAGAAGTTGATGTTGAGGAAGAAGTTGCAGAATAATTGTTAATAAAATTTAGAGATTTTATCATAAAGATAATATCTTGAAATAAATTATTAAAAAATTAAAAAAGGGGTAATTTTGGTATTACTCTTTTTTTATTGTATTTTTTTGTATAAATGGATGAAAACTACGATATTGATTGTTGTTTTGTATTTGTGTAAAAATTTATTTTGTTTTTTGAAATGAGTATTCGCTTAAATAAATATGTACAAGAAAACTTAAATTTATCTAGAAGAGCTTTTGTTTCCTTAGTTCAAGCATGAAAGGTTTTTTTAAATAATGAAAAAGTGGAGTCATATTCTCAAACTGTTAAAATATGAGATTTTTTGGAGATTAAATGACAATGAATAAAAGAAAAAATAAAAGATTTAAATAAACATTTAGATGTGATATTGTTCAATAAGCCGGTTGGATTTGTTTGTTCAAAGTCTGATAAACACAATAAAACTATATATGAGATTTTACCAAAAGAGTTTCATAATTATTTTTATATTTGAAGATTAGATAAAGATAGTAGGGGATTGCTGATTTTGACCAATGATTCTGCTTTGGTAGATAAGTTGCAACATCCAAAAAATAATGTAGAAAAAGAATATTTAGTTCAGATTGATAGAGCATTTTCTGTTAATGACTATAAAAAAATGAAAAAATGAATTTTAGATGAATGAGATTTGCTTACAGTCAAAACAGCTAAATTTTTTGAGGATAAAAAGAAGTTTTTTATTAAAATCATACTTTGAGAGTGAAAAAAAAGACATATTCGTAGAATGTTGACATCATTATGATATAAAATACTGGATTTACAAAGGGTCAGAGAAGCTCAATTCAAGCTAGGAAATTTGAAGGAATGAAATTGGATAAGAGTTAATGTTCAGTAGTTCGTATATTGTTACACTATAATTATTAAATAAATAAAATGTTTAAAAGTAGGTTTAGATTAAAATGAAAGGATATTAATTTTTTGACTAGAAAGAGGAGATATTTTTCTACAAAATTTTTTTGATTTTTTTATTTTGATCAATATCCTAATTTAAAATTTAATCAAATTTCTGTTAATATCCCATTGAAATATGATAAAAGAGCTGTATATAGAGTTTCTCTCAAAAGAGCAATTCTAAGATTTTTAAAAGAAAATTGATTTGAGAAAAAAGATATTAATTGAAAATTTTATAAAATTTTTGTTAGTATCAACAAGAATGGGATATGAGAGTTAAAAAATCAAACTGAAAGGTTTGACAAAGCTACCACAAATAATTATATTGTAGAACAATTTCAAAAAAGTTTTTTATTTTTTTTGAGTAAAATATGAAAGTAAAATCTAATTTTTGGGTTAATTTAAAGAAGATGATTTCTTCTAAGACCAAGAATAAAACAGCTGACTATGATATTGATGATGTTAAATTGTTGGAAAAGATTAAAAATAAGAAAGCAGAACCAAAAAATCCTTATTGTTGGAGCAACAGACAAATGTTTAAATTTTGGTTGTTTTGATTAGTGGTTGTGATATTAGGATATTTTGTTTACAATACTTTAAACCTTATTTTTTTGTTTATTGCAGCTTTTATTTTATCTATGATAGTAGAGTCACTTATTGTGCGATTTCAGTCTAAAAAATTAAAAAGATGAATTTCTATTTGATTATCATATTTTATAGTTATATTGGTGCTGTTTGTATTGTTTTTAGTTTTTATACCATTTTTAACTGTTCAAACAGTTGAATTAGTTTCGTTATGACTAAACTATTTAGCAGAACTTCAAACAAATATATCTACTTTGTGAGCAGATCACATGATTATGAATTGTAGATTTTTGCCAAATTCTTTTAAGGAATTTTTGCTATCTACCTCTTTTAATCCAGACTTTGTTTCACAGTTTCAAACTGTTTTGCAAGAAAACTTATCTGACATTATTTCGTTTTGAAAATTATATGTTGCAAAAGCTGGTAATATAATGATATCTTTTGTTTCGGGATTCACAAAATTTTTGGTTAGTTTTTGAACACTTATGGTATTGTCTATTTTCTTTTCAATTGATAAAGATTTGATAACTAAATTTTTAGCTAAAATATGATGAAAAGAGAATTATGAGATCAATTGTCTCAAAATAAAAAAAATGTATCACAGATTGTGAGTTTGGTTCAAAGCAAGAATATTAATGAGTATAATTGTAGCATTGGTTGTTTGGCTTGCATTAATGGTTTTGTGATGGTTTGGAATATATATACCAAACAAATTATGAATAGCTTTATTTATATGATTATTGGATATTATACCTTATGTGTCAGTTATTATTTCTTGATTAATTTTATTTGTTGTTTCTATGCTTTATAATCCGTTCTTGCCATCTTTGTTGGTGGTTGGAATTTATGTGGTTATAAATATGATTTTGGGGAATGTTGTTTTGCCAATTTTTATGAACAAAGCATTGTGAGTTAATGCTAGTTTGATACTTATTGGAATGATCTTTTGAGGTATGATTATGTGATTTTTTGGTGTTCTATTAGCAGTTCCTATAGTGGTGATTATATTGTTGTTGTTTGAAGATAAAGAGCAATTAAATAAAGAAGATGAGGAATTTAATATATCTGAAATTGTTGCAAAATCTGCTTCTAAAATTAGGAAGAGAATTCCTAATAAGAAAAAATATGATGAGATGAAGTAGATTTGGTTTTATTATGTGTCTAAAATGATGAAAAAAAGGTTTTTGAATTTTTATTGTAAATTATTAGCATTTTTTGCTAGGAATTATCTTAAAAAACATAAAGCATTTGTTATATGAGTAAACTGAAGTGTTGGTAAAACAACCGCAAGGATGATAATTTATCAGACTTTGTCTAAGTTTATCAACAATAAAAAAATTTATACTTCTACTAAAAATTTCAATTGAGAACTTTGATTGTCGCTTTCTGTTTTTGAAATAGAGGAGTTTAATCCTTCTATTTTTTGATCTATAAAGACTTTTTTTCAGATTGTAATCAAGTTTTTGTTTTTGAAAAAACCGTATGATATAATTATTTTGGAATATGGGATAGACCGTCCGATGGAAATGGAATTCCTGCTAGAAATTGTAAAACCACATATTGGTTTATTTACTGCTATAGATTCTGTTCACTCTTTACAGTTTGGTAATCCTGATGAAATTGCAAAAGAGGAAAAAAAGATGATTCAAAATACTTTGGAATTTGCATTTTTGAATGTAGATGATGTATATGCCATGTCTTTAATAAAAAATTTGGAAATCGATTATTTAACATATCAGACAGAATGATATGACAGTACTGGAGATATAAGTTTTGAAAATGAAAAGTTTTCTTATGAAGAAAATAAATTGTTAGTTAATTTTGATTTAAGAATTAAAGAAAAAAATATAAATGTTACAAGCAATTTAATATGAAAAGCTCATTATGGTTATATTTGAGTTGCTTTAGCAATATTGGATATTATAAATTATAGAGAATGAAAGCAATCTATTTTTGAGAAATTTGAAGATATTTTCTTAGATTACAAGTTGCAAGCAGGTAGATTGTCTGTTTTTGATGGTGTGAATGATTCTATAATATTTGATTCTACATACAATTCTTCTCCTTTGAGTGTAAAAAAAATATTAAATACTGTTCATAACATAAAAAAAGATTTATTTTCTGATAGAGATTTGCGGATTATTTTATGAGATATGAGAGAGTTATGAGATTTGACAGAATCAGATCATAGAAAATTGGCTGGATATGTGTATTCATTGGCAGATAAATTGTTTTTAGTTTGAGAAAGTATGAACAATTATTTAAAAGATGAATTAGAAAAGATTTGATTTGATATGTCACTGATTTATTCTTTTGACAATTCAATTGCTTTATGAAATTTTGTTAAACAAGAGTTGGAACAGGGTAAAGAGAAAAGATTAATTATTGTTAAGGGAAGTCAAAATGAGATATTTCTGGAGGAAGCTGTTAAAATTCTTTTGAAAAATCCAGAAGATTCAGACAAGCTCACCAGACAATCAAATTGGTGGAAAAATAAGAAAAAAGCTTGGTTTCATAAGGGGGTAGGAAGTTAGGTATTATCCACCCGGGTGCTGTTTTGACCCCGGCCCGCAGTATTGCGGGGCCGGGGTCTATTTCGCACCCGGGTGGCAGCATCTTTCAACTGTATAAACTTTTTAATTATAATTGATATATTTTGTTGCAATTTGTTTTCAAATTCTTATATAATTAGTTAATTCTATTTTAGATATTAATGTTTTTTTATTATGGCAAAAAGAAGTTTAGTAAACAGAACTATTGAAGTGATTTTATTAGAATCAGACAAACATCTTTGAGAAAAGTTTGAAATCGTTAGGGTAAAGCCTATTTACGCTAGAAATGTTTTATTGCCAAAAAATATAGCTGTTCTTGCTACGGCTGATATGGTAAATAAATATTCACAAAAAATGGAATCTGCCAAAAAAGAAAGAGAAAAAAGGGCAGCATGATTTCAATGACTTTTGCAAAATATTGAAAAAGATTGAGGTTTGGTATTTACTGGAAAAGTAAATAAAGATGCTAATTTGTATGCAAAAATTGATGCATCAAATATTGCTGAATTAGTAAAATCAGTATATTCTGTAGATGTAGAAGAGCATTTCTTTAAAATGAAAAAGAAAATTACTACCATATGAGATTATGTAGTTCCATTTATTTACAAAGATATCAAATGAGATATCTCTGTTAAAGTTCTAGCAGAAAATCCAGAAGATATAGAAAAGAAATTTAAACCTAAAAAAGTTGAAACAGCAGAAATTGAAGAAAAAGTTGAAGATAAAAAAGAAGATAAAAAGTTTGAAGAGGTAAAAGAAGAAAAGGTTGAAGAAAAAGCTGAAGAAGCAACAGAAAATTAAAAAACAATATTATAATTAACATATAAAAATCTTCATTTACTTGAAGATTTTTTGTTTTAATTGAATGGTATTCTAATATTGGCGTATTCTTGCATCGTTATAGTTGATTTGTAGATTGTATTTCAAAACGACACGGTGATGAAAAAATCAAATAGGAATATTATAAGTTAATATGTTTAGGACAAATATATGTTATTTTCTGCTAAGTATTCTATAGGTGAACTATAACTTATTGT
>Ga0116190_1002951_pt1 | contig 12958 bp, 8 predicted proteins | sample AD_JPNTR4_MetaG_FD_89808 | JGI IMG/M metagenome (GOLD analysis project Ga0116190, IMG submission 89808) | Active sludge microbial communities of municipal wastewater-treating anaerobic digesters from Japan - AD_JPNTR4_MetaG | ecosystem: Engineered > Bioreactor > Anaerobic > Digestate | place...
ATCCGTATAGCTGACATCGCCCTGATAAAGGGCACGGATCCATTCGCGTTCGCGGGCAGTGCGGGCAATGCTTCCGGCACGGGCGGCACGGACATCTGAAAATGAACTTCCTGCTTTCCGCAGCTCCGGATCCTCCGGCAGGAAGTTTTCGGGCGGTTCGTAGGGTACATGAGGGTCAAAATAATGAACCCAAAGAAAAAATGGCTCGTTCCGGTGCTGTTGCAGCCAGTCGATGGCATGATCGGTCAGTACGGCTGCATTGGCGCGTTTCCGTCCTCCCAGGAGGAGCAGATTATGGGAGAGTCCTGTGGTGAAAGCGGGCATTTCCACGACCTGTGCCGGAAACCAGAAATATTCGTCAAAGCCCCGGTCAAGCCCGCTTCGGGGAAGGAGAAAAGCGTTGGTACCGATGGCGCAGCTGCGGTAGCCTGCCTGCTGCATGGATTCTGCCAGCGTGGGGATTGCGGGAGGCAGCGAAGTTTTTCCATTTGTCATGCCGTGAACCCGCGGGGATACTCCGGTAAGAAAGGAAGCCACCGCCGGATAGGTCCAGGGCGCAGGAGAATATGCTCTGGTGAATACAAGACTGTCTTTGCCGAGTGTGTCGAGGTGCGGCGTTTTTGCCCGAAGATTGCCGTACAGTCCCAGCGCATCCTGGCGCAGCGTGTCCACTGTGATGAGGAGTATTTGTTTGGATGGCACCGTTGCTGCAATCTGCCGCCCTGCAGCAGGGTCGGGAAGAGGCGTTGATGCTTTCTGAAAACGGATACAGCCCGCACTTCCGTGAATAAAAACCAACAGCAGAAAAAGGAGTAGACTCAGCCGCCTGGTGGATTTGGCAAAGAGCGTTAAACCCACAGCGGAAGTCAGTATCACAAGCAGGGCGCCGCCCCAAAAAAGCGTATTGTCTCTGGTATCAAAAAATACAGGTTTTGCCTGAAAACACAGGGACAACAGAAAAAGAAAGAGGGTGAAGGCAAAAAAAAGCCGCGGTGGAACAGACCACTGCCGGTTCCGGCTGATTTTCCCCAGAATAAGACTTGCCGCACCGGCGACCAGAAAGGAAAATACGCCGAAATACCGCATGATCGTGTGCCAGTGAAGCGCATACTGATCCGTATAGGTAAACAGAATATCCAGTACGATGATCAGATAGGTAAAAAGAAAAAAGAATAAAAAGAGAAACAGCCGGACAATTCCCGGACGGATGCCGCCGAGCCACACAAAAATAAAAGAAAGAACTGCCGAAAAAAGGCAGAGCCAGCCAAAAAGCAGCAGGGAACTGTTGGAAAACTGAAGAAAATAATCGGAAAAGGAAAGAGGGAGATAACCGGCAGTCAGGGTCTGTCCAATGGATTCCAGGGCAGTCAGCCCTATTGCCGCAGGCATACACCAGAGAATCATCAGGCCGATCAATAAGGCGAAAGAGGATATCACTGCGGTGCTCCTTCCTTAGGCAGTATGACAGGCAGGAGTTTCAGAGGCTGCACTCCTGCCTGTTCGGGACGCTTCCGGCGGATGCCGTTCAGTCCGTCAGTTCTTTAATGCGGATATTACGGAACTTCAGAATATCGCCATGACCCAGAAAGCCGATATGCCCGGAAGCGTTTTTCACGCCGGGATGTTCCTGCCCGTCCAGAGTTCCGTCTTTGGTCGCTTCATCCAGATCGGCATCCACAATGGTTTCGCCGTTGAGGATAACAGTGACCCGGCGGCCTTTCGCAATAATTTCTTCCTCGTTCCATTCGCCCACGGGTTTGAGATGGTCCCGCTTGGCGGGGACGATACCGTAGATGGAACCATGAGCCTGCCATTCATGAATTTCGTTGTATTTGGGGTGCCGGTCATCCAGGATCTGAATTTCCATACCCGTATAGGAAGGATTGCCGGTGAGCGGAGCGCGGATGCCGACGCCATTGTTGGCGCCTGGCGTCATTTTGAATTCAAAGCGGAACGAGAAGTCGGAAAACTCTTTTTCCGTGAAAATGTTGCCGCCCGGTTTGCAGACCATTGCCCCTTTCTGCACAACGTATCCCGCTGTATCGCCCATCCAGCCACTCAGGTCTTTACCGTTAAACAAAGAAACATATCCCTCTTCAGGTGCTTTTGTACATTCTGCACCGTCGGACATGGCGGCGCAGGCACTGAAGAGAGCCACTACAAAAAGCGAAAGTGAAAAATTCAAAACCTTCATGAATACCGATTCCTTTCATCCCTTACAGGGCTATTCGTGCTTGACAGAAGAAAGAAACGTCTGATTTCATAACGAAATACAGACAGGTGAAAGCTATTTTATTATGCCACGCTCCGACGATGGCTGCAAACTGCCGGCGACGGCGCCGCCAATGAATGGGGATGCCTGGCATGTTTTGTGGCTTTTTGCCACTTTTCTGTATAGAATGATGCACACTAAAAGATCTCTTTTTTTCAACAGAAAGGGTTGATGATGAGCCGCATTTCGTACCGGATGATTGCCTGGCTGCTGGTATTTTTTCTGTCTTTGTCCTCTGTTGCCTGCAGCAGTTTTATTTTCGAAGGCGATGTGCCTGTGACTATGTCGGATGGGGTCGTGCTGCCGGTGAATATTGCCCGGCCTGCCGACGATGGTAAATACCCCGTGATCCTGCTGCGTACACCCTACGGAAAACCTGGCGAAGATAACGGCGACATGAAATCCTATGCGCAAGCAGGTTATGTAATGGTTGTGCAGGATTGCAGGGGCACAGGAAAAGCCGGGGGCGAATGGGAGCCTTTCCTGCATGATCCGCAGGATGGGCTTGAGACCCAGGCGTGGATTGCGGAGCAGCCCTGGTGTGACGGGCGTATCGGTCTTTCAGGAGGCTCCTATGTGGGCTGGACGCAATGGGCATCACTGCCAGGGGCGCGTCCTGAAGTGCGTTGTGCGGTGCCTGTTGTGCCTTTTGCGGAGTGCTATCCGGATCTTGCCTATCAGGGCGGCGCTTTTCAGCTGGCGCTGCTGATGGGCTGGGGCGCCATGATGGGCGGTGCCGGATTGACAGAGGAAAGCGCGCAGGAAGCCTTCCGCTATCTGCCCCTGAATACCTTCGGCAATCAGTTTAAAAAACCGGTTCCTTATCTCAATGCCTGGGTGGAACATGCCGATCCGTCCGGTGATTACTGGCGGCTTCGCGGGATTAACGGCCGTTATTCCGAAATTGAAGCGGCTGTGTTGAATATCGGAGGATGGTACGATATTTTCTCAAAGCCTGTGCTGGATCTCTGTACCCGTGTGCGCCAGGAATCAACAAGTGAGTTTGCCCGAAAGAACCAGCATGTGGTGGTGGGTCCCTGGGCGCATGGCGTAGGTGCCCGGAAAGTGGGCGCGCTGGACTTCGGCGCGGATGCGGAAACGAAGATTCATAAGCTGCAGTTCGACTGGTTTGAACACTGGCTGAAAGATAAAGATACAGGGGTGGAGGCGTGGCCGCCCTGCAGGATTTTTGTGATGGGCGAAAACCGCTGGCGCAATGAAAACGAATGGCCCCTGGCGCGTACGGTTTACACACCTTTTTATCTGCACAGCAGCGGCAGCGCCAATACCCGGAGCGGGGACGGTACTCTTTCAAAAGAACTGCCTTCAGAGGAGGCGGCGGATCGCTTTGTATATGATCCGGAAAACCCGGTTCCTACGGCAGGCGGAAACAATCTTTTCGGTGCCCCTGCCGGGCCCTTTGATCAGTCGGCGCTTGAAGAGCGGGCGGATGTCCTGGTCTATACTTCTGAGGTACTGGAAGAAGCCCTGGAAGTGACCGGGCCGGTACATATGATTTTGCATGCTGCCTCTTCCGCTCCGGACACAGACTTCACTGCCAAGCTCCTGGACGTGCATCCGGACGGAAAAGCCTACAATCTGTGTGACGGCATTGTTCGGGCACGGTTCCGCCGCGGTATGGACCAGGAGCTGTTTCTTACACCGGGTGAAGCCGTGGAAATGGATATTGACCTGTGGGTGACGAGCAATCTGTTTCTGCCCGGACACCGCATCCGTGTGGAGATTTCCAGCAGCAACTTCCCCCGCTTTGACCGCAATCCCAACAGCGGTCTTCCCTTCGGTACGGATACTGTGCTGCACCCGGCGGAGCAGACGGTATTTCACGATTCGCTCCGCCCATCGCATATTCTGCTGCCGGTGATACCCAGATAGAAGATAGGCTTTACTCTTAATCTAGAATAAACTCAGGAAAGGAATCTGTAGTGAAAACATTTCTGTATGCCTCTTTCTTTGCGCCTGTTTTTGTGTTTGCTTTGTCTTTCTGTTCTGCAGCGGAGGAGAATGCTTTGCCCAGGGAACCTTATAAAACAGCGCTGATTACACGCTGGGGTGAAGGTGTGACAGCGGAGAATGCCTGGCGCGAATATCCGCGCCCTCAGATGGTGCGTGAAAACTGGACGAATCTCAACGGACTGTGGGACTATGCGGTTACAGGAAAAGAGCAGACGGAAGCGCCGTCGGCAATGGACGGGCAGATCCTGGTTCCTTTTGCCATTGAATCACGGCTGAGTGGTGTGCAACGGCTCCTGCAGCCCGAAGAAGCGCTCTGGTACAAACGTACGGTAGTGCTGTCCCCTGTTCCGGGCAAGCGGACCCTGCTGCACTTTGAAGCCGTGGACTATGACTGCGAACTGCGCGTGAATGGTATCATCCAGGGGACGCATCGGGGCGGCACGCCCTTTTCCTTCGACATCACAGGTGCGTTAAAAGACGGTGAAAATGAACTTCTGCTTCGTGTGGAGGATCCGACGGACAACTGGCAGATCCGGGGGAAGCAGGTGCTGGATCCCCATGGTATCTGGTATACCCGTGTATCGGGCATCTGGCAGACTGTATGGCTGGAAGAAGTACCGGAGCGCTATATCAGCAGCCTTCTGCTGACCACGGATGCGGCGAAGGGAACGATTCATCTTTCAGCCGGTCTTGTCGGTGCTCCGCAGAATGCAGCCCTGTCTGTCAGCGTGCGCAGCGGCGCTGATACGATTGCTTCCGGCACCGGTCCGGCATCAGGCATTACCATTCCGGTACATAATCCTGTTCTGTGGACACCGGATACACCGCATCTCTATGACCTGGAAATTGCGCTTCTGTCCGATGGGGGCGAAGCGGTCGACCGGGTCAGCTCCTATGCCGGTATCCGTACGGTTGGAAAAATTCGTGATGCAAACGGGCACCTGCGTTTTACGCTCAATGGCGAGATACTGTTTCACTGGGGGCCGCTCGACCAGGGCTGGTGGCCCGACGGGCTTCTGACGCCGCCTTCAGACGAAGCGATGCGTTCCGATGTTGAGTTTTTGAAAAAAGCGGGATTCAATATGATCCGCAAGCACATCAAAATGGAGCCCCGGCGTTATTATTACGCCTGTGACCAGCTGGGCATGATGGTCTGGCAGGATCAGCCCAGTGCAGGGCACGGCCCCAAATGGACTTTTCTGAAGGAAAATCCGGAAGATGCCGAGTGGCCCGAAGCGCAGCATCTGCAGTACATGACGGAGCTGGAGGGCATGGTCATTGCTTTGATCAATCACCCGTCCATTGTGGTATGGGTACCCTTTAATGAGGCGTGGGGTCAGCACCGCACCATGGAAGTGGGTGCCTGGATGGCAGCCCGGGACACCAGCAGACTGGTGAATATTGCCAGCGGCGGCAATTTCTGGCCGGTGGGCGATATTGTCGACTTCCACAAATACCCGGACCCCGGTTTTCCTTTTGATGAAAATCGGTACCGTGAATTTATCAAGGTGGTCGGGGAATTCGGCGGTCACGGCTACCCCGTGGATCAGCATCTGTGGAACCCCGACCAGAAAAACTGGGGCTATGGCAATCTGCCGAAAAACAAAGGGGAATATGAAGAACGCTATGCCCGCACGCTGGACGGTTTGAACGAACTTCGTAAAGCGGGGATTGCCGCCGGAGTGTATACACAGACAACAGACGTGGAAATCGAGATCAACGGACTGCTGACCTATGACCGTGCCATGGAAAAGATACCAGCGGAAAAACTCCACGAACTCAGCCGGATCCTCTTTGAAGACTGACGGCGCAAAGGCAGTGTTTCTCTGCTGATCTGTATGACCCGGCGGGTATGCCGGAGCGCTGCGAAAAAAAAGCAGCTTACCGCTCCAGTGATTCCCCCGGGTCGTTTCCTTCTGTCAGCCAGTTGAGGGAAAAGCGCACAAAGACATTGTTGCTGTAATCGTCTTTTTCGAAAAAGATGCCGATATCACCATTTTTCAGCAGTGCCATGGTCGAATAAGCGGCGGATCCCGAGTAAATCACTTTGCCGCTGCTCCAACTTTCCCCTTCGTCATAGCTGATACGGACGGCAAGATTCCGGCGTTCTTTTCTGTCCATGGCGTTGGAAAAAAGGAGGCGGTTCTTCGCCGCACCTTTTGATTTCTGTGTACAGCGGAGGAGTGCCCCGTTACACCCGGGATCAACCAATGTTTTTTCTGCCCGGCTTTCCCAACTTTTTCCCTCATCGGAAGAGAAGTGGGTAAAACGTTTGCCTGCTTTGTTGACCCTGCTGTTGATGAGCCAGCGACCGTCATCCAGTTCCACCACTTTTGATTCGTCCGCAGGCCTGATGGGCGTATCGATCAGCGTCCAGCTTTTCCCGTGATCCCGGCTCGCGAACAGGTGCAGCCCCCGCTTCAGGTTGACGAGTGTGTGCAGGAGCAGCCCGGACCGGGTTTGTGTTCCAAGCCCGGAGGTGATGAATTTGAAGTCGTGCTGCCAGTCCTCTTTCGTGATCTGCCCTGTAATATCTTCCGCCTCGCTCCAGGTGCTGCCGTTGTCGCTGCTTTTCATTACATGAAGGCGGTATTCACCGGGCGCTTTGTCATGATCCATGAAATTGTAGAAGAGAAAAATCTGCCCTGTGATTTCGTCGACCAGCAGCGACGGGTCGGAGGCGCTCCGGCCGTCGGGATAATCAACCAGACTTTCCAGATCCGACCAGCTGTCGCCGTTGTCGCTGCTGCGGCGCAGCACCAGATTGATATTCCGGTTCGTGCCCAGATCACTTCCGTCGGCAACCCGTTCATCGATGACGGCAAGCAGCGTGCCGTCGGAAGCGGCTGCCAGAGCAGGGATGCGGTAGCAGCTGACCCCTTCTTTCATGGAGGTATTGAAAAGTTCCCGGCAGCAGCTGAGCCCTTCGGCAAAAGATCCCTCAGGGACGGCATGACAGCCCGTTGCAGGGAGGAGCAGGAGCAGCGTCAGAGGCAGGTATTTAAACATGCGGTTCCTTTCCGGGTTTGAGTAAAAGTCAGGGCTTTTCCTTTTTCAGCACTGCACGGATGACTGCGGCTTCCTCTTCGTCATAGGGAGTTCCGTCTTTTCTGAAAACATCATGAAACCAGGGATCAGGTTCCTTGTCGAAAGGCTTTTCCCAGGAATGCCAGGGGTATATGGTCTGGGAGCGGCCGGAGACAAGACCCCAGTTCACGGCGCCGATATTCTGTTCCTTTAAATAGGGAAGCACATTCTGAAAGGTGCAGCCTGTACTGCGTGACATGTATTCCGTGCAGACCAGGGGCCGATCCGTCTGCTGGAGCCATTCCACCGCCTTTTTCATTTCCATGACATTCTGATAACTGTGGAAGGTGATGAGGTCGGAGCGCTCAGCCATCAGTTTGTCGAGTTGGTTTGCCGGATTGATACGATTACCGGGGGCCACCCAGATACCGACAGTGAGCGGCTGCGAAGGATTGACTTCCCGTGCCCAGTCAAAAAGTTTGTCTACCAGAATGAGGTGAGCGGCTTCTTTTTCCTGCGGCGACCACCCTTCAGTCGGCTGGTACTGCGGCACCGGATTGGCGGGTTCGTTGAGCAGATCCCAGGCGAATATACGGGGATCATCCTTAAAGCGGGAAATCACGGAAGTGACATAAGGCTTCAGTGCTGCGTCATAGCCTTCCGGGTTTTTCTGGATATCGATATGCGGCGCCTGTACCCAGCGCGAATTGTGTACACCGGGCACCGGCTCTTTCTGGCGGCCCAGCTCCGGGAAAGGATCCCAGACGCTGTCCAGCAGGGTGAGCATGGTTCTGATGCCGTGTTTATCAGCAATGGCGAGATACTCATCGATGCGTTTTTCGAAAGCCGTCCCTTCCGCTCTCCACAGCATGTCATGCAGAAACACGCGCATCACATTGAAGCCCAGTTCAGCCGCCCAGCCCAGTTCGCGATCAATCGTTTCAGGATCCCAGGTGTCCTCCTGCCACATCTCAAACTGGTTGGATGCTGTGGAAGGAACAAAATTGGCGCCGGCAGGGTAGGGCCCGTTCGCATACCAGTCGTTGATCCGCTTGCGGCTCCAGCGCCCTTCTTCCTTCTCCCAATAAATCACAGCGGGATCATCGGCATTGGGGATGCGCAGGAGGGTCACACTGTAGCGGGGCACAGAGATGCTGCTGTTTTCAGCCGGAACCTGCACTTCTTTAATGCATATGGTATCAGGCGTGTCCGCTTCATTCAGGCTATCCGGGTTGTCATTCTGGATCTGCCAGCCCCGGATGGACTCCGGCAGTCGCAGCCCTTTCAGGTTTAACTGAAAACGGATGTCCGCGTCATTGGCATTAATGACCGCCACGGTGAGTGCGGAATGATCGGCAGCCCAGGCGGCGGCAATATCGACACCGCCGAGTTCATGCTGAACCGGTACGGGCAGGGTACCGAAGTGATGGCGGTACAGTACCAGTGCCTGACCGGTGCTTTCCAGAAATGCCCGGGTCCTGGTGGTTTTAATGGCGCCCAGCACATTCACGGTCTGGGCATAGTTTGCCATAAAAAAGAGGTCGCTGTTGCGGAACATGGCATGGAGGGCGCCGGAAATTCCTAGAGCATCACGCATCTGATAGCGCACACCCAGCTCGCCGTTCTGGTTTGGGCCGTACCAGTAGTTCCACTCATCAAAGGCGATGCGTACATCTTTTTCTTTCAGTCCGGCGATGGTTTCCCGATACCGGCGATGGTCGTTTGCGAGCCGTTCCACATCATTGATGGCGAGCCAGGTGTGGTCTACCACATTGTCCACCTGCTGCCAGTAGAGATGCTCGCTGATCAGCTCCATATGATTGCTGCAGCGGGCAAGCATGGTTTCGCTCCAGGGGCCTGCATTGCCTACACCCACACATTTCGCTTCCGGTGATACATGGCGTATGGCATCCACGACCGCATTGTGCTTTTTCACATACTCTTCCAGCGGCATGTGACCCAGCTGCCAGAAACCGTACATTTCATTGCCCACTGCCCACCAGACAGCCTTCCACGGCTCTTTTCTGCCATTGGCGGCCCGCTTTTTCCCTTCCTCCGAATTCGCGCTGCCGGTGATATATGCCACTTCCGCAACAGCCGATTCAATATCACCGAGTCCTGTGTTGAGCGCAATGAAGGGCTCTGTATGGATCAGTTCGCAAAGGCGCATGAACTCATGGATGCCCACATCGTTGTGCTCAATCCCTGTCCAGGCGGGATTTTTGCGGGGAGGCCGTTTATCCCTGTCGCCGATGCCGTCGCGCCAGTTGTATCCGCTTACGAAATTACCGCCCGGCCAGCGATAGATGGGCGCATCCAGTTTACGCATGAGGGCAAGTGTATCGGGGCGAAAGCCGTCCACATGATTGTCGGGCATGAGGGACGGAGCGGCGATGAAGATGCGCCCTTTCCCGGAAAAACGGAAAGCGAGGCGGGCATGCGTATCAGAACCGCCCGCTGTCAATTGAAAGGGAAAGCGTCTGAATTCTCCGGTAATGCCTTCCAGAGGGCAGGCGGCTTCCTGCCCGGTATCCGGTCCCCATTGCAGCACTGCTTCCGCCTGATCAACCGTACCTTCACAGCGGAGATACACATAACCTTCATAGGTATTTCCGGCGATCACTTCCAGTCTGGGATGAGCGATGCCGCGCAAGCCGCCTTCTTTGTCCAGAATAACAGCACAGTCCTGTTCTCCGCAGAAAGGATTCTCCCGGCTCATGAAAACGCCTTCCGGCGGTCCGATGATCTGCCAGGGAGAAGCCTCCAGAATCTCGTAGGGCTTTCCGTCTCCCTCCCAGGAGGTTTCATTGCCCTGATGCATGCCCCAGCCTTCCCGGTTGCCGTCTACAGGGAAGAAAAATTTCCGGTCTTCCAGCATCTCCGCCCAGATGCCGCCATAAATGCAGCGACCCAGGTGTTCAATGAACTGTCCATAAACATAAGGGGAGATCGGCGCGTTTTCTTCTTTCGTGCGGACGGTAACCGTATCCAGTGCGGCACAGTCCAAAGAAAAAAGGGCTGTAAAAGTCATGGCGGTAAGACAGAGAAAAGAAAACTTTTTCATGAGCAACTCCTTTGCCGGACATTTGAAGGATCCTATTCGGAAGGGGACTGATGCCATTCTATCGTTTTTAGAGCAAGGTCGGCAAAGTATTTCCGGGCGTGCAGTTCCTGGTGTATACAGCGGATGTGCTAAGATGCAGGAAAGAAAGCCTTTCGGCTTTTTGTTACAGGTGGTTTTCCATCCTTGACTGGAGGGCTCGGGCTTGCTCAATGAACAGCAGACGTGGGCTTGTGCGGACTGGGTTATGACGCAGGTGCGTCAGGTAATTGAAAATTTCGGACCCAGAGCGCCGGGCAGTGAGGAGGAGCGGCGCGCTCAGGAATATATCCGCGAGGAAATGAAAGCGTTCTGCGACGGCGACGTTATACTCGAGCCTTTTCCTCTGGCGGCGAAAGCATTTTTTGCCCTGGCAGCCGTGACGGCTTTTTTCTTTACCCTATCGGCACTATGCTGGCATATGCATCCTTTCTGTTCCGTCGTGCTGGACGGCGTGGCACTGGCGGTGCTTTATTTTCAACTGTTCCGGTACCGGCTTTTTCTGGATCCTTTTTTTCCGAAAAAAGAATCCTGCAATGTATATGGACGCATCCGTCCTTCCGGAGAAATCCGGCGGCGTGTGATTCTTGCCGGGCATGTGGACAGCGCCTGTGAGTGGCGTTTTCTGTATTGGATGCCCCGCTTTTTCCGGCCGCTCATGATTGCGCTGTTCAGCGGTCTGGCGGTGCTGACTCTGCTTCATGCGGGCGGGTCGGTTGCGTGGATTCTTGGCGGGGAGGCGTGGACAGTCGCATCCAGAATTGTTCTTCTTCAGTGGGTTCTGTCCCCTCTGCTTCTTGTCGGTCTTTTCTTCAGCGACTTGAAGCAGCCGGTACCCGGTGCCAATGACAATCTGACGGGCGTTTTTTCCTGCCTGGCAATAGGTCGTGCGCTGAAGCAGGGAGGGCTGTCCCTGAAGCATACGGAACTTGTTCTGGTCAGTATGGGCTCGGAAGAGGCGGGACTGCGCGGGGCGAAAGTGTTTGCCCGGAAACATAAGGAGGACTTTTCCGATGTGCAGACGCTTTTTATTGGTCTGGAGACGCTTCGCGACCCCGAGTATCTTACCATCTATGACCGGGATATGAACGGGATGGTGCGCCATGATGAACAGGTGTGCAGTCTTTTAAAAGAGGCGGGTAAAATCTGCGGGCTTGATCTTCCTTTCGGCAGCCTCTTTCTCGGCTCGTCGGATGCCGCCGTCTTCACGCAGGCGGGCTGGCAGGCGGGGCTGCTTGCCGCCATGGATCCTGCGCCGCCCGCTTACTATCACACACGGCTGGACAATTGGGACAACATGAGCCGGGACTGCCTGAAGACGGCTATACAGGTGACCTGTGCCGCCTTGAAGCTGTTTGATGAGGAGGCTGCAGAGCCGATGGAATTTTCGGATAACTAAAGGAAAAGAAAGATCCCCAAAGAGCGTGATTCCTGGATTACCATTTCCATACTGACTAAATCTTCCGAATCCATGCTAGCACTCTCCGTTCTGTTGACGAACGGTATCCCCGCCCGTACCAAAAAGAATCCCATTGCGGCGTTGATTCCTATTCTGACTCTCTTTACACGAAAAGCCGAAATTCAAGTGCAGGCGCCGGAGTCCTGTCCCGGCAAAGGCAGAGGTGTTTTAAAAATACTCAACCTTCCAACCACGCCTGAAGAACCCTGATCCCTTTTTCAGCGATAGCCTGTTCCTGCCTGGCATCAGCGGCACCGTCAGGATCGCTTTCCGGCGGGAGAGCGTCATAAGGGTCTTGGCTCTTGCGCCGGAACGCACTTCGGGTTCCGGACTTAGCCGGGGTCTTTGAACAATTCCTAATTCACCCCTGATCATACGGCGCAGGCTCCTGCTCTTCAAGCGCTCGGGATGCTCTTCAGCATTGCCCTACCCTCTGGAAGAACACTACTATGCTATCATGCATTACTCAGAAAACACGGGGACATTTCTAAAGAGTTACGATCACATTATTATTATATGCCTTGCTTTTTTAGGCGACATGTGTTAGTATTTTTTTGTAATAACCATGGGTTACATCACTAAGGAGGTAAGTGCCATGGCATTCTCCAATTTGTCTCTCGCCAATGCCAAAAAAAGGCATTTTGATTTCAGTTGCTTTTTTGTTCTTGTGTGGGGGAATGGCTTGAGGAAATAATCTGCCTCCGGCACCACTGGAGCTTTTAAATTCTGTCAGCTTCCAACAGTGGGTTGCGGACGGGGACGAAGTAGCCAAAGATATCTTCTTGCCGGCTGGTACAGAACTCGTGTTTATTTCCGTCACAGGATTACCTAGAGCCTGGTTCAATCTCGGTTATGTTTCCCCTGCACCTTCTACCCTTGTGGCGGAGACAGACGGTATGGCGGCTCTGGATCTCACCCATTATCTGTATTACCATCGTGTCTTTCCCGGCCATGACGACCAGGAGATCGAGGTGCTTTTGGGAATCATTTTCGGCGATCATGAAAGCTTTGAGATCACGGTAACAGTAGTTTGTGTACGCGGTGCGGACATGAGCAATTTTCCCGGAGATGGTTCTCTCTTTACAGGTACCGTTTACGAAATAAACGACGGGAGCACCGAAGAAGA
>Ga0116190_1002972_pt1 | contig 12909 bp, 12 predicted proteins | sample AD_JPNTR4_MetaG_FD_89808 | JGI IMG/M metagenome (GOLD analysis project Ga0116190, IMG submission 89808) | Active sludge microbial communities of municipal wastewater-treating anaerobic digesters from Japan - AD_JPNTR4_MetaG | ecosystem: Engineered > Bioreactor > Anaerobic > Digestate | place...
TGATGGCATTTATCTACACACTATCCTACCGGCATCTCGCTGTGCAAATTAAGCTTCTTTTGCTTCGGCGGGGACGCCTCAGCGAACGGGGTAAAGTTGCGCAGGGCGGGATTGTTGCCAGGCAAGCTTTCATGACCCATCAGACACCCCGCACCAGTTGCAAAATGCTACTGGTGCATGGCATCCTTGCCGTGCACATGCTGATTTGCTTCATTAAAACGCCAGCAGGAGATAACGCGCCTCTCGCCCCGGCGTCCCGCCGCGGGCAAAATCCTGTTCTCCGAGGCGTCTCGCCGAGGGCAAGGGATTTTATCAATTGTTCGTTCGTGGTCTCCTGACCACGGACAATTCTTGTTCTCATCCTTGGAATTTCTGCAACTTTAGCCCATTCTGCACGGCGGGACGCCGGCAGGAGAAATACAAACCGGTATTAACATGGTCAGGAGACCATGGTGGAACTGAGATTTAGTTTTGCTTCGGCGCGGAAGCAGGCACAAGGCCTGCACTTCGGCCTCAGCGAACGGGGTAAAGTTGCGCGGGGCGGAATTGTTGCCAAGCGAAGCTTTTGTTACCCATCGGACACCCCACGCCAGTTACACAACGCTACTGATGCATGGCATCCTTGCCGTGCACATGCTGATTTGCTTCAGTAGAACGCCAGCAGGAGATAACGCGCCTCTCGCCCCGGTGTCTCTCTGCAGGCAAAATCCTGTTCCCCGAGGCGTCTCGCCGAGGGTAATGGTTTTTTCAATTGTTCGTTCGTGGTCTCCTGACCACGGACAATTCTTTTCCTCATCCTTGGAATTTCCGCAAATTTAGCCCATTCTGCACGGCGGGACGCCGGCAGGAGAAATACAAACCGGTATTAACATGGTCAGGAGACCATGTAAGAACTGAGTTTGAGTGCTTGTTTTTTTCGTCGGCGAGGACGCCTCCGAGAACGAGTTTTATTTTGGTTTTATTGAATCTGCTCGGCGGGACGCCGGCAGGAGGTGATTGGACGCCGGCAGGAGATGAAAGCCTATGCTATCGGTGTCCACACCGTAGAGCGTTTGTTTTTTTGCTTTGGCTTGGACAGGTTTAACGTCGCGCGGTGTGGACACCGGCGACATGTACTCCCATATCTTTCACGGTCTGGAGACCATGGTGGAACTGAGCTCTTGAATCTGAGTAGCAATCGCAGGTTATGCCCCTTAATGCTTGCGCGCGGTTAAACCATAAAACAGAAAGCTTAATGAAGCTTACTGTATTTTGGACAGTCATATTTCTTTATTTATAAACATCTGCTTTACTCGCTGGCGTATAAATAGCATTAAGTACTTGTTTTAATTTCTCAAAACCTTCAGGTGATTTAGGGCTGTAAAACACACAGGATGTTGCATCTTCAGATAATGGTTCTTCTTCTCCCTTCTCCCAGTCTAAGTGCTTTTGATATACCTCCTCTATTCTTTTAAGACTTGCTTCTAATTCTCCTTCTTCTAGTTCACTTTTAATATAGTAGCTTACATATCCAACTCTCCCAGTATATCCATCTTTAATTCCTGTCATATCTCCTATTATGTAATACTCTGTTTCTCCATTCTCTCCTTCTTGGAAAGTTAAGACAACATCATTCTCTGGTGCATTACCACCATTAATACGGACTCCACTGGTGTAACGGTCGGAGAGCTTGACATTTAGTCCTATAGGACCTCCGTATGCCCCAATCTTCTCTTCAAGTTTAGAAGGTGTACGAGTAGCTATATTGTTTTCATTAATTAAAAGATGTGTTAAAGTCCCTACGAGTCCATCGAGAGCCCCATTATTACCTTCTGGCCAGTTAAGTAATCTCTTAAACTCCTCTGTACTAGTAATTTTAGCAACCTCTACGATTGAATACTCTTCCCCTGCTTTAAATGGTCCATTTTCCTTTTGATATTCTAAAAGGTTTCTAAAAAAGAGAGAGAGAACTAATTGTTCAGTAGTACTACCTTCCGCGAAGAGATTTCCAACAGCAATTTCTTCACTTTCAGAACTTTTGGTAAAATTGATAGTTTCTCCTTCCTCTGTTTCTGCAGAGAGTACCACCACAGCTACAGCAACATTCATAGCAACTCCAGAGTGATTCCTAAGAGTCCCTACGGTGATACTCTCACCGTTCTCACCTGTAACCTTTCTAGTTTCTAATAGTTCAAACTTGGTTCCTTCTGGAATATCAAGGATGGTGATATGGTTCCAATAGGACTCTTTTACCTTATCTTCTTCATATTCCTCTAATGAAATTAAAGGTAATTCATATAACACAGTCCTGTATCCTTCTTTCACTTCTACAATATAACCAGGTTCATGTTTCTCTATGTTGCTTGCCTTAAGTTCTCCTTCCCATTGCATAAGGTCTAACATCGAGTAATCAAAGTCCTGTGGGTCGATTTCTGGTTGTGGCGTTGGGCTTGGCGTGGGGCTTGGCGTGGCGGTGTTGGTTACGGTTGGCGTATGACTGGGCGTGGCAGTTGGCGGTACCAGTGTGGGTGTGCGCGTTAGTGTTGGGGTTGTGGTGTTTGTTGGGTGTTTCTCCGCGGGAACAATGGACTGGCTACAGGCGGACAAGAAAATCAAGATGATGAAGAAGATAAATTTGGTCTGATGGGCTAGTTGGCGAAGGGAGTTTTTCATTTTGAGCACCTCATTTTAAACTGCTGGGACTTGCTTGGATTCTACCATTAACGCGTTGCCATTCCGGCATTTTTGGGGTAGCTTAGCGGTTTTTGCTTGGGTTTGTTTCATGCCTTGCGTTATAAAACACAAGCTTATAAACCGTTCTTTTAACATGCATGCCAATTCTGCACGGCGGGACGCCGGCAGGAGAAATACAAACCGGTATTAACATGGTCAGGAGACCATGGTGGAACTGAGTTTAAGTGCTTGTTTTTTGCTTCGGCGGGAAGCAGGCACAAGGCCTGCACTTCGGCCTCAGCGAACGAGGTAAGCTTGCACAACGCTACTGGTGCAGGGTGTCTTCGCCCTGCACTTCTTTGCGCGTGGCGGATATGTTGATTGCTAAACGTTCGTGACCCATCGGACGCCCCGCGCCAGTTACTGATATCGCATACCCCAGCATCTCATCGCGGGCAAAATCCTGTTCCCCGAGGCGTCTCGCCGAGGGTAAACTATATTAAAAACAAAGCCAGCCCTAACACTCTGGGCTGGCTGATTAAGAGCTATTTTCAATGTCAGGCGTTAAAACTAGAGTTCTTCGTCAACAATGATTTCAAGCAGTTGCAGAATTTCGTCCCATTCTTCCTTAAAGAAGTGCAGGGTGACATTATTAAGTTCAAGGTGATAGGTTGTTTCGCCATCGGGTTCTTCGGCTTTCCATGCCAGATAATTCTCGGTTTCGGCGATCGTGCTGGTGATAGGATCTTGTGAGTTAGTCATAATTTACTCCTTTGTTTATCGTTTGCCTAATTATATCGCAATGCAAGGCGGATAGGAAAGCCAGCCTTTTTGACCGGGATTATTCCTGCGCTTTTCCGTCAGAATCAAGGTCCGGAGATTCTTCTTTAGACTTATCCCGCTTTTTGCGTTTGGATTTTGGCAGTTTAGCAAAGAGGTTTTTAAAGAAGCCGGCAACCTTGCCCCAAAGCTTCACAAACCAGGCGCTAATCGCCTGGCGGGGTTTTTCGGTCCACTGCCAAAAGCGTTTACCCCATTTGCGTAAAAACTTTATCACCCCAGCTTCAGGCGGTTTGCGGTAATAAACCATGCCCTCCCAGGGGTCTTCATCGAACAGTTTGCGCACCAGGTAACGCACCAGAAGGGTGAGCACAGCATAAGCCGGCGCGGCAAGGATGACACCCAAAAGGCCAAACATTTGCCCGCCTACCAAAGCCGAAATCAAAATCGCCGCAGGGTGCACGTCCAGCGCTTCGCTCATCACGCTGGGGGTAACAAGGTGATCCAAAATCACATCAATAAACAGCGAAACGCCCAAAACCAGCAACATATACACAAAAGGCGTCAATCCAAATGGCGTTGGGTTTTGAATCAGCGCGCCTATCGCGAAGCCCACCCAGCCAATAAAGGCGCCCAGATAGGGGATGAAGCGCCCAAAGCCGGCAATCACCGCCAACAGGAAATAATAGGGCACACCCAGCACGCCCAGCAAAGCGGAGTAAACGACAATGGCGATCAGAACCACAGTGAAAGTGCCCCGCAAAAAGGCGTTGAAGTTACCCGATATTTCCCGCCCCATTCGGCGAAGATCGTAATTGAACTCCTGGTTTTTAATGTTCAGGAAAGGTTTTTTCTGTCCACCGGATTCGGCGGTGATAAAAAATGAGACGAGAATAACAGTAACCAGATTGAACAAAAAGCTACCCACAGAACCCAGCATCCTGCCCATGTTTTTGGTGATTTCGCCAACCAAAGGCTGAACAAATTCATTGATTTTTTCGGTGATGAATTTGGTGTTAATATCGGGTGTTTTGAATTCCAATGGGCCAAGATGAACAGTCTGATTAGACAAACCCGCCAGAAAATCTGTAAATGCCCCCACGTTTTCCTGCAAGGTTTTGAACAAGCCCGTAATCTGTCCCACCAAGCCTCGTCCGCCACTAAACAGACCCCAAACCAACAAGCCGAGGATAATTAAATACAGCAAGGCTGAAATAAGTTTCCAGTTCATTTTGGTATGTTTGTGTATCCAACGCACAACAGGCTGGATGAGAAAAGAAATCAACATCGCGGTGAGAAACAATTGCAGATAATTGTTGTATTTTACTGCCAGAGCGATGGCGCCCCCTAACAGAAGCACGACCACAACCAGCTTAATTTGCCAACTCCAGGGTGGAGAAACCGCCCCACGACTGGAACGTGGCTTTTCCGCGCTTGATGGCGTGGGCTTTTCTTCAGATTCAGGTATTGCTTTGTTTGAGTCCATAACTTCCTTTTTTCTTTTCAGCAAGCACTTTGCTGATTCAATCGTTCCTGCACTCATTTTATCAAAAAAACCACAATCAACCACTCGAATCAAGGCTTTATCATCAGGTTTTTGCATAAGAGAAAAACATCTGATAAATGTTTTACAAACCGGGGGACGAAATTTGCGTACGGACAAGAAAGTTAATAAAGCGGATAAGAAGCTTATGCTAAATCCCCGTCATCATACGGGATAAACGGGTAAAATTAAACCAAGTCATATAGTAAAGGAGTGCTCAATGGAATATCGGAATTTTGGAAAATTAGACTGGAAGGTGAGCGCACTCGGCTTTGGCACGATGCGTTTTCCTGTTATTGATGGCGACAGCAGCAAAATTGATGAGCCAACCGCGACAGAAATGTTGCGTTACGCCATTGACAATGGCGTGAACTACGTTGACACCGCCTGGGGCTATCACCGCGAGCAGTCCGAGCCCTTTGTAGGGCGTGTCCTGGCGGATGGTTATCGCGAACGCGTAAAACTAGCCACCAAAATGCCTTCGTGGCTGGTTAAAGAACCCGGGGATTTTGATAAACACTTCAATACCCAGCTTGAACGTTTGCAAACCGACTACATCGACTTTTACCTTTTGCACACGCTTAACAAACGCTACTGGGATAACTATCTGAGCCTTAATATCTTTGACTGGCTTGAGAGAAAGAAAGACGAAGGAAAAATCCGCGCGGTAGGCTTTTCGTTCCACGACAGTTACGAAGTCTTTGAAGAAATCATCAATGGCTACGACCACTGGGACTTTTGCCAAATTCAATACAATTATGTAGATATCGAAGAGCAAGCTGGCGTAAAAGGGCTTAAACTGGCCGCTGACAAAGGTTTGGCGGTGGTCATTATGGAACCATTGCGCGGTGGTGGCTTGGCAAGCCCCGTTTTGCCACCAAGCGTCGCGGAAGTTTTTGCCCGTTCGGAACACCCATGGTCTCACATCGAGTGGGCGCTGCAATGGCTTTGGGATCAGCCCGAAGTCTCTGTGGTGCTTTCGGGCATGTCTACCCCCGAACAGGTTGAACAAAACGTTCAATTTGCAGGTCGCAGTGGCGTGGGCAAGCTTAGTGATGATGACCGTCAGCTGATTAGCGACGCCCATCAGGCGATGCGCGCTTGCAGCCCGATACCCTGCACAAAATGCGAGTATTGTCTGCCCTGCCCGCAAGGGGTGCGCATTCCCAGCATTTTCGCGATCTATAACGACGCGATGATGTTTAATCTCCAGGCATACGGCCAGCGCAATTATGGTTTTTCGGTACCTAAGGACGGACGCGCTGATCAGTGCATCGAGTGTGGGGCTTGTGAGGCACTTTGTCCACAGCAGATTGAGATTATTGAATCTCTCAAAGTCGCGCATAAGTATCTAACTGAAACGATATAGCGCCTTGTCACAAGATATGAAACAAGATGATTCCACCAGGCAGGATAATCCAAAGCGTTCGCGCGTTTGGCTTATCCTACTTTTGATCCTGATTTGCGTGTTAATCGGGCTGTGGATTTGGTTCACACCCAGTGGCTTTTGGGGCAAGGTTAACGCGCTGGGTTACAGTGTTTGCCATCAAATTACCCCGCGTTCCTTTGTGTTGGGCGATTCTCAATCGCCCCTCTGCGCGCGCTGCGCGGGGATGTACCTGGGCGCGTTGGTCACGCTCATTGCCCATTTCATTTGGGGCAAACACGGTAAATTTCCACCACTTTGGATTCTGATTTTTTTAGGATTAGGCCTTTTGGCCTTCGCGCTTGACGGACTCAACTCCGCTGCCGGGCTCATTTTGCCATCGGTCAGCTTCTACCAAACGACTAATCTCACCCGTCTGATAACAGGACTGGCAGTTGGCTTGGGAATCGGCTCTGTTTTAGCGCCTATCTTCAACCAAACCCTGTGGCACAAGTGGCTGTCCAGTTCCGCTTACGAAAAAGGATATCGCTTTCCTTTATTAATAGCAGTACTTGGCATTGTGGGCTGGGCAGTATACAGTCAGTTGCCGGTCTTCTTTTATGTATCAAATTTGCTGATGGGGCTTGGCATATTGCTCACCCTTTGGGTTATCCACACCACCCTGGCAAGCTTTATCTTGAAACGCAACAACACGGTCAAACAATGGCGCGATTTGGTTCTGCCGGGACTGCTGGGTTTCGTCATGGTCTTAGCGCAAATCGGTCTTATCAGCCTGGCTCGTTATTTATTAACCGGAACATGGGAACCTGTTGTTCTGTAGCGAGATTCCATAGATTATCTACTGTTTTTCTTATACAGAAAGTCTATAATAGTAGTGTGATTAATGCTTATTTGAAAGGAAAGCAATTATGGGTGGAACCCTAACTGGCATTTTTGGCGTATTAGGCGCGTTTGGTCTTTCAGCTTCAGCGGGTCTTAACGCTTATATCCCATTGCTTGTTGTCGCTTTGCTGGCAAAGTTCACCAACACCATCACGCTGGTCTCGCCTTTCGACGCTTTGGAAAGCTGGTGGACCATCGGTGTTTTAATCGTTCTGTCAGTTGTAGAGATTGTCGCTGATAAAGTCCCCGCGGTTGACCATGTGAACGACATCGTTCAAAGCGTCATTCGCCCAGTCGCCGGGGCAATTATCTTCGCTGCCAGCGCGAACATCATCACTGATATCAGCCCGGTACTGTCCCTGATTTGCGGATTGCTGGTAGCTGGTTCAGTCCACGCCACAAAAGCGCTTGTGGTCAGACCCGCCGTCAATGTGAGCACCGCTGGCGTAGGCGCGCCCGTCGTTAGTACCGCCGAAGACGCTTCAGCGGTCGCCATATCCGTACTATCTGTAGTAGCCCCCATCCTTATGGTTATTCTCGTTTTCTTGCTGATTTGGCTCATCGCCTGGATTGTAAGGAAGCGTAGAAGCAAAAAGGAAGCTCAATTAAAAAAGGAGAACTATGAGCAACAACTTTGATCCAAACATCCCACCCCAGGAACAAGCCCCACAGCAGGCTCCCCAGGGCCCAGCGCCATATCAGTCGCCTCAACAACCGCCCCAACCGGCACCCTATCAAACCTTGCCACCCCCTCCTCCGCCGGCTCCCAAAAAATCGTATTCTGTTTGGGCAATTGTCAGCCTGGTCGCTGGCATTCTGAACTTCAAGTTTGCGCCTTTCGGTGCCATTGCCGCTCTGGTAACCGGTTACGTGGCGCGCAACGAAATCCGCGAAAGCAACGGCACGTTGGAAGGCCAGGGCATGGCTATCGCCGGTATCGTCTTAGGCTGGGTAGGGCTGGCATTCAGCATAATCATGGTGGTTCTAAGCGTTTTGTTTATGGTCGGCATGATTACCAGCACCCCACTGGTTTGTGGCCCATTCTTTGACTGGCTGCACTCACTGCCTTAGTTCAGGAAAACTGGCTAAGATTTAGCTCGAATTAAAGTAAACACGTCAAGTCTGTTTTTGCAAGATCAGAAATGGTCTGCCAGCAGATTTGGCGTGTTTTTTCGTCAATGTTTAAAAGAGCGAATTCATCCAGGTCTAATAGTTCCTTTTGACTGTCAGGATAGACGAGCAAATCGAGTGACAAATCTTCCCATTCAATTCGGTCATCATAGAAAACAGCCGGACGGGATATGTTGAAGTAAAGACATTTGATTAGATTGCTCTGTCCGGCATAGATTTGGAAAAAATTGTACCAGCGGTCGGTGAAATAAGATTCCACAAAACGGTCGCCAGGCTCAAGCAAGACCTTGCCAGCATAGCCAGGATTGCCATTGAAGCAAGCGTTAACACGGCGACTATTTGGCGTTTCGCTAAGCAGTTGGCCAGACCAGGTGTATATCTTTTCTGACCCAGCGTGATGTTTGATGATTTTGAGTTGTCTGGCAGGGTTTGGAATGTGCAGCTTTAACTTTTGAGGCATTGAACTTTCTCCGTTGGCCAGTAGACCTTAATTTTTTCGCCCATCACGCACAAATGTGGAGTTTCGATGGATAGCACAGTTCCTTGCGCGGTACGCAGTTTTGTTTGGTATCGCTCTCCCATGTAGACACAATCCAAAATCTCACCTTCAAATTGAAAGGGTGTTTCATTCATAAATACACCGATTTGCACGTCAAAGGGACGCAATAGCCAACGGGCATCGTCGTTTGTCTTGGGCTTTTCTTCCTGAATCGCATTTTTAGATAAATCGTTCACGCTGATGAGATTGCCCAGACCTAAAAACTCTGCCACCCAGGCGTTCGCCGGGCTTTCAAAGAGCTCCTGCGGACTGCCGTCCTGCACAATCACCCCATTGTGCAAAATGAGCAAACGGTCTGCCAGACCAAAAGCTTCCTGACGGTCGTGGGTGACGTAAATAACTGGCTTGTGGCTGTCGCGCAAGGTTTGGCGCAGTTCTTTGGTGAGTTCATCGCGCAAGCCACGGTCAAGCGCGCCAAGCGGTTCGTCAAGCATCAAGAGGCGCGGGTCGGGTGCCAAGGCACGTGCCAAAGCCACGCGTTGCTGTTCGCCACCCGAAAGTTCGGTAACAGGTCGTTTGGAAAAGCTTTCCATACGGATTGATTTAAGCCGTTCACCCACGATTTTTTCAATCTCCGCTTCAGGACGTTTTTGCATGCGCAAGCCAAAAGCGATATTTTCGTAAACATTACGGTGCGGAAAGAGGGCGTAATCCTGGAACATCAAACCAAAACCTCGCTTGTGGGCAGGCGTTTGGGCAAGGTCAACGCCATCCCAGTAAACCGTGCCGGATTCCTCCTCCTCAAGCCCGGCAATTATGCGCAACAGGGTACTTTTACCGCTGCCCGATGTGCCCAAAAGGGCAATGATTTCGCCCTGGGCTAAATCAAAGCTTAGTCCGTTCAATAAGGGCGCGCCTTCATAGGTTTTATAAATATCACGTATGCTCAACATCAAAACACTTCCTCACCCGGCAGATGAATCTGCTCGATTATCAAACTGCCTGCCACACAAACCACCATCAAAAGACTCGACATCGCCAGTGCCTGCCCGTAATTCAACGCGCCGGGTTGGGAAAGATAGCGATAGATGGCAACCGGAATCGTGGGCATGGCAGTATTGCTCAAAAAGCTTGATGCGCCAAATTCACCCAGCGAAATCGTAAAAGCGAAAAGCAAACTCACCGCAATCGCTCTAAAAAGGACAGGCAAATCGACTTCCCTAAACACGCGCAAAGGGCTCGCGCCCATACTCTTCGCTGCCAGACGCAGATTTTCCGGAATTCCCCGCAAGGCAGGCAAAAGCGTGCGGATGACCATGGGCAAAGCAACCAAGGTATGGGCGACAGGAATGAGCGCCTGAAAACGTCCCTGGGTAAGCACTGTGCCACCGAAGACAATTAAAAAGCCCAGACCAAGCGTCACCGCGCTGGCACCCAAAGGCAACATGATAAGGGGTTCCAAGAAACGGCTCAGCTTACCCGATTTTTGAATAGCGTAAACCGATATCAGCCCCAGCACCGTTGCCAGCACCATGGTTATACTGGCATAAATCATAGAGTTGCGAATCGCGAGAATGGGGGGCACATAAAACAGGGATTGTTCCCGGTTTTCGAAAAGTTCGCGGTAGTAGCGCAAAGTGAACCCTGTTTTTAGTTCACCACGCTCACCCCGCGCCGCGTCAAAGGTAAAAAAGGAACGCGTTAACAAACTCAAGGTCGGCGTTACCATCAGTAAAAGTAAAACAACAACCATGACGATGACAAAAATTTTCTCCCAGCGTGTTCTGGCTTCGCGCAAACCGGAGCTTTCAGACGCCAAAGCGGCTTTGCCATAACGCGGTTGCTTACTGCGATTTATCAACACACTCACCAAAAGCGTAAAAGCAAGTTGCACGATTGAAAGTAAGCCCGCTACCGGTAAATTGAAGCGGTTCACAGCCTGGTTGTAAATTTCCACTTCAAGCGTTAAGAATTGCGGCCCACCCAACATGAGCACCACGCCAAAACTGGTAAAGTCAAACAGAAAGACCATAAGCGTCGCGCTAAGAATAGCTGGCATCAGTAAGGGTAAGGTTACTTCCTTAAAAGCCCGCCAGGGAGACGCGCCCAAATTTTGCGCTGCCAAAGGCAGGTTTTGCCTGAGGCGACTTAAACTGGAGCCAACCATGCGAATCACAATTGACGTATTGTAAAAAATATGCGCCAAAAGGATGGCACTAAGACTGTTGAGCATATTAATCGGTGGCGCGCTCAAGTTAAACAGGGACATCAAGCCCAAATTCAGCCAGCCACGTGGACCCAAAAGCGTGTTAAACGCGGCAGCCACGACGACTGTGGGCAGAATAAACGGTATGGTAATCAGCACCCGCAAAAACTTGCGCCCTGCAAAATCAAAACGCGCGAACAAATAAGCTGCGGGCAGTCCCAGAACAAGCGTCAGCACAGTGGAAAGTGTGGCCTGGTACAGGGTAAAAGCAAGTGGTTTGGTGATTTGCGACCATCTGAACAATTTCCAGCCCTGACTAAACTGGGCAGAAAAGACCAAACGGAAGATCGCCAACAAGGGCTGATAAAAGAAAATCAGCAAAAACGCGAGTGGCAGCACCCATAACAACAGCGTTTGCCAAATGGAGCGTTTCATCATGCGTGTCTCTTTATACCCTTTCAACAATGCCAAGCAAACATTCGCTTAGTTGCTTAGCATTAACTCAAGCCACTGTTCAACCCACAACTCACGGTTTTTGGCAATATAGGCAGGGTCAAGCGTGGCGGGTTTTTCAGGGATTTGGCTGGAGCGCGTAAATTCATCGGGCAAAAGGGCTTCCGGCAATACCGGATAAACAAACATCTGCAAGGGCAAGTCTTCCTGAAAGTCCTTGCTCAAGAGAAAATCAATAAACTTTTCAGCCAACGCGCGCTGCTGAGTGCCTTTCACGATGCCAGCGAACTCAATTTGACGCCAACAGGCATGCTCTGCCACGATGGAAGCCGTCGGCGCTTCATCAAGTTCTACTTCGGCGTAAATGAATTCCGCGACAGGACTGGATGCATAAGACACAACCAGCGGTTGCGCCCCCTTGCCCGACGAGCCTGAAAAATTGCTGTAGTAGGCAGTTTCCCAGTCTGCAGCAATAACGACCTGATTGTCTTTGAGTTGTTTCCAGTAGTCAAGCCAGCCATCCTCACCGAAATGGGCGATGGTCGCCATCATAAACGCCAGGCCAGGTGATGAAGTGCTGGGATTTTCAACAGCCAGCAGCCCCTGGTAGGCAGGCAGGGTCAAGTCTTCAAGCGAAGTAGGTACCGCCAGTCCATGCTCCGCGAACCAGGCTTTATCGTAGTTGATGCAGACATCGCCATAGTTAATCGGCAAGACGCGGTTGGATGTATCCAGCTGAAAACTGGCATCAATATGCATCAAAGCGGGGGACTGATAAGGTTCAAAAATCTCGTTTTCGAGGGCGCGGGACAGAAAACTGTTATCAAGACCATAGAAAACGTCCGCTTCACTGGCACCTGCGGTACTGGTAAGGATAAGACGGTTCAGCGCGCTGCCGGCATCGCCAGCCTTGATAATGTTGACACGCACATCGTTTTCACGCTCGAATTTTGCCAGGAGTTCTGCCGTGATATCAAAGGAATCGTGTGTCATCACATTCAGCACCCGACTTGCTGATAAATTATTTGTATCAGGCGCGCACGCGGCGAAGAGCAGCATGGATATCGTGAGTATAAGCAAAAGTTTTTTCATCATTTACCTTTCAACTACGCTTTGTCAGCGTTTGTTTTCGTGTGAATAACTAAAAGCTCGCCTTTCGATATACTGACCCGTATGGTTTGCGCAAGGGCAAGATTGCTGACGCCACGGCTTGTGCCAAAAGGCAACCATTCATCGCGCAAGGCGTAGGCCAGGTTTTGGGTTTCATGCACCAGCGCATCACCGCGCCAGGGGATTAGCGAAATTAAATCCTGGGGCTCGGCATCAAGCGTTATTTCGTCGTCAAACAGAAATACGCGTGTTGTGCCATCATCAAA
>Ga0116190_1002975_pt1 | contig 12903 bp, 12 predicted proteins | sample AD_JPNTR4_MetaG_FD_89808 | JGI IMG/M metagenome (GOLD analysis project Ga0116190, IMG submission 89808) | Active sludge microbial communities of municipal wastewater-treating anaerobic digesters from Japan - AD_JPNTR4_MetaG | ecosystem: Engineered > Bioreactor > Anaerobic > Digestate | place...
ATTTATAAGCATATTTTTCTATTAGTGTCCATTAGAAAATACTGACTAAAAAAATAATCCTAATATCATATTGTTCTAATGGACAATTTGGGATGATTGTCTCAATGCCGGTTTCCCAGCGATAATAAGGAATCTATCGCTATACTTTTGGTAGCAATAACAATTATGTCTCAATGCCGGTTTCCCAGCGATAATAAGGAATGACAACAAAAGAAAAAATCATTTGGGTGGTCACTTTGTCTCAATGCCGGTTTCCCAGCGATAATAAGGAATTTAGAGATTTTGGACAATGGATACAAGGTTATTGAGGTCTCAATGCCGGTTTCCCAGCGATAATAAGGAATGCAATGGCAATATTTTCTTTGGCAATCGGTATAGCCGTCTCAATGCCGGTTTCCCAGCAATAATAAGGAATAGATAAAAAAGATCTAGAATGCATTATCAAATTTGTTGTCTCAATGCCGGTTTCCCAGCAATAATAAGGAATTAAAAGAAGAAGGAGGAAAAGAAATGAAAAAATTTGTCTCAATGCCGGTTTCCCAGCAATAATAAGGAATTTTAATTGGATTTTTATTGTATTTAATAAGTCCATTGTCTCAATGCCGGTTTCCCAGCAATAATAAGGAATCCAATGTATGTCAATCATTTATAAAAAACTATTTCATTATGTCAAAGAACGAATGCTTTCAATAGTTCAATTCATTTACCATTTTATATTTTAGCAAATTGGCCGTAACCCACATTGGTTTTGGCACCTATTCCGAAATCGAGCAAGATTTTCTGAAACAGCTCTTTTTTAAGGTCTCCATTTATTAAGTCGTCCTTCAAATAAAATTGAAATTTAATTTTTACATTGGGCAATATCTTAAGAAATTTTATGGGATTTGGATTTTTTAGAGGATTCAAATGTGGTGTAATATAATCCGTTCCTAAAAACATTCCCTCTCTATTTCCTTCATAGAAATAAGCATCATAGAAAATGTCTCGTTCATAAACAGGAATCTGTCTGTACTCAAGACGATTCGTTTTTTCATTAAAAGAGCAAGGTTCTTTTCCTTCAAAAATGATAGTGCCTAAAAGTTCTACAAAAAATTCAGCAGAAAAAGAAGGAAATTTATTAATACAATTTTCTTTCTTCAATTTTTCAAAATAGCTTTCAAAGGAATTTTCCAACTCTTGATCATCTTTTCCTAAATATTCGAGGATAGTCTTCGCCTTTTCTTTTACGTATTTCTCATTTTTATGATTGGGGAAAGCATTTCTAAGAACACCTTTTACACTGTGACCTGGTATATAAGGTATTCCTGTAGCATAATCGAAGAAAAAACCTATTTTGAAAGCTTCCTCTTTATCTTTCTTACTATTAAATATAGCTTCATGGGTATAACCACTGCCTATCAACAAACCGGGATAAGTAGTTTTAAGACAAAAAGAATTATTTGCGTTCGGGATGTCAAAATATTGCTTTGCATTCGTAATTGAAACTTTGAGAATCGTTTCATTCCGATTAACAAGAATATCATCATTAGAATGGGAGGACTCGAAATAATGCTTATAATAAAACCATCCCAGGTTAGCATTTTTATATTTCTCTATTACAGTAGGCATATTATTTCATTTTATAGGTTCGTAATGCCAATTTTAAAGCTGTAGCAGCATCCATAATTTCTTCTGCTTTTTGTTGTTGCTCTTCTGGAGAAAGGCCATTCAAAACTTCTGATAATTTATAATCGGAATAATTATGATCATTTGCGTTGTTGATCATGTACTTTATAGCAGCATTAATTAGTCGTTTATCACTTTTACTGCCAGATTCCTCTTCCTCGTAAAATATAAGAGCTGCTCGAATACCGGCCTGGATAATGTTGGCACCCAGGGAAGCGATATAACCTTTGTACTCTTTAGGGATAGAGCCTTCATTGTCAATAAATTCTTTATTATTAACTTTTACATTTTCGATTGCTATGAAAGCCCTTGGTATATAGACATCTACTCTGTATTGCATAATTAGTTGCTTTTAATTTCTGAAAATGAACTGTAGCCATAACCAATAGAACCGTTGGCTCCAATTTGGACTAAAACATTCCCTTTAAATAGCTCCGTAAATAAAACATCATTGTCAGGATATAAAACAGTGCTCCAAAACAAGGATAAACGGGGCACTACCTGTTCATACCACAAGTTTTGACTTTCACCATTTTCCAGATAGTTGCGAGCAATTACCGGCAAATGCAAATCATTGACAAGCCGATCAAAATAATTATTTTTTACAATGACTATTTCATAATTATTAAATAAATCTTTTATATTCTGATCTAATTGTACATTTTCAACATATTTTGCTTGAATATCAAAATCTTCGATAGTTGCATCATTTAGATTTTCAGAAAATGTCATTGCTATGAATGTTTCATTACTTAATTCATTAATGAAAGGTAATAAAGACTTTCTTAATTCACATTGATCTGGGAGTCTTTCGCTCAGCTCAGTTAAAATATTGGGGCAGGTAATGTGCACAAATGCCTGTTTATCGCATCGGACAGGAATAGCCAGCAAATTGGCATCAAAAAATTTATAGGTGCCAATTTCCGAATGATCATGATCCGTTTTGCCATCTGTCCCTTTTTCGGAGCCAAAAACCTTTTTCATTTCACTAAAACTTATGGAAGAACAATATTCTTTAATGCCTCCTTTCAGGGAGCTGGCGTGAATGGTAGGATACTGATAAGTAGGATCTCGTTGTACCAACTGGTCGATCACGCCATAGTTTGCCTTCCCGCTGCCTACATGCAAATTGGTTATGCACTTAATTTTATAAAAAAGTTGGTTCATAATATATTGAGTTTAAATGTTTGAAATGCGTTATATCCTATGTTTCTGAAATTGGTTTCATTTTTCAAAGCGTTAATGAATTTGTTCATATTATTATTAGGAATAAAAACGGATCCATTAGGAATAAAAACGGATCCTCGTTTAAGCAGTTGAATACGCTTGCTACTTTTATTTAACCCATAATGATTGTGAGTTGGATCTGTTGTATTACATAAATTGCGAAATGGAACATTATCACATACAGCAAAAGAACAATCATCTATTGATTTGGGGTCAATAAAAGCATCACAGGTTAAGACAACCGCATTATCTTCAGGATGGTATATTTCTTCAGGCAAATCCTCTTCCATTACTTTCATATGAAATATCGTATTTTCTTTACCCAAATTAACGTCTGCATCTTGAAAAGTTACTTTATCATCTGAAAGAGTCAAATAAAAACCAAAGGCATATCCTTTTTTCATTTTGAACCATACTTGTTTATAGAAACTGTCTTCTTCCGTTTTCCCCTTATAATTTTTATTAACTCCGACCCGTTCCACTTCCTCATAAAAGTTATCTTCCAAGATATCGTTTTGATTTTTAGTATTTCTCCACCTCAAAGCATAATCTTTTTTAGGATCATAAAATGGGAGAAAATAGTTGTCGCCAATTTTTTTCAAGTCATGAAAAAATTCAGGATAGGTAGGCAAATATTTTTTTGTATCATCGTTATCAATTTTCACCAGATGGCAAGGACTTAGTGATAAGATTTTCCCGAATTCCAAATTTTTGTCATATTGGAAACTACCACAGCCAATCCATTTACACGCTTCATCTTTTTTTTTCGGAATCAAGTTATTATGATAAAGGAAATCATTTTGTTTAAGGATTTGATACCTGACCATACCCAATAAAGCAGTTTGCTGAGGAAGTGGGTTTCCTTTCAGATAATAATCGGCAACTACTTCTTGTTCCCTGCCAAAAAAATAAAGTTGATAGGGTGTTAAGGTAACGAAATAAGTTTTATTCATCGTTTTCATCAATTAAATGTTTCATAAATCGAAGAGTACTGTATAATTTCCCAATGTTACTTTTATCCGCTTCCGTTTCTTTTTCCGGTAAAGGAATATTATCATAAGGAAAATCCTTCGCCAATTGATAATAATAATCTACTACATCTTTAATGAAATTTTCCTTATTGTTTTTTGGAGCAGTTAAATCGACATCAAATTCTTGATTAAAAAATAGGTACAGTCGATTTTTATCATTTGCTATTTGATTTAGCAGCAAATGATTGATTCTAAGTTTAAAAATAATCGATGTTACCAACTCTTTATCCAATGGAATTTCGGACATAAGTTTTAAAAAGAGTTTATAAGACTCCGTTTTATTTTTATCAACTGTAACGGGAAAACTTTGTCCACTATGTTTGCGCAGTTGAAAGCATACTTTATTTTTATCCCCTTTTTTTGCTTCATCTCGTAACAGATGATGAGCGGTATCACGCGATTCGTTCAGTGGAAACTTATAATAGCTATCACTCACGCCAAAACTTAAAGTTGGTTCCTTCACTAGAATAATTTCCGACCCGTCTTTTTGATAAAGATCTTTCAGATTAACATTTTCTACAACGTTTTTCTTAAAAATCTCATCAATTTCTTTCAATAATCCGAAAATACTTTTCAGCGTAGGCATTACATTTCCATCCTTGTCTAGCGTCATCGTAGCAATTGGAGCAAAAAATAGCAAGTCATCCCCGCCTGAATAAACAGGTTTTCCACCATATTTACTTATCTTTTTTGTAGCTTTTTGGGAGAAGTTAAACAAGGCTTCAGAAAATTTTTTAATTTTATCAGCATCTGAACCAATGGCGGCTATTGTTGCTCCTATATTATCACCGTCAGCTTCAACAACAGCTACATATTTATGATAAGGTCTAAACGTTAGCCGTTGTTTGAAACTTTCCTTTAATTCATTGATAAATTTTTTCTGATTTTCACTATCCTGCTTGTTTTGTTCTTTAGAATTATTCGATTTTTTATTTAAATTGTTCTTTACTAAAGATTGAAAATCCTTTTTATTTATTTTTCGAAAATCATCGGTCGCTATCTCAAGTAAAGAAGGAAAAAGAAAATTTTGGCGAGACGTAAATGCCTGTTTATAAAATATCTTTCCATTCAGATGATCTATTCCTGCTCGCCAGTTGATATCGGTAATATCCTGATAATATTTTTCTTGAAGTTCGGCACTATCCAATAACTTATTAGCCACCAAAACAATATTGTTCTCATTTTTGCCAGTTTGGAGTTCTACAGGCAGAGTAAAGGTAATGACGGTGATTCGAATATAATTTTTCAAATATTCTTCAGGCAGTTTTTGATCATTGCCGGTAAGTGTACCTGAATAGGTTGATAACTTGTTAAAAATATCATTTTTGATCTCTTCAATTTCATTTTTTATATCTCCTTGATAGATAATTCGATCCGAGAAAAAACCTGCACCTAGTCCATCAATTTCACTTGATGGATCATCGGGATAAAATGGAAGAATGGGCAATCCTTTTGATTTCATTTGTTCTATAATTTGTCTGGTGATGTATGAAAACAAATAGCTTGCTCCCCACAGTTCTCTTGATTTTCTGACCTCAGAAAATGTTTTATAAATCGGACCGATGGAAATGGCGGTATAAGTATTATTCATGGATAATTATTTTTTTAATGGTGTATAACCTGTTAAAGAAAGATAGTGACTTTTAACAATTTTCATACAAAAAGATACGAAGTCTTTTAATGAAAATTCATTTGGAATTTTAATTGAAGGATCTAAATGTATTTCAGAATTTTGATTAATAGTATTATTTACTTTTTTAAATATCGAAAAAGTAGGACTGTTCTCATGTAAAAATTGAATGGGTATATTATCTTTCCCGACTAAATAGATATTTTCATCAATTATTTTAAAAATAACAGGACTTTTAAATCGCTCCAATTTATTGTTACAATTTACTTTAACTGAAATCTTTACACTTCTATTATTTGTTAAAAAATCAAACACTTCTGCTAATCCCAATAAAGCCCTTATATAGTAATAATTATCATCGCTATTATTTGGACATTCAGTGTCATCACTATTAATTGCACATTTAGTATCATCCCAACTTTGCTTTAAATTTATATCAATAGGATCGCCATTAACATCTTGCTTTAAAGTGTAACCAAATTCCTTTATCTTTCGCTTGAACCAACGTTTTTCCCATCTTATATTTTGTTTAGCAAAATATAAAAATAAAAGTGATTTTTGATAACCTTCGTGTCTATTATATCCCGCTTTCATTAACTTATAATCTTTCTGGATAATTTGGAACGGATCTTGACCATTACAAGTTTTCTTGTAAACAAAATCATAATTTTTAGTAAGCCATGATTTAACATCATTATTGATTTCTTGTTGAACTCCATTCAATTTCATTGAGAAAACTGTAAATGAACCGAATCCTTTACCATTCCTTGTACCAAAATTTTCGACTATGAAAAATTCAGGTAAAATGTCAGTGATATATTTTAATAAAGGTTCGTTGAATGAAACAATTTCGCATTTAATTTTATCGTATTTAATTCCTTTTTTGCTTAACATTGATAATTTATTTCTGAAATCATTCCTTAACTGATAGTTATTGTTTATCCTTATAAACAATTGACTATATTCTTTCTCCTGAGCAAAATAGGGTGAAAAATTGATCACTTTATAATTTCTTTGAACTAAAAGATTTTGTTGGTTTATGGACAATCTTGAAGCAATAATATATTGATCAGGTTTGTTATTATTTAAAGGTATTATCTTCATCTTATAATCCAGCGCCGGTTGTTCTCCGTTTCCTATCAACCAACCTAAACCTTGTGCTATGAATTTTCCCTTTTCATAAGAATTCAGGTTATTATATTCGTCTCCAATTGCTCTCGCAATCTCGTCTCTTTTAGATTGGTAAGCTGAATCCTCACCCAGCCTGGTTAAAATAAACCGATCGAGCTTGGGTTTTACTTCCGATGCACGGAGGGTTGCTCCTTCCTGATCGGGCTGAAAATGAATCAGGGGAGTATGCTGCTTAAGCGTTACTTCTAACTTATACATATTGGTGAGGTTTTATAAAGAAAATTTTTTTTGATTAACTTGCTCATATTTTCTATTTGCTTCATCTTATCTTCAATAGACAGCGATTGAAAAGATTTGTCTTGTGATAATAATTTTAACGCTAAAAAATTGATTGCCTGTTCATGCTTTTCTTGTTCAACAGTTTGTAATGAATGATTGCATTTATCAAATTCACTTTTCAGAGCTTCCACTTCCTTTTTCAAGGCATCCATCTCATCCGTTTCTTTTTGGGCATGGTAAAGATCATACTGAAACTTTTCTAATCCTTTCTTTCTTTCATATTCATTTCTTTTTTCTTCCTTTTGAGAAATTTCCCGGAATACTTTCAAAAAGAGGATGGTTAACGTGATGAAAACAATTAAAAAAATAATATGCGGAAAGAAGTAAGCAAAGGAGTTACTGTTCGCAGCATAATTTGTACCGTTGCCGTTGAAGGTAAAGACAATCCAAATGATTAACACTAAAATTTCTATTATCCCGATTAAGGCAAGATATATTCCTGATTTGCCACATTGATTTTTACTGTCATTTATTTCTCTTGTATCCATAGTTATTTATTTTTAAATATTTTAAGAAGCAAAAACATTATAAGCGAAAGAGTTAAACCGCCTATCCCAATTAAAAGTATTTTCAAATTGGTGTATGGTTCACAACCTATATTAAAAAATGCATAAAAAAGGGAAGCCGGTAGAAAGATTATAGCAATGTAATTCAGTATCTCGGCATTTTTGTTACGTATTTTATCATCTATCAAATTGATGTATTGATCCAGTTCGGCAATTTCTTCATCCAATTCCTTGATATGTTTTTCTATGCTCAACGTTTCATAAAGAAGATTATACAATTCTATCCCCTGGTCTTGGGCAGTAACTTCCGAGAAATGAATTTGATTAAGAAATCGAATATATTCCTTATGCAAAGAGTTTACATGCTCGAGAACAAGTGGTTCTAATCCTTTTCTTTTGGGAAGGGTGCTTACCTGTCGAGTTACTTCATCTGAAAAACGCAATCGGGAAGCACGCTGCACCAAAATAAGTTCTACTATGCGAGAATACATTGTCCGCATGTGCACTGCTACAATATTTTTAGGGATCCAACTCTCTTCTGTTAAACACACAAAAGAATAGCGGGACATGCCGAAAAGTGTTCCTTCCTTTTGCCATCTTTTATTGGTTTGACTCTTTAATAGACTTTTTCTCATATCTTCGTTTGTACAGCTTGGACTGCTTACATCAACATAAATGTATTTGTACCAGAAATCATTTGTCTCTTTTTTATCCAGGAAAAAATGCTCGAGAGTTTCATCGTCATTCTTGAAAAAATTAGCCAAACTATTATTGCCATACCAACAATTTACGAACATCCGGTCATCAATAGCCGGTGTGATTTCAATATCTTCTGATAAATCGAGAATCAAATTTTTTATGAAACAGGCAGGCTTCCAGGTTTCAGGATGAATTTCATAAGAAGAAAAGTCTTCCTTATAAAGTGTTGGATCTCCATTTAACCCTTTTATTTGAATATAATTGGCTGTTTCAGATCTTCCTTCAATATCGGCATAAAAAGGTGGGAAAATGCGTCTGCCATATTGGTTTATTTTTAAAATATCATCAGGTTCCCATTGATTCTTCAGATGATTGGCTAAATAAAAAATCAAGGTACCCACGCCTGTAACATATAAGTTCAAGTTAATAGCTTCTACTTTTAATTGATACGTTTTATCTTTTACGGAAATAATATAGCTAACATCCCGTTGTTGCGGTTCTTGCCTTTCATAATGATAAATAATAGAATCTTTCCCCCCATTATCGTACAAAACAGGATGTACAAACTCATAGAAAAAATTTTTCTCATTGTAAAGTTGTTCTTTTTCAGTCTCATTTAATGGTCCCGGATTTCTTAACCAATTGGCATAAGGATTGACAGGTATGGCGGACAAATCCGTTTGTTCCGCAAACAAACGATCTTTCATCTTCTGATTTTCCCATTTAAATGGGAAATAAAAAATGTGATAACTATTCATAGTATTATTGATTGACCAAATTGATTATGTTATCTTTTATATTGATAATTTCTTCTTCAGAATAAATATTCTGAACAGTACCGATAAAACCTTCGTCACCGCCACCATGAAACATTTTACCATTTTTAATGGCTTCTGAGTAATAGTTGACTATTTTTGTTTTACCTGTTCCATAGTAAACAAGTGTACTGGAGTTATAAATCAACAGCTTTTTGTAGGGATACAAACGATCACATATAGGAGAAAAGCGATTAGTCAAAGATTTTACGACAATAACATCTTTATCAATGGTTTTCCCCTTAACAGAAACTTCTGCTTTTTGTTCGTCATCGGGAGTAACTCCTTGTGCCTGCCTGTCAAGGAAACGAATTTCCGAAATTTCTTCCGCAGTTGCTCCCAATTGTTGCATGGCTGGTATGTATCCCTTGTCATTGGCTGCAATCAATTGTTGCTTCCTCGATAAGTGAACGCCAATTATATCGGCAACCTGCTCGAGAGAAGAAGGTCTTCCACTAAATTCATTGTGATGATCAATAATGTGGTAATTGGATGGCAATTTTGAAGTATCTTTAAAATGCAATTCTACGCCATATATTTCTACCTCTTCTTTGTTACCATATTTATTCAAAACTTCCTCGTATTTGGATATCTCGGCATTCTCCCAATTTAATCCTTTGTCAAAAACAAGAATATCTGGAAAATTTTTTAAAAGCTGTTTTATTTCCATCATTTCTAAATCATGACCTCCTAAAAGAAATATTTGTTTTTTCATATTTTTATTCAATTATCTGTTTTTATAAGATATCTTCCAAGCCCGTAAACAGTTTCATTGCCAACGCCTAAAGCCTCCATAAATTTAAGCATAGGCAGAAATTGATTGAAATATCCTTCATAGATTTGTTTGCCAATATAGCCGGAAAGTGGCATTTTGTTGGCTGATTCTTTCTTGGAAGTGTTTTTCAATGTTGTTTTGTACATGTCAACCAATACGAGGCTTGCATGGGTGGCATAATTTATCCAGTCTTCAAAATATGCTAAAGAAAGCTCATCAATGTCAGTTTTTTCAGGAGATATGTAAAGCATCGTCAGTTTTAATATACGAGCTACTGCCGACCGCACCAACTGATAAAAACTTGGAAAACCATTGCTTTTATCCTGATAACTCAGAGTAGGATTTTTTCGCATAGTCTGTTTGAACAAAACAACAGGAGTTAGGAAAGTTATCTCAATACGTGTTTTATGTTTGTTTTCAGAGAAAGATTGATAATCAGAAAAAATTATCGGATAAATTAAAGATTTAATTTGATCATTATTCCCCGTCGTTAACAAATGTAGTTTCCCATCATAAGATTTTTCACAAATATCGATAAGAGAAAAAGGAACTTGAGGATGTCCCATTCCCTGCTGACACATAAGTTGAATAGCATGAATAAAATGTTGATAATAAGAACTCATATTTCCAATGAGGAAAAGGGAAAATTTGAAAATTTCTCCTTCTTTTAAATACAATCCTTCTTGTGTATTTTCAAGAATTGTTCGTTTTTTCTGTCCAAAAATCTTTGGAGATAACTCAGAATGAGCAACAAGATATTCTTCCGGTAAGGCAATAACATATCCTTTCGGAAAGCCTTCCTTTAATTCCTTATACATTGGATGAATTTCTGTTAAAGGAAAATGATCAATCAATTCAAGCAAATTTACTTTGTCATTAACAATCACTTGATTTGCAGCCTTTAACAAATTATTTCTTAAAATGGCTCCTGACCAAGCTTCCCATTGTGTCGAACTTGTTGCCACCATTCTTATCTCCAGGTGATGATAAAAAAGATTATTGATAGGAGAAAGCAAGGAAGTCTGAAGCATGGTATATTTTTAAATATTTGTTAAATTAAATGGGTAAGTAAAATTATAACTTCTTTATTATAAAATATTTAACTAAATTATTAGAAAAAGAAAATTATTTTAATTTTTGCAAATATATAAATAAAATTAATAGATTATTCAAAAAAATTATTTTTCACAAAAATATTATCATGTAATATAATCAATTGTAAATAAACAAATTTTCTGTCATCAAAATTGATAAAATTTGAATGCCATTTATTTGATTCTATAGAAAAGCATCTTTTCTGGGAAGTTGATGTTAAAAAATGCATAAAAAATTAAGAATTAATTTTAGACAAATTTTCGTCTTACCTTGTCCATATTTCCCTCGTATCTTGTCAATACCAAGTCCAAACTCTTAAGTAACAAATTATATTTGTTTCTCCTATTTGTTGGAAAAGCGACTTTTCTGGAAACTTGGCAGAAATATATATCTTTTTTAACCAAATTCATTAATTTTGCAGAAAAATTTGGATTTTGAATTCAGTACAACTGATGAAAAAAAAGAAGCAGCTTCCCATTCTTGAAAAGGTAACGATTACTGATATTGGTGCCGAAGGTAAAGCTATTGCAAAAGTGAACAATTGCGTAGTTTTTGTCCCTTATGTGGTGCCGGGTGACGTGGTCGATTTGCAGGTTACACATAAGAAAAAAAATTACATGGAAGCCCGAGCTGTAAAATTTCATCAATATTCTAATAAACGCTGTCAACCTGTTTGCCAACATTTTGGTATTTGCGGCGGTTGCAAGTGGCAAATGCTTCCTTATTCGGAACAATTATTTTATAAACAGAAACAGGTGGAAGATCATCTTTTACACATTGGCAAAATTCAATTTCCGCCTCTTTTACCTATTTTGCCATCAGATAAAATAGAATTTTACCGAAACAAGCTGGAATTTGCCTTCTCAAATAAACGTTGGAAAACTTCGGAAGAAATGCAGCAACAAAAAAGTCTGAAAAATGAAAATGCTGTGGGATTTCATATTCCAGGAAAATTTGACAAAGTACTGGACATTGAAAAATGCTGGCTGCAAGATGATATTTCTAACAAAATCAGAAATGAAATCAGAAGATACGCCACGGAAAAAGGTTTTAGTTTTTTTGATCTTCGTCGTCAGGAAGGTTTTTTAAGAACAATGATCATACGAACTTCTTCAAATGGAGAGGTTATGGTTATCATGACTTTTTTTGAGGAAAACAAGAAATATCGTGAAAATTTATTGCAACATCTTGCAGATACCTTTCCCCAGATTACTTCTCTTTTGTATGTAATTAATCCAAAAGCTAATGACACCATCACCGATCAGGAAATCAATATTTTCAAAGGAAAGGAATATATTTACGAAGTAATGGAAGATTTGAAATTTAAAATTGGACCCAAATCTTTTTTCCAGACTAACACTGCTCAGGCCTGTAAACTTTATCAAGTAGTAAGAAATTTCGCTCAATTAACAAGTAAGGAACTGGTATATGATTTATATTCTGGAACTGGAACCATTGCCAATTTTATTGCTCGCCAATGTAAACAAGTTATTGGAATTGAATATGTTTCTGAAGCGGTAGAAGATGCCATAGCCAATTCTGATTTGAATCAAATTAAGAATACTTCTTTTTTTGCCGGCGATATGAAAAAAATTATGACACCTGAATTTATTCAACAACAAGGTCAGCCAGATGTAATTATTACTGATCCGCCACGTGTTGGCATGCATGCAGACGTTATCAAAGCCATTCTTCAAACGCATGCCCAGCGAATAGTATATGTGAGTTGCAATTCTGCCACACAAGCTCGTGATTTGAATTTAATGGATGCACAATATCGTGTTGTTGCTGTTCAGCCTGTGGATATGTTTCCTCATACGCATCATGTTGAAAATGTAGTATTGCTTGAACATCGGTAAACAAATAAATATACTTGAATAAAACTTATAGCTTAAATTTTTAAATTATCATGATTAGTTTTTTTATTTCCATTGGACTTTTAATAGCAGGTTATTTTATTTATGGAAAAATTGCTGAACGTATTTTTGGC
>Ga0116190_1002976_pt1 | contig 12896 bp, 7 predicted proteins | sample AD_JPNTR4_MetaG_FD_89808 | JGI IMG/M metagenome (GOLD analysis project Ga0116190, IMG submission 89808) | Active sludge microbial communities of municipal wastewater-treating anaerobic digesters from Japan - AD_JPNTR4_MetaG | ecosystem: Engineered > Bioreactor > Anaerobic > Digestate | place...
CAGGTAAAATTTCTAATACTCTATTAGAATCATCTAACACAAGTGTTCCAAATTTATGAAATTGACTACCATCAAATATATAATGTGCTTTAATCTTTTTCATCAGTAATTACATAATTCAAATTATATGCATCTAAATTTTCGGATAAACTAAATCTTGAAACAGGTGGCAAGTGTTTTATAAATAATCCACACTCACTACAATGTATAGTATACTTATTTATTTCAGTTCCACAAGCCGGGCACACATGAGGATTTTCAATCCACTGTTTTTGCTTTTCACTTAATATTTCTTCATCAGAATACATAGAAGTAATTTGAGATTTTATATTAGAAATAAATATGTGAATATATACCATTCGAATAGAATAAAACAAAACCATACATATTCCACAAAACCATAAAAAAAAAGAAACAGAGAATTTTGAAAATAATGCCGAAGCAATTATAAAAAAAACAAGGAACTGAAGACTTTTTTTATATTCTACCGAAATTAGAAAATTACTGTTTTCTTTATTTATAATATATCGTATTATACATTGTTCTTCAATAAAAAAAAAGGTTGATATACTAACTACAAATTCTGCTTTATTAGAATTATACTTTACCGCTTTCGTATTTTCTAATAAATATGTATGTAAACTGTGAATTGCATTTGGTTTAAGCAATTCTTTAGAAACAGAATAATTATATGTATAAGAATTGCCCATTCTTACAAGTATTAAAAATCTACTTCATTAGGGTCTTTGGAATTTAACTGTCGTTGTTGTCTTCGTTGTTCCAATTTAGCTTTTTGAGCATTCATAGAATCAATTACTTGTGTATATATATCCTTAATTTTCATATTCATAGTATAATACTCAATATTCATTTTAAACAAAGTATCTGAATATCCGTACTTTTGATGAATCTTTGTTTCATAATGTTCTTTTGATAAAAAAATATTAGGTTTGTCCATATTATTATATGAATTCACAACACCATCGTGAAAATGAATGTCATATAAAATTTTTACCATTATGGATTCAGGAATTTTTTCAAAGTTTACTTCATTTTTTTTGCCTGAATTACAAGCAAATAAAACAAAACAAAACAAATACACTAAAAACTGTTTCAAAGCACCCATTTATCGTTCGTTAAACTTAACGCCAATCATTACTTCATGTGATCCATTTGAAGCTTTACGTAAAGTTGAATAGGTAATATCATAAGCATATCCAAATGTTAATAGCCTACGATAATTGTAACCAAGTAATAATGCAATAGCATCACCGGAACGAACTGAAACTCCTGCCCAAACTGATTTTTCGTAAGTTAAACATCCTGTTAATTCTAATTGTACCGGCGTTCTAACAGTTTTACGAACCACTACACTTGGTTCAAAAACAAAACCATAACTTAATTTCATTTTTGTACCTGCTATTACAGAAGCATGACTGGTAATTCTGTTTACTGTAGAATTATCAATAACTAATGTATCGTTTATTACCTCTATTTTATTGTTAAATAATTGATCTAACGATAATCCTGCATAATAATCTCTAGACACTATATAAGCACCAAACGTAGCATCAGGACGCAAATATCTGTATAATGTTTCATCAATTCCATATTCAGGCTCAATGAACGTAATTCGAGAAATATCAATTTTATATTCTACTAAACCAACATTCATTCCCAATGAAAAATCTGTCCTATTATCAATTGGCAAAATATATGAATATGCTCCATAAACACCGAATTTTGAGAAAGCTCCTTGACTATCATTATATACTATACCACCGACTCCCATTGGTAAATTACCATATCTACCATGTAAACTGAGTGATGCAGTAACAGGTGCATTTTCTATGCCTGCGAATTGATATCTATTATTTACTTTTGCCTCATAATAATTTTTAGTTCCTGCTATTGCAGGATTAATTAAAAAATCATTAAAAGTATACAGAGTATACATTGGTGTTTGTTGTCCTAATGCAGTAAGCGACAAAATCAATAAAAAAGTATATATAACTATTCGTTTCATGTATTTTTAATAAAGTATAGAAATTGATCCTGCCTGTGGCGGAGTATTATTTACGTCATTATATTCTATAATATAATAATATGCTCCCATAGGCAATTGTTTTCCATTTTTATTAGTTCCATTCCAAGGATGTTTATAATATTCTCCTTCATTTTCATAGACTTTAACTCCCCACCGATTATAAACCTTAACAACAGCATTTGGGCACATATACAAATATGGTATAATCCATGTATCGTTTTGTCCATCACCATTTGGTGTTATACCGGTAGGTATAAATAAACTTGAATATACATTTACAAATACACTTGCTTTTTGTTTACACCCATGAGTAGTAACAGCCTCTGCAAAATAATAACTTGGTTCTTTTGCAGTTAATTTTAAACCATAATTACTCGAAGCTATATATGTAGCTTCATTTGTTACAGTATCTGCCAATTGACCTTGTCCGGTTTTTGCAGGATTTTTTGAAGTCCAATTTATTGACATAATACCATCAGAATCTACATCCTTCAACACATACCATGGCTCTACGGTTGGCACTATATTAAATTGTTCTTTTTGAATAGCAAATACAGAATCAGTTCCCAAATAATTATCAAATACATCAAGAACTTCTAATGCAAATTGTATTGAATCATAATGATTTATAACATAATTTGACAACGGTGATGTACATCCATCAAATTCATAAAACATAGTAACTAATGAACTATCTCTGTAATATGACGTTAATGGATTTACCCAAATAGTTTTAGCAATTTTTGACGATAAATCTGATAATTTATTGGCAGCAATTGTATTCCATGTATATGTTTTAGAAGTATTTACAGGGGTATAATTATGTGTGAATGATTCTTGCACATCTGCTTCTAATTGAATAGAATCTTCTAAACAAATAGTGTGTTTTGAATATACATTATCATCAGGACTCATAATTTTAGCATCAAGATTAATCAACGCATCAACTCTACCGGCAGGCATTCTGCTAACACATTGATTTGGTCCGGTAAGATTTACAAAATATCCGTTTGTATTCTGCTCTAAATGAGTTGCTTTACGTGTTGTTTGATTACGAGAATCTTCCCAACGAATTGTATATTCAGGAAAATTTGATAAAGTTTGATATTCTGCAGGATCATTATAATTACCCCTTTTTGTTGTAATACTTACTATTTCAATACTACCTTCAGGTTTATTAGCACTTAATTCCTCATCGGTATGATAATTACAACGGGTATGAGTTATAATAGTATCAATACTACTAACTACAATAGGATTAGTATAATTAGCAAATACATTATAACATAACCCTAACGAATCTAATACAGTAAAGAAATACTCTCCCGCAGGTAAATTCGTTTTAATTCGGTTAGTTTTATCTTTAAACCATGTTGACGTTGTAGTTTCATTGTGCCAACGAAAACGATACGGTGGATTATTACCTATAATAGTATCAAGTTTTATAGAACCTGTACTGGCAAGAGTACCACATCCGGTAAGTTCAACAGTAAAATGGGCCTGAATTTTTGGTGGTTGATTCATTACATAAGTAGCCTCCTCACTTAAACAACCTCTAGTGTCTTTTGCTACTACAGTAAATGTTCCTGCAGGCATATTTTTAATGTCGGCCGTTTTTGGTTGCTGTGGTATTCCATTGTAGGTCCAAGAATATGTATAACCCGGATGACCGCCAACCACATTTGCTCTCACAGTTCCTGTTCCTTGATTACAGAAAATTGGTTCCGGTTCTGTAAAGGTAATATTCATTTTTTGTGGGTCGCGTAGGGTATCAAATGTATATGAGACTTTACATTTTTTATTATCAATTACCGTTACTGTATATTCACCTTTAGCAAGACCGGTAGCTAAAGGAGCATTTAAACCGGAATTATGACTCCAACTATAGGTAAATGGAGCATACCCATTGTCTAAAGCTACTTCCAGTTTACCATCAGAATCACCTATACATGAAATTAAATATCTGCTATTTTCGCTTAATCTAAAATCAGATATATCATCAACTTTAGCACTATCTGTGACTTCACACCCATATAAATCGGTAATTTTTACAGAAATATAATCATTCCAAGCTTTTGAATTAACAAATCCTGTTTCTCCATTACCCCATTGAACAGTAAATGGTGGTGAACCTGCTAATATTTCAACGTGCATAATTCCCGTAGAATCTTTACAATATGAAGGTACATCGGTTACATAAAATCTGCGTGATTCAGGTCGTTGAGTAATAGTAAAGTATTTTGTAATACTACATACACTAGAATCTTCATTTACTGTAACACCATAAGTGCCTGCTTTAACATTTGACATTTTTGGTCCAAAATTTCCGTTTGTCCAAGTATAATAGTAATTAGAACTTATTCCATTTATTGCTTTTACTTCAAGTTCTCCTGTTTCTCCTCCATAACAATCAACATTTGTTTTGTTTACAACATTTACATCAAGAGATTTTTTTACTACCGATAATACTTCTGTTTTTTTACAACCATTATTATCAGTAATAGTTACAGCATATTGTTGATAGCACAGTGAATCAGCTACAGCTCCGGTATCTCCATTACTCCACTCATACGTATATGGTGCCGCACCATTATCTGCTTCAATTTTATATTTTTCATTACAAACGTCACAAAAAGTAATTGCTTGTCTGGTAAATGTAGCTGTCATAGTAGTAAAATCATCAACAGCTGTTATTGTATCTAAAGTACAACCGTTACTATCTTTGAGTTTTAAAGAATATGCACCTGCGGGTATATTTTGTAAAATAGTATCTGTACTTCCCGTATTCCATAGATATGTATATGGAGCTACACCTCCTGCCGGAATTGCCGCAGTTTCTCCATCAGCATTTCCACACGAAGATAAAACATTTGCAAAACTAACTTCCAAACGTGGGATTATATCAAGTATATCAACACTATCCTTAATTTCACATCCATGTGCATCTGTTATATCAATGTATTGTTTACCTCCACATAATGCTACCGCCATAGAATCTGTTTCACCATTCGACCACGAATATGTATATGGTGCTACACCACCCGAAACAAGTCCACGTGCAGTTGCATCACAAATTCCTTTACATTTAATATCTGTAACCTTGTCTAAGGTAAGTATTAATTGTGGTGGTTGTGTTATAACTATTTGATCTTGTAAAGTACATGAATTTGCATCGGTAATAGTCGCTGTATACGTCCCCGCTGTTAACCCCGAATTTAGATTTGTTGTTGCATCATTGTTCCACACTATAGAATATGGTGCTATACCACCTTCGGCATTAACTAATGCCCATCCATCATTACCTCCATAACAAGTAATCATAGACGAATCTCGTATAATAATTCGAAATACATTTTCTTCTATAAATTTAATAGAATCAACCGCTTTACAACCATTATTATCAGTAGCTTCTATATAATATGTGCCTGCAAGTAAATTTGATGCAGTAGTTCCGGTTGCTCCATTTGACCATAGATACGTATAGGGTGATGTTCCAAATGTTGCTAATGCAGTAGCAGTTCCATCAGCTCTACCTGCACATCGTATTTTATTTTGTAACGTTGACGCTTTTACTTTAAGACTTGATGTGTCTTTTACAAATAAATTTTTAAACGTTGTACATCCATTTTTATCTGTAACTGTAACAGAATAAATTCCAACAGGTTTGTTTATTATAGAATCAGTTGTTTCTCCGGTACTCCACAAATAGGTATAAGGTGCTGTTCCTAATGCCGGTTTAACCCATGCACTACCGATTGATCCATTACATGTAGTTTCAGTAATACCAAAATTTGGAATACTTACCGTAGGTATTGTTGTTACTACAATACTATCCACAGCATGACATCCATTACCGTCGGTAATATCAACAATATATTTACCTGCAGGAACATTTGCTATTGTAGAATCGGTAACACCATTTGACCAACTATATAAATATGGTGCCGTTCCATTTACCGGTGTAGCTATAGCCTTACCGTTTGACTGCCCCACACACAATACGGGTGACATTTCAAATGATACTTTGTAATCATTTACTAAGGTTAAATCAATAGAACTTGAAACCACACAAGCGTTATCATCTGTAACAGAAACAGTATAAATTTTAGGTTGTAGATTCTTTATTGTATCATTAGTTTCACCCGTACTCCATAAATATGAATAATCATTTGCAACTGTTCCACCTGATGCTTGAACATATAAAGTACCTTTTGTAACATCATAACATACATCAGCATCTATTTTTATTGTATGAAGTATTGTATCGGGTTGAGTAAGAGTAATATTATCGGTAGAAGTACAACCATTTTTATCTGTAACAACTATTGAATATAATCCTGCTTTTACATTACCTGTATTTGCTGTAGTTTCACCATTTGACCATGCATACGTATATGGAGTTACACCTCCTACTGTTGTTGATTTAATTTTTCCTGTAAGTCCATGACATGCGATAGGGTTCATTACCGAAACGGTTGTATTTAATTTATTTGGTTGTGTAATTACCACTTGTGCCGAATCTATACAATTATTATTATCGGTTAGCACTACCTTATACGTTCCTGCACCTGCATTAAGCGCTGTAGTATTATCGGGTATAGCCCCCCCTGCCCATTTATATAACTGAATTGGATTTGTACCACCTGTATAAATAACTTTTATAGGTAATTCATCACCAAAACAATTTACAGATGCAGGTACTGGATTATTATTTTGTAACACAATACTTGGAACTAATTTTTGTGGTTGTTGTAAATTAAATTCTACAATATCGGTACAACCATTAGCATCAGTAAATGTAATAGTATAATTTCTGCTACCTAAATCTGTTCTGGTTGTATTATTTTTTGTTGAATCATTATTTGGGTCGTCCCATAAATACGTATATCCAGGAGTTCCCCCTGTTGCGCTAATTTGAGCTGTTCCGTTTTTATTTCCAAAACACAGTGGCATAGTAAAATTATCAACAGAACCTTTGATAGCTGTTGCAGGTTGCGTGAGTGAAAAATCAACACTATCTTTACATTGTTTACTGTCGCTTACTATTACCCTGTATGAAGTAGCCGATAAATTTGTTCGCGATGCTCCTGAGCCGCCATCACTCCATGTATAGGTAAGTGGACTAATTCCATATGTTGTTGATAGATTTGCTTTTCCGGTAGGAATATCTTTACATTTTAAGTCTTCTTTACTATCAAGATGTATTGCAATTTTGTTGGCAGGTTCGGTAATAGTAAAATATGATGTATCGGTACATGAAATTTCATCACTTGCCACTACATAATGATTTCCGGCAGGTAATTGCGTGTTAAGAGCTCCCACATAACCATCACTCCATGTATAGGTATATGCTCCGGTTCCATTTGCAGCAATAGCACTTACACGGGCATCACTTTGTCCTTTACATTCTACTTGTTTTTGAATAGTGGTATTCACAACCACATCTTCCGGAACAATTGTAGTTGTTGTAGAATTTATTTCGCACCCTACCGCATCGGTAATTTTTACAATATATACATCAGGACCAACATTATAAATCACAGAATCATTGGGGTACCCTCCCATACCGTTCTGCCATGAGTAACTATAGGGACGTACTCCACCCGTAACTTCCACGTTAACCGTACCTACCGCTTCGCCTCTACAACCGGCACCTTTGATTCGCGATGTATTTGCAAAATAGGGGATTGCTGTTAATACAGCACCATCTAATCCTATTCTTTGAGATGTTAAAACGTTATCTACTAAAATAGTATAAGATATATTCTCAGACAAGTTACTAAAAGTATAAACGGTATTAGTAGTTACTCCTGAATTTATAATAGTAGGAGGATTTTCAGAGCTTATCAACATATAATTAAATTGACCTACATAACCATTCAAAGTTATAGTAACCGAACCATTTGTTGGAGCAATACAGGTAGGATTTTTCCATGTAAAACTTACTGTTTGCGAAAACGTAGTTCCAACACAAAAAAATATTGAAATAATGAGTATGAGTTGTTTTTTAGTCATATGTAATATAAATTATTGTAACACAAAATTTTATACGCCTTTTATAAGTTTTGTGTTATATGTTTTTCTGTAATTTTACCAAAAAACATAAATTTGTGGTTAAAAATACAAAAATAAGAATTTAAAATAGTGCTTAAATCTATTTTTTTTTAATAATAGTCTGTATTTTTGTCATAAATTTTAAAATTGCAAACTATGTCGATACTGAAAACAGAAAATATTGTAAAAAAATATGGAAGCCGAACGGTTGTAAAAGGTGTTTCGATAGAGTTGCATCAAGGTGAAATTGTGGGTCTTTTGGGTCCTAATGGTGCCGGAAAAACTACATCGTTTTATATGATTGTAGGGTTAATAAATCCAAATTCCGGACGAATTATATTAGATGATATTGACATTACCAAAGAGCCTATTTATAAAAGAGCTCGAAAAGGCATTGGCTATTTGGCTCAAGAAGCTTCGGTATTTAGAAAATTGTCGGTGGAAGACAATATAAAATCAATTCTTGAAATGACATCGATGAGTAAAGAAGAACAACACGAACGATTGGAAACGCTTATTCAAGAGTTTAGTTTGCAAAAAATACGTAAAAGTTTAGGAATTCAACTTTCGGGTGGAGAACGTCGTCGTACAGAAATAGCGCGTGCATTAGCAATTAATCCAAAATTTATATTACTCGACGAACCCTTTGCCGGTGTAGACCCAATAGCGGTAGAAGATATTCAAAGAATTGTAGCCGCATTAAAGAAAAAAAATATCGGAATTTTGATTACCGACCACAATGTTCATGAAACACTATCGATTACGGATAGAGCATATCTTTTATACGAAGGTGATATTTTAAAATCTGGTAATGCACAAGAACTTGCCGATGATGAAATTGTTCGAAAAGTATATTTAGGAGAAAATTTTGAATTGCGTTAATTACATATAACACTTACCGGATTTGCCGGATTTCCAATGCCAACAGGTTTTTCTAATTGTATTTGAAATTCTTCGCCAACAATATCATGAGTTTTAATTTTTGCTATTCCTCTTCCAAATAAAAATAAAGTATACTTGGGATTCATAGTTGCTGCAGTTTTTATATCAACCAAACCACCTGATTTATCTTCGGTTTTGCGTCGTAATAATCCTCGACCATAGTAAGCTTTCGCATCATAAAAATTATATGATATAGCTTCACTAAACAATTCAATAGCAGCATCGTATTCTCCTTGTTCTTTTTTGATAAGCGCCATATTGTTATATGCAGGTGTATATGTATCATCTAATTCAATAACTTTTAAAAAATCTTGCATTGCACCTTCATAATCTCCAGTTTTGCGACGCAAAACTCCTCTATTATAATATGCATTAATAAATGTTGGATTTATTTCTATAATTTTTGTATAATCTTGTATTGCATTAGGATAATTCTTTTTACCTGTTTTCAATACCGCTCTGTTGTAATACCCAATTACATCGGTAGAATCTACTTGAGTAGCCAACGTAAAATCAGAAATTGCACTTTTAGAACTTTCCAGATTTTTTTTAGTTATCCCTCTATTTATATAGGCTCTTGTATCTTCAGGACGTAATTCTATAGCTCTATCATAATCTTGAATAGATAATTTATATTCTTCTATATCATTGTATGCAATTGCTCTATTAAAATACATTTCATAGGTAGGATATATTTCAATTGCTTTAGTATAATCAGCTATTGCTTCCCTATCATCTTTTAAATAATCTTTCGCAATACCTCTATAAAAGTATGCTCTCCAATTTTGAGGATTTGCTGTTATTACTTTAGTAAAATCATCAATAGCTTTGTTATATTCTTTTTGATAATTACGAATAATACCGCGTGCTATGAGCAAATCTTCATTCAACGCATTGTTTTCCAGTAATTTATCGTAATCTTCGACTGCTCCTGCGTAATTTTTCATTTTAAAACGTGCAGCAGCTCTATTAACATAAGCTTTTTGAACTTTTGGATTTAATTCTATAGCTTTTGTATAATCAGCATTGGCCCCAGCATAATCTTTAGTATAATATTTAGCATAAGCTCTATTAAAATATGCTTTAGCCAATTTGGGATTCGCAATAATTGCTTTAGTAAATTCGGGAATTGCAGCGGCATATTTTTTACTTTCTAAATATATTACTCCCTTATTATATGAAAAATCAACATTTGAAGTATCCAATTGCGATGCTTTTTCAATATCATCAAGAGCTGATTTTATATCACCTGCATTATAATATGCAATAGCTCTGTTATTATAAACATATGCCAAAGCAGGCTGCAAATCAATAGCTTGCGTAAAACTTGCAATAGCTTGACTATAATTTTGTTGTTTTATATATAATAAACCTCTGTTATTATATGAATCAGCTTCAAATAAATCAAGTTCTATTGCTTTGTTGCATTCTATAAATGCTCCGTCTATATCATCAAGCATATATTTAGCAGCACATGCATTAGCATATGATTTTGCTAACTTAGGTTGTAATTCTTTAACCTTATTAAAATCTTCCAATGCCAATGCAAATTCTTTGAGAGAATATTTAATTGCTCCAATGTTTAATAATACACATGCATTATTTGGTTGTAATTCTGAAGCTTTCATATAATCTTCTAAAGCTCCTTTTATATTCTGAAGTTTATGTTTGCAACGACCTCTATTATAATACGCATCAGCAAACTGAGGATTAATTTGAATAGCAAGAGTAAAATCTTCTATTGCACCTCTATAGTCTTGTAATGCTTCGCGAGCCAATCCTTTATTATTATATGCATCTGTAAAATTTGGTACAATATCTATAGCCTTTACAAAATCGGATATAGCTCCGTTATAATCTTTAAAAGACATTTTTAATAATCCTCGTTTATAGAGTGTATTGGCATCTTTAGGGTTTTTTAATAGAGCTTCATTATATTGTGTTATTTGCCCCCTAAAATCTTCAAGATTTTCTACTTGATATGATAATAATAAACTCTGAAAATCTAATTGTAAAACCTGCTGCACTCGTGGTTCTCCTTTTATCATGCCTTTAAAATCTTTAAACTCATTGATAAAAACAGTATTTCCTTTACTGTCAATTGTTTGAGCTACCAATTGAGAATACATGAATATAATAACAAAACTTATATATATAATAGGTGTATGTTTCATGTGCTAATTACATTTTTTTCTTATTTCACTGAATGCTTCGTCCATACCCAATTCTCCGGCTTTACTTAAATCAAGACAGCCTTGTTCTATATCATTTGTTTTAATTCTATATAGACCTCTATAAAAATATGCCTTTTCATTTTTTGACTGTAATTCAATTACTTTGTTGTAATCCATAATAGCATTAGGATAATCTTCAACATTGCCGTATGCAAATGCTCTTTGAGCATATACAGAAGCATCCCATGTATTTAATTCTATTGCTTTTGATAAACTTTCAACCGCATTAGAATACAACAACAGTTTATTTTCTAATACTCCTTTATTATAAAATGCCGAAATATTTTGTGGATTAATTTGAGTTACTTTTAAAAAATCTTGAATTGCTTCAGCATATTTTTCTGTTATTACAAAAGCAATACCTCTATTATAATACGCGCGTTCATTCAAAGAGTCCAATTCTATAGCTTTACTAAAATCCTGAATTGCAGTTCGAGAATTATTTGCATTAAAATAACATAATCCTCTTTCAATATAAGCTTGCACATCATTTGACTGTAATTCTATAACTTTTGAAAAATCATCAATAGCTTGTTTTGTTTCTTGCAAATATGCGTTTGCCATACCTCTGTTAAAATATGCATCAACATTGGCAGGTTGCATAGCAATAACTCGTGTAAAATCAGAAATTGCTGCTCCGTATAATTGAATTTGAATACGACAAATACCTCTGTAATAATATGCATTTGATTCGTTGGTATTAAACGAAATTACTCTTGAAAAATCTTGAATTGCCTCGTTATATAATTTCATATCTAATCGAATAAGACCACGTAAATAATACGATGGTGCACTTATAGCATTTACCTGAATAGCAGTGTTTAAATCTTGTACTGCCCCTGATATTTGTTTGAGTTGCACACGCAACAAGGCTCTATTATACAATGCTTTATCATAGAGCGGATATATTTCTATTGCTTTTGAAAAATCAGCCAGTGCTCCATATATATCCTTAATTTTTGTTTTTGCCACCCCTCTGTTATAATATGCTTGAGCATAACCCGGATTTATTTCTATTGCTTTTGAAAAATCAGCAATAGCTCCTCTATTATCATCTAATCTGGTTTTTGCAATACCCTTGTTTGTATACGCTTTTGCATATTTAGGGTACAATTCTATAGCTTTTGAATAATCGGCAATAGCTCCTTTATAATCAGAAGTAATATCTTTAACGTATGCTCTATTAAAATATGCTTCATACATTTTGGGATTAACTTCAATTGCTTTTGAAAAATTTGAAAGTGCCGAAGTGTAATCTTGTAATTTTACATGTGTATTTCCGGCATTATAGTAATCTATTGCGGTTTGACTATAGCCAATCATACCACTCAAAAAACACAATGCAAATACAATTATTCTCTTCATTCAGTAAAAATTACTCTAAATATGAGCAACAAATGTATGAAAAACAATTTATTTTTTATGTGACTTATATCAACTTTTATTGTTAAATAGAATCATTATTATATTAAGTAGTATTGTTTTTTCTTTAAAAAAAAACACTGTTGTCCGATAAAAAATTAAGAGAAGGAAGATGTTAGTCTTCCTTTCTCTTTTTTTAGTAGATTTGGTTCGACTAACTATTCTACTATGGACAAAACTACATATTTTTTTGGTAA
>Ga0116190_1002980_pt1 | contig 12885 bp, 10 predicted proteins | sample AD_JPNTR4_MetaG_FD_89808 | JGI IMG/M metagenome (GOLD analysis project Ga0116190, IMG submission 89808) | Active sludge microbial communities of municipal wastewater-treating anaerobic digesters from Japan - AD_JPNTR4_MetaG | ecosystem: Engineered > Bioreactor > Anaerobic > Digestate | place...
CCAAAAAAATATGTAGTTTTGTCCATAGTAGAATAGTTAGTCGAACCAAATCTACTAAAAAAAGAGAAAGGAAGACTAACATCTTCCTTCTCTTAATTTTTTATCGGACAACAGTGATTTTTTTTACAAAACCAAACTTATTATATATATCATTTTAAAACTTGAAAATATTGAAATGTGAGTATTAATAAGTATTTCTACACTTTTGTAATTTTTTTATAAAAAATCAATAGTGTAAAACTAAAAATACATACTTAGAAAATTTACATAACATAAGATTTTACCATAAAAAAAGGCTGTTTAAACAACAGCCTTTTTTTTTACTAATATGCAAATAACGGATAATGCAGCATCATATCATTCACCTTCTTGCCTACTTTTGCAATTACAGTATCATTGTCCGGATTTGATAAAACTTCATCTATTAAATCAACAACTATTTTTATTTCATTTTCTTTTACACCGCGTGTTGTAATAGCAGCAGTTCCAACTCTAAATCCAGACGTTGTAAATGGAGTTCGAGAATCAAACGGTACCATATTTTTATTTATGGTAATATCTGCTTTTACAAGTGTATTTTCAGCTTGTTTTCCGGTCATTTCAGGGAATTTGGTTCGTAAATCTATAAGCATTGAGTGATTATCGGTACCTCCCGAAATTATTTTATAGCCTTTGTTTGTAAAAGCATCGGCCATAACAGCAGCATTTTTCTGAACTTGTTTCATATATTCTTTATAACCGTCAGTTAAAGCTTCGCCAAACGCAACTGCTTTTGCTGCAATTACATGTTCCAACGGGCCACCTTGAATTCCCGGAAAAACGGCAAAATCAAGTAACTGAGTCATTGTCTTCAACTCTCCTTTTGGCGTAGTTAATCCCCAAGGATTTTCAAAATCTTCTTGCATTAAAATTAATCCACCACGCGGACCACGTAACGTTTTATGTGTAGTAGTTGTAACTATATGACAATGCGGAAAAGGATTATTGAGTAATCCTGTAGCAATTAATCCGGCAGGATGAGCAATATCTGCCATTAATAAAGCTCCAACAGCATCTGCAATGTTACGCATACGGGCATAATCCCAATCACGAGAATACGCAGAGGCTCCTGCAATTATTAATTTAGGTTTTTCTTGCATTGCAAGACGCTCCATTTCATCATAATCAACACGCCCGGTCTCTTCATTTACTCTATAAGCAATAGGACGATATAATAATCCTGATGAATTTACCGGTGACCCATGTGATAAATGTCCACCATGAGATAAATCAAATCCCATAAATGTATCACCCGGTTTTAAAACCGTCATTAATACTGCCATATTTGCCTGAGCTCCCGAATGTGGCTGTACATTTGCCCAAGTAGCTCCAAATAGTGATTTTGCTCTATCTATTGCAATTTGCTCTATTTGATCTACTACCTCGCAACCGCCATAATAACGTTTACCTGGATACCCTTCGGCATATTTATTTGTTAACCACGATCCCATAGCACGCATAACTTGATCGCTAACAAAATTTTCTGACGCAATCAATTCAATGCCATGCAATTGACGTTGATGCTCTTTTTCTATTAATTCAAAGATTTTTGTATCTTTATTCATCATGGATTATTTTAATTTTTTTTTTGACAAAAGTAACAAAAAAGATATTTCTATTAAGATAAGATATATATAAAATATTAACAATTACTATCTATTATTAATAGATTAGACAAATAACCAAATCTATGTATAATGTTTAATTGAATAGTATCACAAAATTTCTTAATTAGATTTATATTATACTTTACATAAAAGAAAACGGTATACAAATATTTTCTTATGCTATATCATAACAATTAGTAAGCTCTATTTTGTAAATCATTCATAAATTCATATAGATTTGTTTTTAATGCAGTATCTATATGTAACAATTCTAAACATTCTTGAGCTTGTTTAAAGTAAGAATCTACCTTCTGTTGAGTAATTTGTTTTATATTCAATGAATCAAAAATTGAAAGAACTTTCTCATATTTATCTTGATATGAATATGAACTAGAATAAAGTGAACAGAATTCTTGTTTTGATTTACTATCAAGTAATTCTAATGTTTTAATTACTAAATAGGTTTTTTTATTTACCGCTATATCACCACCAATTTTTTTTCCAAAAGTTTCATAATTTCCATAGGTATCAAGTAAATCGTCTTGGAGTTGAAAAGCAATACCTACATTAATTCCAAATTGATATAGTAATTCAGCATCGTAAGAATTTGCTCCTCCAATTATTGCTCCTGCCTTTAAACATGCAGCTATAAGAACTGATGTTTTAAGTTTTATCATTGTTAAATATACATCTTCGGTAACCCACGGTTCGTGCAAATCAGCTAATTCCAAATCAATATCATATTGTTGTCCTTCACACACTTCTAAAGCAGTTTTGTTAAGTAACGAAAATAATGAAGGCACAAAATCTTTAGCATCTTCAAAAAAACTATACGCCATAATCATTACAGCATCGCCCGATAATATGGCTGTATTAGTATTCCATTTTACATGAACTGTAGGCTGCCCTCTTCTTACATCAGCATTATCCATTATATCATCATGAATAAGCGTAAAATTATGAAATGTTTCAAAAGCAAGTGCAACCGGTAACGCTTTGTGATAATCGTGGCAAAACATTTTTGCAGCCATAAGCACCAACGATGCACGCACACGTTTGCCTCCATTTTTCAATATATATTCACAAGGAGCATATAATCCCTTGGGTTCTTGAAATTGAGGCAAAGCAAGTCTTCGATGAATTTCTGTATTTATAATTTCTTGAAATGGAGCTACACTCTGCATAATTACCGTTTTAAATCAAATAAGCCTATTTCCAATAATTTTGATATACCATCTTCGAGCGTAGTAAGAGGACGCGTTAGTAAATGCTCTCGCATATATGTATTATCAGGACAACGACGAAGCATATCACCATCTTTAAGAGGTGGTACATGAACTATTCTTGATTTTGAATTTGTTTTTGAAACTATAATTTCTGCTAATTCTTTAATAGTAATTTCTTTATTCCCCCCAATATTAGCAACATCATTTATCAAAAGATCTTTTTCAAAAGCATTCACACAGGCATCAACATTATCTTGCACATAACAAAATGTACGAGTTTGAAGACCATCGCCATATAATTCAATATCTTGATTTTTGAGAGCTTTTATCAAAAATTTACTCATCACAAAGTCCATGCTTTGTTTGGGCCCATAGGTATTAAAAAATCTGAAAATTGAATACTCCAATCCAAATTCTTGATTATATGAACGTAAATAAGCCTCACCTACATTTTTTACAATTGCATATGGTACACGTGAATTAAGAGGAGTTGTATATACGTGTTGAGGAATTTCAACAGGTTCACCGTATATTTCAGAAGATGATGAAAAAAACACTCGCTTAACACCCGTATTTACTGCTAATTTACAAATATGACGAATTCCATCAATATCTTGAAAAACTTTCAAAGGATTTTGCTGTGTTCTTAATACCCCAACCATAGCTGCATAATGAAACACATAGTCAAACTTATAAGAATGCATTACAGCAGAAATACTTTCATAATCATTCACATTGCAACGAATAAATTTAAGCACATCGGCAGAAGCTTGCGGTATTTTTTTTATGTCACCGGTTGATAAATCATCAATAGCAACTATATAATATTGTGAATTTTTCAAAAGTCTTTCAATCAAAGAACTTCCAATAAATCCGGCACCTCCGGTAACAAGAATTTTAATTTTAGATTTCATTCGTATACTTAGAAATTATTTTGAGTTCTTCTATATCTATATCTTCTTCTTCGTTATATATATGTAATAATGGTTCTTTGAAATGACGATTGGTAATAGCTTTTTCCAATGTTAATAACAAGGCAGGCAGTAAGATTACATTTGAAAACATTGCCATAAGCAGAGTAACAGAAACTAAAGCTCCTAAAGCCACTGTTCCTCCAAACTGAGAAAATGTAAAAATTCCAAATCCAAAAAATAATACAACCGATGTACAAATCATACTTGACCCTGTTTCTCGTAAGGCTATCATAACAGATTTTCCAATATTCCAGTTGGTATGAGTTAATTCTTGACGATATTTTGCAAGAAAATGAATAGTATCATCTACCGATATACCAAATGCTATACTAAACACAAGAATAGTAGATGGTTTAATAGGAATTCCTAAATATCCCATAAGTGCGGCAGTAAACAATTGCGGAAGAATATTTGGCAGTAATGAAATCATAACCATACGTTTGGAACGGAACAACCACGCCATAAAAAATGTGATGAGTACTATAGCCAAAGCAACACTTGAGAATAAACTACTTACCAAATATTTTGTACCTTTAAAAAACACAATACTTGAACCGGTAATTTGAGTTTTGTATTCAGATTTTGGAAAAATTGAATCTAAATCAGCCTTCAAATTTGTTTCTAATTCTTGCATTTTTTTTGTTCCAATATCTTTTACATTACACTTTAATCGAATTTTTTTACCTGTAGAATCAATAAGTGGATATTGCAAATGTGCACTATTTTGTCCTCGCACTATTCGTTTCATTTTATTTTGGAAGAATATGTCGCCACTATTATGCAAGGTGTAATATTCTGGATTTCCGCCATTGTGTGCTTGCCATGCAAACTTAATAAACTCAACTATTGAAAGAGGTTTTGAGACTTCAGTATAATTAAGTAATGTATCGTGTAACGCTTCCATTTTATACAAAAAGCCTTTATCACGAATAAGATTTATCTTTTCATTAGATTCTATAACTATTTCTATTGGCAATACTCCGTTAAAATGTTTCTCAACAAATTGTAAATCAGTTAAAATAGGATCATCATGCGGCAAATCATCTACCATATATCCGGTACTGATAATTTGAGAAATTCCAATAATTGCCACAATAAAAATAGTAATTGCTCCTCCATAAATATAATTACGTTTATGAGCAACTAAATGAGAAATTGATGCAATAACTTTTTGTAAAAATTTATTTTCTAAATGTTTTAGATTACGCTGATTAGGAGGAGAAACAAAACTAAATATAATTGGGATTAATGTTAATGAGAAAATAAACACACAAATAATTCCAATAAATGCTATTATTCCAAACTGCTGCAACAATTCACTATCGGTAATTACAAATGTAGCAAAACCGGCAGCTGTTGTAAGGTTTGATAAAAATATTGCATTACCTATTTTTCGCACAACTCGTTGTAATGCTTTAATTTTATTTCCATGAATGGCATATTCTTGATGATATTTATTTAAGAAAAACACACAATTAGGAACAGTAATAACTATAATAAGAGGTGGCAACAAAGCATTGAGTATTGTAATATCATACCCAAAAATCCCCATCCATCCCATTACCCATATTACCCCTACACCTACTACCAGCATTGAGAATGCCACAATTTTGAAAGAACGGAAAAACACAAACAAAATTAATGCACACACCAGTGCAGCAAACAAAATAAACATGGTAAGTTCACTGCGAAGCTTTAATGATATCTTGGTACGAATATATGGCAAGCCGGTATAAAATACTTTATCATAATTCTGATGAGCAAAAGAATTAAACGTATCTTCAATATTTTGAATTAAAGATTCTCGTGCAGGACTGTCAAGAACTTTTTTATTTATTGTTAAGGCTATTAAATATACATGAGATGTGTCATTAAATAAGAAACCTTGATATAATTTTTGTTGTATAAGTTCACGCGAAATAGAATCAAGTTGTTGCTGTGTTTGGGGCAATGTGTCAAAATACCGCACAACAGAAGAACCTTCAATTTTTACAGCTTGCCCCAATGAAATAAGTCCATCAACTCCCGGTAATGAATCAACGTCTTTACAAATATTCAAAAATTTATTGAATTTTTCTAATTCAAACAAATGAGTATCTTGCAGACCAATAATTAAAATATTTGCATCTTCACCAAAAATTTTCTTAAACTGTGTGTATTCTATAAACGCACTGTCTGACTTTGGTAAAAGCGATGCGTACTCGTACGACAAATGTACTTTACGAGCTTGAAAAAACATTGCTGCTGTAAGAATTGAAAGACCAATTAAAATTGCAATTCTATATCGTAAAATGATACGAGCTATAGCTACCCACATATTTTTAAGTATTTGGGTGGCTAAATTACTACTTTTTTGGAGTTACATCAAAAAAACATGTATTTTTATGCAAAAATCTTTTTATGTTTTTACTTTTTTCATGTATTGTAATATTGTATGCATTTGTAATATTGTATGCATTGTATTATTGGCAAAAATCGGTAACGCACATACAGTTACAACACTCACAAACTGTTTGCTCAATAATTATAGCCGCACGTAACGAAGAACAGACTATTACTCAAACCATTTCTGATTTATTGCGTCAAACATATCCACACAAGAATATTCAAATAATAATCGGAAATGATCATTCAACTGATAATACTTACAGTATAGTACAAACATTTGCCCAAAATAATTCAAACATACACATATATAGCATGCCCGATTATATTGAAGGAAAAAAACAAACAATACAATATATATTACAATATGCTACCGGTGAATATATATTATTTACCGATGCCGATTGCTCTATTCCACCTACGTGGGTTGAAACATATATGGCATATGCACAAAAGTTTAAGGGCCATTTCTATTTTGGAAATGTATCGCATGATAGTCCCCACACTCTATTACAATCATTTTTTACTTTAGATTTTTTAGCAATAGTTGGAGTACAAGGTGGGTTAGCACTTGCAAAAAGGGCTTTTAGTTGCAATGCCGCAAATATGTGCATTTCACGCGAATTATATACCTCATATTATAATACAAATACCCGATATTCATCGGGCGACGATGTGTTTTTATTACATGCAGCCAAACAAATATACCCAAACGATATATATTTTATAAAACATAATGCTGCCACAATCACTACAAAAGCACCTAAATCTGCCTCTGAATTTATTCAACAAAGAATACGGTGGAGCAGCAAAGCCACCGGCTATAAAGATACAGATGCTATTTGTGTTTCTATAATTGTATTTGCCATGAGTTTTACAATATGTTGCACAACACTTTTTACATTAATTTGGTCTCAATTTTTGCCAACGTTACTTATATTATTACTATCAAAAACTCTTATTGACAGTATATTCTTTTACAAAGTGTTACAACACTTCAATACAATAAAGCTTATATGGTTAGTTCCTATATTTGAACCTTTATATGTATTTTATATTACATTTATCCCTATTTTTGCAATACTTATTCCTATACAATGGAAACAACGAACAATACAATAAAATGGTTTTAAATTATATTTGGATTAGTTTTTTTCTGATTGGTTTTTGCATAGCCTGTGCAAAATTCCTCATACTTGGCGATACCCAAATATTTGCAACCATTATGAATGGCACATTTACCGATGCCAAAAATGGGTTTGAAATTTCATTAGGATTAACAGCAGTTTTAACACTGTGGCTTGGTATAATGAAAATTGGTGAAAAAGCCGGGGTTATAACTGTAATGGCAAAACTTATTAGTCCGTTTTTTCGAAAAATTTTCCCTGAAATTCCTAAAGATCACCCTGTATATGGCACAATAATGCTCAACATTGCTGCCAACATGCTTGGATTAGACAATGCCGCAACACCTATGGGACTCAAAGCAATGGAACAAATGCAGGAACTTAACAAAGACAAAAATACAGCATCGAATGCTCAAATTATGTTTTTGGTTCTTAATACTTCGGGGCTAACACTAATACCGGTAAGCATAATGGTGTATAGAGCTCAATTAGGAGCAGCTAACCCAACCGATATATTTATACCTATATTACTAGCTACATTTTTTTCAACTTTGGTTGGTTTTTTATCGGTTGCCATAATGCAACGAATCAATATTTTCAATAAAACAATACTTGCATATGTAGGTTCTGTAAGTGTAATTATAGCCGGGTTATTATTCTATTTCAAAGGATTATCAAAAGAACAAGTAGAAATAGTATCAAATGTTGCAGGAAATGGAATTATATTTTCGGTAATCATAGCATTTATAGTAGCAGGTGTAATAAAAAAAATAAATGTATTTGACGCATTTATTGAAGGCGGTAAAGAAGGATTTAGCGTAGCAATTAAAATAATTCCGTATTTAATAGCTATTTTAGTAGGGATAGGAGTATTTAGAAATGTTGGTGGATTACAAGTAATAATAGACGGACTGTCATGGTTTTTTAATACACTCAATATAAATACCGACTTTGTACCTGCCCTGCCTACAGCTATAATGAAACCACTCAGTGGAACCGGTGCCCGCGGAATGATGCTTGAGGCAATGAATTCATATGGAGCCGATAGTTTTGTAGGACGATTGGCCTGCATAATGCAAGGAGCAACAGACACCACCTTTTATATAATAGCAGTATATTTTGGCTCAGTTGGTATTAAAAAAACCCGTCATGCAATTGGTTGCGGTCTTATTGCAGATATTACAGGTATAGTTGCAGCTATTATCATTGCATATATGTTATTTTATTAAAAAAACGGTACTATGATATTCTTAGAAAAAATATATCATTATTTTCAACTCAAAAAAATACCATTAATAGGGTTGTATGTATTATCAAACGATGTATATTTTTCAACAATTTTCTTAAAAAAAATATCAATAGACACTCCCCACTATTTTAAAACATATAAACACTGCGATGAATGCTTATTGGAACTACAAACCAATTCAACCATTAAACACATTTTACCATTTATTGTAATAGACAATTCCATTTTTTTAGAACAAACACCTGTAACCAATAAAAATGAATTTATTGAAGCTGTTTTTGCAAATGCTCCAAATATTCATGTGGTTCAATTAGACAATGCTGAATTACAAAATTTTGTAAAAGATTATAACAACACTATTATTTCAAAAAATGAAAATTCATATAAACGAGTAGAACAAATAATATTTACCGTTTGTAATGATTTTACAATAATTCAACAAAAAAAATATAATAAAATAATTTTTATTGTTCTTTCTATTATAATAATTTTAATTATATCATTTTTAAGTTTTTACATAGTACAAAAACTGTAAAATCCTGCATATTGTTAATTGTTGTTTAATAAAAAACTATGGAATATTTTATTTTTAATTAAAAAAACACTATTTTTATGTTCTGAAACTATGTTCAATTAAAAAAATAAACCTCATGAGTGATAATCAAGTGTTACAAGACGACTTGGAAAAAGCTAAACAAGAAGCGTTAGCAAAACTTCAAGAGATTGAGAAATTACAACAACAAACTTCTCAAAAAACAGAAACACAATCAACTATAGAAAATAAAGAAGTAACAGCACAACCCGAAATTAAAAAACCGGTTACTCAAACAGTTGAAAAAGAAACTAAAACTTCAAAAGTTGAGAAAAAAATAGATAATAAAGCTAAAGAAGAAGAACAGCTTAAAAACTATAATGTTTCTATAACTAATAGAACGAAAGGAAAAGTTCCGGCAGAACCGGGCAATAAGGGAGTAAAACACACAAATTGTGAAGTTTTTATATTTTTAGTTGATGACAATGAATTGCAACTTAAAGTATTGCAAGAACAATTCAAAAACACCAGAAGTTTCAAAAAAACCAAAGCATTTACCAATGGTAAAGATTTATTGGATTACATTAAAACTTCTAAATTCCCTAAAAATTCTATCTTTTTAGTAGTAATGGACTACTTCTTAGAAGATTCTGATGACGAAGAAGCACAAAATGGTATTGCGGTTCTTAACGAACTCAAATCATACGACCCTAATATTGAGGTAATCATGCTTTCGAGCCATGCCGATGTCGATATTGCTGCTTCTGCAACGTATTTTGGTGCTGTTACATTTATTCAAAAAGGTAAAGATGCATTTAATAAAATTATAAATAATATAGTATGGGCTATACACGAACAAGAAAAACTTCGTAAAAAAGCTGATGCAAAAAAACTTATTAAAATAGGTATTATAGGATTTTTATCGGTAATAGCTATATTAATTATTGCAGACATTGTAACAGACGGAGCGTTAGGTATTATTCCTGTAATGAATCAACCTCCGGTTCCTTCTACAAAATAATCAGTTTTTTTGTCAGTAGACCACACTCAACAATGACTATATGACATAAAAAAACTAACGGCATATCATTTGAAAAAAGGTTACACAAATTTATGTGTAACCTTTTTTATTTTATAGAATATGCAAACAGGTAAAATTGGAGTAACTACAGAAAACATTTTTCCTATCATTAAAAAATTTCTGTATTCCGATCAAGAAATCTTCCTTCGCGAATTAGTGTCAAATGCAGTTGATGCAACACAAAAACTCAAAACATTAGCAAAATTAGGCACCTATTCGGGTGATGTAAGTAACGCAACCGTAAAGGTTTCTGTAAACAAAGATGCAAAAACAATTACCATATCTGACCAAGGTATAGGTATGACAGAAGAAGAGATTGAAAAATATATCAATCAAATAGCGTTTTCGGGTGCTGAAGAATTCCTTGACAAATACAAAGACAAAATTGACAGTATAATCGGTCATTTTGGTTTGGGATTTTATTCTTCATTTATGGTATCACATAAAGTTGAAATTTATACTAAATCATATATTGCCGATGCCAAAGCAGTAAAATGGGAATGTGACGGTAGCCCCGATTATACCATAACTGACTGCGATAAACAAACGGTAGGAACTGACATAGTATTACATATTGACAAAGATTCTGAGGAATATTTAGAGAAAAAACGAATAGAAGAGTTACTCAATAAATATTGTAAATTCTTACCTATTCCTATAGTTTTTGGTAAAAAACAAGAATGGAAAGACGGTAAATATGTTGATACCGATGAAGATAACGTAATAAATAACCCTACACCTGCATGGACAAAAAAACCGGCAGATTTAAAAGACGAGGATTACCAAAACTTCTATCGCGAATTGTATCCAATTGCCGAAGAACCATTATTCAACATTCATTTGAATGTAGATTATCCGTTCAATTTAACCGGTATTCTCTACTTCCCAAAAATCAGAAACAACTTTGAAGTACAAAAAAACAAAATTCAATTATACTGTAACCAAGTATTTGTAACCGATTCGGTTGAAGGTATAGTGCCTGATTTTTTAACTCTCTTACATGGAGTACTCGATTCGCCCGATATTCCTCTCAACGTTTCACGCAGTTATTTACAAAGCGACCAAAATGTAAAGAAAATTTCGAACCATATTACTAAAAAGGTATCAGACAGATTGGCGGAAATTTTCAAAGACAATCGTAGTGAATTTGAAAAGAAATGGGACGATTTAAAATTGTTTATCACATACGGAATGTTAAGTGATGAAAAATTTTACGAACGTGCCGAAAAATTTGCATTACTCAAAAATACCGAAAACAAATATTTTACTTTTGAAGAATACAAATCGTTAATTAAAGATGTTCAAACCGACAAAAACGGAACATGCATATATTTGTATACCACCGACGCAGAAGCACAATACAGTTATATTCAAAAAGCTAAAAACAAAGGCTACGATGTGTTGATTATGGATGGGCATCTCGACAATCATTTGATTCAACAGTTAGAGCAAAAATTTGAAAAAAGCCGTTTTTCGCGTGTAGATTCTGATATAATTGAAAAGTTAATACTTAAAGAAGATGTAAAAGAATCAAAATTATCTGATACACAAAAACAAGAAATTAGTACCGTATTTCAAGCAATAGCTCCTGCTCCCACGTATTCTATACAATTTGAATCGTTGGAACCAACCGATATGCCTATTGTAATTACGCAATCAGAATTTATGCGTCGCATGAAAGATATGGCTCACATGAATCCGGGTATGAGTTTCTACGGACAATTACCAGACAGCTATAATCTTATCATAAATACCAATCACCCGCTTATTGAAAAAATAGTAACCGATACTCAGGCTAAGGTTGGCAAAACTATAGAAGCAAATACGCAAAAAATTGCACCGCTCAAAGAACAAAAAGAAGCTCTTTTAAACTCGCATAAAGATAAAAAAGATGAAGAAATTCCTTCGGCTGAGAAAGAACAGATTGAAACATTGAATAAACAAATTCAAGAATTAGAATCAAAAACCAATGAAGCTTTGCGTGAATTTGGGTCATCAAATCCATTAGTTAAACAATTGGTTGATTTGGCACTTATTTCAAACAATATGCTCAAAGGAGAAGAGTTGGAATCGTTTGTAAAACGAAGTATATCGCTTATTAAATAAAATATTGCGATACAGATAATAAACAAAAAAGCTGCCCCAAAAAGGCAGCTTTTTTTGTTATGTATTGCACAAAAGGTCAATTATTTTATAAGTTTTACCACCTGCGTACCCTCAGTTCCTACAACTTCGAGCATATATACCCCCTTGGGTATATTTTTAGTGTCTATAGTTGCATGCGTACCACTCAATATAGGTGTACCTATACTTGTGTACAAAGTATATCGCATACCATCGCTCATGCCATGAATTGTAATGGTATTGGTAAATGGGTTGGGGGAGACAGAAATAGTATTACGAATTTCATCTATAGAACTGCATTCCCACCAATTATTTTTATATTTTGCAATATTATCACATTCATCTTCATAACCTTGAGCTATAAACATATATCCATTTTCATTAGAAAAACATACAATTCTATATAAATATTCAGGACTATGTAAGCTCCCCCAAAAACCGGACAGTTTAAAAGTATAAAAAAAGTATTAATTTTAAACTGTATTATGAAAACAAAAAAATTTAGTTCCCAAGAGATTGCCAAAATACTCAAGGAGTTTGA
>Ga0116190_1002985_pt1 | contig 12879 bp, 8 predicted proteins | sample AD_JPNTR4_MetaG_FD_89808 | JGI IMG/M metagenome (GOLD analysis project Ga0116190, IMG submission 89808) | Active sludge microbial communities of municipal wastewater-treating anaerobic digesters from Japan - AD_JPNTR4_MetaG | ecosystem: Engineered > Bioreactor > Anaerobic > Digestate | place...
ACCGGTTGCTCTGCTGATGCTTCCATCCGCAGTCTATGTAAGCAAAAAAGCCGGATTCCGTATACCCCGAAGTGTTTCCCTGATAAACAACGCGCGAGCCCAGTTCAAATAAAAACGCCCTGCGCGGCAGGCAGGATGCCTTTACCGCGGGCCGAGGATAATGCGAAACTTGAATTACAGATGCAGGTCAGCCGGTGGAGGCGGGGGAGCCTGCTCCTTGATCGGCTCGATCACCTCGGGGGCGTCGCTGAAAAGTGTCTCATAGGCACACGCGATCAGGCAGTAGGAGAGCGGCAGCGTGAAGAAAATGCCGATGCCGCACAAAATCACGCCTAAGCCGCCGATCAGGTTGGCGATCACGGCAAACACCAGGGGGATGGTGAACGAACCGTTTTTGGTCAAATCCATGATCTTTTTGATCGCGTCGATCGCCGTTTTCTTTTCATACGCGATGAACGCAAATGCCCAGATCATGGCGGCACTGACCGCCAGGCCGGCGATCTGTCCGATGACCGGAACGAGGCTTAACACCATGATCGCGACCGCCGCGATGATCACCAATAACAGGGCTTGAACAAATGCGTCTAACCCCTTGAACACGTCGCCGGCCTGAGGTTTGATCGGATCTTGCTTCAACAAACGCCGTGCGATCAGCAGCATTCCGACCGCAAGAGGTCCCGACAGCAACCCGCAGGTGACAGCCGAGACGACCGTCGCCAGAATGCCGCCCACGATCAAAACCCCCATGTTCGCCTGAAACAGCCGCCAGCCTTTTCCAATCTCAGTACCGATCTCTATCTTTCCGATTGCCATGTTGGACTCCAATCTGCGTTTGCACACGCTTCGGGTTAGACCTCATAACACATCACCATGGTCACAGAGAGTATGCGATATCAGATATCACTTGCCAATCAAATTTACCGAACAGAAAGGGATGCGCCACCGATGGCGGTCAGATGTCAGGAGGACTAAGCCCCCAGACCCGCTTTGTGCGTGACGTGCGGCGTCCGGACAGGTATGCTGGACACCCGATTCAACACGCAAGAAAAGGTTGGTTTGGGCATGCAAGAGACAGTGAACAGGTGTGAGTCGCAACTCGCGGAGTGGTTGAGGCAGGCGTTCCGGGCCGCGTTCGGCGAGGCGCAGGAGTGGGAGAGCATCCGGGTGCAGCCGGCGACCGACGCGCGTTTCGGCGATTTCCAGTGCAATGACGCGATGCCGGCGGCCAAGCTCCTGCGCCGGCCGCCGCGCGCCGTGGCCGAGGCCGTGCTCGCCGCCCTGCCCCTGCCGCCGATGCTGACGCGCGCCGAGATCGCAGGCCCCGGCTTCATCAACCTGACTGTGTCGCCGGAGTGGCTGGCCGAGCAGGTCGCCGCCCTCTCCGCCGCGCCCCGTTTCGGCATCCCGGTTGCCGGACACGGACGCACCGTGGTCATCGACTACTCGAGCCCCAATGTGGCCAAGCCGATGCATATCGGCCACATCCGCTCGACCGTGATCGGCAACGCGCTCGACCGCATCTTCCGCGCCCTCGGCTATCGCGTGATCGCCGACAACCACCTGGGCGACTGGGGCACGCAGTTCGGCCTGCTGATCCAGGGCTACCGCACCTTCCTGTCCGATGCCGAACGTGAGGCGCTGACGGTCGAGGCGCTGGAACGCGTCTACGTGCAGAGCTACAACCGCTCGAAGGAAGACCCCGCCTGGCTCGAGAGCTGCAAGGCCGAGCTGGTCAAGCTGCAGCAGGGAGATCCCGAGAACCGCGCGATCTGGGAGCGCTTCATCGCCATCAGCCGCAACGAGTTCGACCGCATCTACAAGCGGCTGGATGTGTCGTTCGACCTCACACGCGGCGAGAGCTTCTACAACGACATGCTGCCCGAGACCATCCAGATGCTGCAGGAGAAGGGCCTCGCGGTGGAAAGCGACGGCGCGCTGGTGGTGAGGCTGGAGGAGGAGGGCATGCCGGTCTGCATCGTGCGCAAGAGCGACGGCGGCTTCAACTACGCCGCGACCGACATCGCCACGGTGCGCAGCCGTGTGGCCGAGTTCAATCCCGACCGGATCATCTATGTGACCGACGAGCGGCAGCAGCTCCACTTCCGGCAGTTCTTCGCGGTGTGTGCCAAGCTGGGCTGCACGGCGCGTCTGGAGCATGTCTGGTTCGGCCTGATGCGTCTGCCCGAGGGGACGTTCTCCACGCGCCAGGGCAATGTCATCAAGCTGGAGGCGCTGTTGGATGAGGCGGAGCGCCGCGCCCTGGAGATCATCAAGGCTTCCAACAACGACATGCCGGAGGCGGAGCAGAAGGCGCTGGCCGCCGCGATCGGCATCGGCGCCATCAAGTACGCCGACCTCTCGCACGACCCGCAGACGCTGATTGTCTTCACCTGGGAGAAAGCCCTCGCGCTCGAGGGCAACTCCGGGCCTTATCTGCAGTACGCCCACGCGCGCGTCTGCAGTCTGCTCGACAAGTATGCCGAACAGGTGCCGGGCCGCGACCCGCTCGGCAACGTCCTGCTGCTGAATGAGCCGGTCGAAAAGACGCTGGCCCTGCAGCTCATGCAGTTCCCGGCGGCCGTGCTGCGCGCCGCCGAGACCTGCAAGCCCAGCGTGCTGGCCGACTACCTCTTCAGCCTCTCGCAGACCTACAGCAGCTTCTACCAGCGCTCGCCGGTCCTCAAGGCCGAGCCGGCGGTACGCGACAGCCGCATCCGGCTCTGCGCGATGGTCGCGCAGGTCCTGGCCGAAGGGCTGGGCCTGCTGGGGATCGCCGCGCCGCGGAGGATCTAGGGCAGCGGCCAGTGCCGGCAGAGACGCGAGTGCCGGAGACAGCCGAGGCCCGGTGCTGCCGTGACTGCCGCCGGGCCTGCCCCCTGCTCCTCCTGCCTCTTCCCGCCTTTCCGTCTCACTTCCCGCTCAGCCGCCAGGCGGCGGGCAGCACGAGCAGGTTGAGCAGCGTGGCGCTGATCAGGCCGCCGAACTGCACGATCGCCAGCGGCGCCAGCAGCTCGCCGCCCGGCTTGTCGTACGCCATCACGATCGGCACCAGACCGAAGAGCGTCGTCAGCGAGGTCATCAGGATCGGCACCATGCGTTCGATCGAGCCCTCAATGATCGCCTCGCGTAAGTTGCATCCCTCCGCCTGCAAGTCGCGGTAACGGTTAAGCATCAGCAGGCCGTTGCGGATCACAAAGCCGGCGACGGTCACGAAGCCCACCAACGCCGCCACCGAGAGCACCGGCGCGATGTACGTGCCGTCCCCGCGCGCCAGCGCCAGCAGGTTGTCCCGCAGCGGCGCTGGTGCCGCCAGCAGCATCGCCAGCACGCCGCCGATCAGGCAGAGCGGCAGATTCACCATCACCACCAGCGCGGCGCGGAAACTGTCGAGCGCATAGCCCAGCAGCAGGATGATCGTCAGCACCAGCCCCAGCGACAGCCACGCCAGTCGCCGTGACGCCGATTGCTGCGCCTCGTAACTGCCGCCGTAACTGACGGTACAGCCGTGCGCATGCACCACTGGGTCGACATGCTCGCGCAGGGCCGCGACCAGATCGCCGACATTCGAGCCCGGCGCGACGTTGCAGGAGATCAGCGCCTTGCGCCGCATGTTGTCGTGCACGATCAGGTTCGAGGCCTCTTCGCGGTACACGTCCGCCACCTCGTCCAGCCGCACGCGCGCGCCGTCCGGCGTGGTGAGCAGAAACGCGCCCACGTCAGAGAGTTCCTTGCGCTGGTTTTCTTTCAGTCGCACCACGATATCCCAGCGCTGCTGGTTACGCGCGACCTGTCCGGCGGTCACGCCGTCGAACGCCGCCGACACCTGCTCGCCGGCCTCCTTCAGGGTCAGTCCGGCGCGCGCCAGCGCCTCCAGGCGGTAACGGATGCGCAAAGTGTCCACCATGATCTCGCGGTTGGCGCGCGCGTCGGCCACTTGCGGCAGGGTGTCGAGCACCTGCTTGACGGCGGCCGCCGCCTCGCGCAGCGTGGCCAGGTCGTCGCCGAAGACGTTGATCGCCAGTTCGGCCTCGGTGCCGGAGAGCACCGAGCTGATGCGGTGCGCGATCGGATAGCCGATCATCGTCGCCACGCCGGGAATCTGCCGGATGATGCCGTTGATCTCATGGCGCAGCCGCAGCGGGTCGGCCTGCATGTCCACGCGCACGAGCAGTTCCGACGCGCTGACCGGCTCGGCGTGCTCGTCGCGCTCGGCGCGGCCGGTGCGGCGCGTCACGCTCTTGACGCCCTGGATGCGCCGGATCGCCTCCATCGCCCCTTGCGTCACGCGCTCGGTCTCTTCCAGCGAGGTGCCGGTCGGCGTGCTGACAAAGACCGTGTAGCAGTCTTCATGGAACGGCGGCAGGAAGCTGGCGCCGAAGGTCGAGGCCAGCCAGAGCGCACCGGCGGTGACGCCCGCCATCACAACGCACACCAGCCACGCGTGCCGCACGCAGCCGTGCAGCAGCGGCCGGTAGAGCGCCTTCAGCATGCTCACCGTCAAGCCATCGGTCTTGCCCTCTTTTTTACCCTCCCTTTCGCGACCACTGCGGGGTCGCGAAAAGAGCAGCAGGCAGAGCACCGGCGTCACCGTCAGCGCCACCAGCAGCGAGGCGCCGAACACCAGCAGGTAGGCCATGCCCAACGGCCTGAAGAACTGGCCCTCAAGCCCGGAGAGGAAGAGCAGCGGCAGGAAGACCAGCACGATGATCAGCGTCGAGAAGGTGATGGAGCGCAGCACTTCAGCACCCGCCGCGCGCAGCACTTCCACGCGCGACATCTGGATCTCCTCCGGTCGGCGCGCGTTCTCATCCAGCCGTCGCCAGGCGAGCTCCACGAAGATGATCGCGTTGTCCACCACGTCGCCCACCGCGACGGCCAGTCCGCCGAGCGTCATGATGTTGATGCCCAACCCGAGTGCCGGGAAGAAGAGCAGACCCGCGGCGATGGAGAACGGCATCGACAGGAGCGTGATCAGCGTGGTGCGCACGCGCAGCAGCGTCAGGCCCAGCACCAGCACCACGATGATCGCGGCGTCACGCACGATCTCGCCGCCGTTGTCGATCGAGAGCCGGATGAAGTCAGCCTGCCGATAGGCGTCGCGGTGCAGCGTCGCGCCGGCCGGCAGCGCGGAGGCCTCGAAGGCATCCAGCACCTGCTCGATGCGGTCGGTCAGCGCGAGCGTGTTGCCGCCCGGTGCCTTCTGCACCGAGAGCACCACGGCGTCATGCCCGTTGTACGAAGCCGAGCCGCGCCGCGGCGCGCCGCCCAGCGTCACCTCCGCCACCTGGCCGAGACGCAGCGTGCGCCCGTCGCCGGTCGGCACATGCACGCGCCGCAACTCGTCGATCGTCTCGATGCGCGCGGTCTGACGCAACGGAATCTCCTGTCCTTTGACGTTCGCCAGATAGCCCGCGCCGGCCATGGTGTGCGAGGCGGCGGAGGCTTCGATCACGTCGCTGAGCGTGACGCCATACGCGGCCAACTGCTCCGGCGCGACGTTGACTTGGAACTCCGGCAGGCGCCCGCCCATCACCACCACCTGGCCGATGCCCGGAATCGCCATCAGGCGGGTGCGCAGATCATACTCGGCGAGCTGGCGCAGTTCCAGCGGCGACACCGAACCGTCGGGGCTGGTGAGGGCCAGCATCATGATCTCGCCGGTCACCGAAACGATCGGCGCGATCTCGGATTCCAGCCCCTCCGGCAAAGCGGCGCGCACCGCTGCGAGCCGTTCCGACACGATCTGCCGCGCACGGTAGAGATCCATGTTCCAGTCGAAGTCGACCCACACGAACGAAAGTCCGCCGCCCGACGATGAGCGCACCGCCTTGACGCCCGGCAGGCCGTTCATGGCGGACTCGATCGGCACCGTGATGAACTGTTCGACCTCTTCGGCCGTCAGTCCGCCGGCCTCGGTCTGCACGACCACGCGCGGCACTTTGAGCTCGGGGAAAACATCCACCGGCAGCCGCCTGGCGGTGATGACGGCCAGTGTCACCGCGACGGCGGTCACACACAGCGTCAGCCAGGGATTCCCCAGGCAAAAATCAATCAGCTTTTTCAACATGAGGGTTTCTCCCGGGCGTTTCAGTGTTCGCCTTCATGGAATTGTCCGTCGGCATGGAAGTGTCCCGCCGTGCGCTTCGAGCCGCCGGATGAGGGCGCGGCCAGCTTCAGTTCATACGCGCCATCCAACACCACCCTCTCGCCGTCCTTCACGCCTTCGACGGCCACCCAGTCGCCGTCACTCGCGCCAATCTCGACCGGACGTTTGATCAGACGCTGTGCGTTGTGCGGATCCTGCACGAACACGACCTGCCGCAGGCCGTCGCTCACCAGGCACGCTTCGGGCAGGGCCACCTGCTCCGGCGCACTTTCCGCGACAATCACGTTCAGCACGCCCGATCGGCCCGGCCCGGCCCAAGTCGGCCACGCCTCCGCGAGGAGATAGAGCGGATGGATCCGCGCCGCGTCATCGGCCGCCAGGCCCAGCTCAACGCGTCCTGTCGCGGACGGCTGCGCGCCACGCGCCGCGAGCGGCTCGACGAAGCCGGCCTGGCCGTCGCGCACCTGGCTCATCTCAGCCGGAATGCCGTCGGCGCGGAACCAGAGACGGCCGGCGCGCACGACCGCCGCGATTTCGGCGCCGGCTTCAACCCAACTACCCGATGAGACCGGCGCGCGTTCGATCACGCCCGCCTCGCGCGCGGTCACCGTCAGCGCGCCATCTTGTTCGCGGCAGAGCGCCAGAATGGCGGCACGCGCGGCCTCGGCGTTCTGGCGGGTCTGCTCGGCCCTCTCCGTCTCGGCCTCTTTCACCGCGAGCTGCTGCTCCATCTCGGCGTTGCGCACACCGGCCTCACGAAGCTGCGACAGCCGCTTGCGCAATGCCTCGCGCTCAGCCTTGAGCAGGGCCAGGGCGGCCGCGGCCTCGCGCACCTCGCCGTTCACCCGTGTCCACTCTGGGGCGTGCAGGGTGAAGAGCACCTCGCCGGCAGAGACGCGCTTCGGCGGACGCACTTTGACTTCGACCACGCCGGGCAGCGGTGCGCTGTAGACGCGACGCGCGTCCGGCATCAGCTCAAAGCGGCCCGGGAAACGCACCGTGCCGGTGACGCGACGCGGCATCGCCGTCACGACGCTCAGGCCGAGCAGGCGCTGCGCACTTTCGGGTACGGTGAAGGCCTCCGCGTCAGGGGCGTGGCCATGATTATCGTCATCGTGGTCACAGCAGGTGTCGTGACCGTGCGCCTCCCGTTCGGTGTCCGGCGTTTCCCCGTGATCAGGGTCGTGGTCACAGCAGTCGTCGTGACCGTGCGCCTCCCGTTCGGTGTCCGGCGTTTCCCCGTGATCAGGGTCGTGGTCACAGCAGTCGTCGTGACCGTGCGCCTCCCGTTCGGTGTCCTGCGTCCTTGTGTCTCCGCATCCCGTCAGCCAAAGTGTGGCTGACAGGAGTGCAGGGAATGCGAATAAAGGGATACGGTTCATGATGTTCTCCAGGAAAGTGAGTTCAGTGTGAGAGCGCGAATGTGGGACAGGCGTTCCTGCTGGTCTTCTGATACAGCCGCGCTGCCGGATCTGCCGGCACTGTCGAGCCTGCCGTCCAACCGGCAGGACGGTCTGGTCTCGGCGCGGCGTCCCTGCCAAGCGGCGGCAAGCCGCCGCACTTCAAAAGGTGCCACATGCTCATTCCGGCCTCCCAACGACGTTCAGCAGCGCGAGACGGATGCGGGCTTCGTTCAGTCCGCGTGTGGCCTCGATCCAGGCTTCACGGACTTCATAGACTGCGGCTTCGGCCGCGATTAAGTCCGTCAGGGATGCCTCGCCCTGACGGTAGAGGCGCTCGGTGCGCGTGCCGGCGGCTTGGGCGGCGGCCAGACGCTCTTCGCGCAGGCTCTGCTCCAGCCTCTCGGCCGACGCCAGCATGGCGCGCGCCTCGTGCCACTCCGCGACCAACGCGCGCCAGGCGGTGACCGCCTCCAGGCGCTGGCTGTCGCGGGCGCTTTCGGCTTCGGCGATGCCTCGGCGGTTGCGGTTCCAGAGCGGCAGCCTGAAGCCCACTCCCAGTCCCGCGCGTGCGCCGCCTTCCTCGTGTTCGACCGCCGGGCCGATTTCCAGATCGGGATACTGGCGGCGCAGCTCGGCGCGCAAGGCCGCTTCGCTGCCTGCGAAACGCGCCAGCTTCTCCTGCACGCGCGGATGGCGCACGAGATCAAGCTCATGCTCGGGCGGCACGCCGAAAAGGGCGGCGAGCGCGTCGGGCTGCGGCTCTTCATCGGCCTCAAAATCCACCGGCGCGTCGGGATGCAGACCGATGGCACGGAGCAAGGCGTGCCGACGCGCGACGGCCTCGGCGGAACAGCAGGGGCAGGCCGTTTCAAGCTTTATCCGCTCCTGCGTGAGGCGTTCGCGCTCCTCGGGCGGCAGCTCACCGGCGGCCACCAGCGCGGCGACCTGCCGTTCGCGTTCGGCGAGGCGCTCCAGATAGGCCTCCTGCGCGGCGGCGCAACGGCGGTCGGTCGCGCAGGCGCTCCAGCACCGCTCGACCTCAGCGAGCAACTCGCGTTCGGCGGCCGCCACAGCCAGCGCGTCGGCCTGTGCATACGCGCGTGCGGCACGTTTCTCGAGGCCGGGCACACCGGTCAGCGGCAGGCTGAAACGCAGTCCGGTGCCGAGAATCCAGGGATGCGGGCCGCCGCGCAACACGCGCAGCGCATCGAGGTCGAGAGCTGGGTCCTCCCACCAGCCGGCGGCGAGGACTTCGCGGTCGGCGTTCTGGCGGCTGAGGCGCAGCGCGTTGATCTCGGGATTGAGAACCAGCGCCAGCTCACGTGCCGTCGCGGCCGTGAGCGTGATGCTGTTCGTGACCGCGCCCGACCAGGCGGCGGACTCGTGAGGCCAGTCGATCGGCGCCGGCGCGATGTTGCGGCAGCCGACGGCGGCGACGGCCCCGATAGACAGAATGAACGGTACGGAAAAAGTCCGCTGGACAATGCGGAACATGGTAAACCTCCTCGTGGGGGAAACAGTAATCAAGAACCCGCTAGACCCGGACGGGCGGCGGGTGACGCGCGTCCGTCACGAGGAGGCTTCAACAGAGGATTTGCGCGGAGCGCGCCAGGAAAAGGAACTGTGGCGCCAGCACGCCCGGTGGACGTTCAATGTGGCACGCGATCGCGTCGCCGGGCGCGACGGGCACACAGGCACACGACGGAAGGGCAGCGAGGGCCAGCAACAGGTCGGACAATTCCTTGACCGCGGCGGGCACCGGCTCGCCCGGCGGCGGACCGGCAAGCGCCAGGTGCTCACACAGATGTTCGAGATGCGTGGTTGAAGGCGTCGGCGGCGTGCCGCAGTCGTGGCAATGACCGCCGTCGCCGTCAGCGTCCGGCGTGCAGAGGCAGAAGGTCAGACCTTGGAGCACGGTCAGCGCGAACAGGCAAAAAGCCACCGCGATCCGCACGCCTTGTGCGGCCCAGCGCAGGATCCCGTCGCTATGGCGCTGAAGAAACATGCGCGGGATGATAGCATAAGCGTGAGGCGGACACAAGGGGCGGAGGAAAGGAGAAAGGGGGCAGGAAGAGCAGCGGGTCTGCGCTGGCCTCTAGTTGGTGCTGGCACGCCGGAACTCGACCTTGTGCAGGATGCGGATCTGGAGATAGGTGAAGCCGATCAGCGCCACGCCCAGAAACCACGCCATCGTGGTGGCGGTGCTGAAGCGCAGATTGTTGTAGGCCTCTTTCCAGATCGCGAGGCTCAAGACGTTGGTGGTGTCGCCGGGGCCGCCGAACGTGAGCAGGAAAATGCTGCCCATCCCTTGGAACGCGGCGATGAACGCGCCGACAAAATTGATCACCATCAGCGGCAGCAGTTGCGGATAGGTGATGTGGCGGAAGCGGCTCAGGATACCGGCGCCGTCGATCGCCGCCGCCTCGTAGTAATCGGGCGGCAGCGCCTGCAGCGCCGCCACGTAGATCAGGCTGGCCATGCCTGCGCCGGCCCACACGCCCGGCAGGATGCAGCAGAGCATCGCCAGCGAGGGGTCCTGCAGCCAGGTCTGCCGCGCGATGCCAAAAAAACCGAGCAGTTGGTTCAGCATCCCGTTCTCGGTCGGGTCGTACATCAGTTTCCAGAGCAGCGCGATCACCAGCGCGCTGGTGAGATGCGGCAGGAAGTAGAGCGTGCGGAAGAAGATCTTGCCGCGCGGGATCTCGGCCAGCATCAGCGCCAGCAGCACCGGCGCGAGAAAGCCCAGTAGCAGCGTCAGGCCCACGTAGTGGAAGGTGCGTGCCCACGCGGCCCAGAAGCCCTTGTCCGTGGCCACGAGGATGAAGTTGTCGAGCCCGGCCCACGTGGTCTCGCCCACGATGCGGTACTCCTGAAAGGCCATGACCGCGCCGCGGATCAGCGGATAGTAGCTCCAGACCGCGATCGAGAGCAGCGCCGGCGCGAGCATCAGCCAGGGAGAGAGGGGGCGGGAGTGGCGGTGGGCGGTGGCGGTCGGCCGCGCGGGGGAGGTTTGGGGGGCGGCCGTACCGGCAGGCTCTGGCTTGCGCCGGCAAGCCAGACCGCAGCACACCAGCGCGGTGATCGCGGCGATGCCGAAGAGCACGCGGGCGAGCGGGCGCTGGCGCGCGAGCACCGCCTCCGGCGCGCGGAACATCAGGCCGCGGTTGGCGTCGTCGTTGATGCGCCGCAGCGCGGCGGCATAGTCGAAGCGCTCGCCGGTGTCGGCCAGCAGCACGCCGAGCAGGCGGCGGTCGATCAGATCCGACACCGCCTGCCAGAAGCCGGCGAAGGGCTCGGTGCGCGCCAGAATCTCGCCGCGGGCGATGCGCTCGTAATTGCGCCGGATGCCCGGCGGCACCTCGTCCAGATACTCGGTGAACCCCAGCCGCTCCAGATCGGCGGGTGTGCACCAGCGCGCGTGACCCTCCAGCACCTTCTGCTTGACCGTCTCGTCGTTGACCGCCTCGCTGGCGAGCTGCTCGACACAGCGCCACACCAGGTCGCGCTCGGCCTTGGGACGGCGCCCCACGCTCTCGGTCATGCTGTAGAAATGCTTGTGCGCCTGGAAGACCGGCTTGAGGTCCGGACGCGCGGCGGGGAAGGGCATGATGCCGACCATGTCGGGCGGCAGGTTGAGGTCGCGCGTGAGCTGCTCGACCAGCTCCGCGCCGGAGAAGAGCGCCACCACCTCTCCCTGGGCGAAGAGCTGCGGCAGATCCTGCGTCAGGCGCGGCAACGCGCGCGCCACGCCCTTGATCACGTCACGCTCGGTGAAGGCGATCTCGCGCCCGTCAGTCAGCGTCACGCGCCCGGCGGCCAGGTCGGCGGGCGTCAGGTCGACCGGCTCGCCGCTCTGCGGGTCGCGCAGCCAGGGGGACCACGCCAGGCGGTGGGTGAAGGCGGCCGCCGCGATCGCCTCGGGCGAATCGAAATTCGCCTGCCAGACGGCCTCCACCGCCGAGAGATCCTCGCCGGTGTCGGGCGCGACAAAGCGCGTCTCCTCCATGGCGAAACGGTAGCTGCGCCCGGTCGTGGGCGAGACGCGCACGGAGACGATCGGCGAGCCGCCGGCGGCCTGCATCCACGGCAGCCAGCTCCATGGACGGTTCTCCAGGCCGAAGGCGCGCTGGCCGCGCTGCACCTTGGCGCCGGCCACCTGCTTGCCCGGGAAGGTCAGGCGCTGGCACCAGCGGAAGAACTCGTCCCACGTGGCCGGGATATACTCGGGATCGACCCCCGCCTGCCGCACCAGGTCCTTGCGATAGACGATGCCGTAGTACCAGATGCCGGCCATCGGTAGCCCGTAGACCTTGCCGGCGCGCGTGGCGACCTGGCGCCAGAGCGGCGGCACCTGCCGCCAGCCGGGCCAGCGCGCCTCATCGTCGCTGATCTGGCCGTCGCCGTCCGTGTCTTCACCGATCCATTCGTTGAGCGGGTAACAGAAGCCCTGCCCGATGTCGTGGCGGATGATGTGGAACCAGCAGAAATAGACATCCGGCGCGGTGCCGCCGGCGAGCGAGAGCATGAACGGGGCGCGGCCGCCGGCGCCGGGCAGGGTCAGGCCGCCCCATTTCTGCGGATTGAGGCGCGGCTCCTCGCGGGCGAGGGCGAGAATCTGGCGCGTGACGGGACTCTCCGGCTGGTCGGGGTCGTAGCCCTGCAGGAAGGTGACGGTGACCGGTTCCGGCCCGGCCGTCGCGCGGCCGACGGCGAGCAGGAGGGAAGCGGCCAGAACGCGCAGCCCTTCTAGGTCGGGACGGAGCCCGACCCTCCAGTTCTTTCGATTCATGGAGGGACGGCCTCCGTGCCGTCCGCGGCAGGTTTCATGGCTCCTCCAGCTCGGCCTCTTCGGGTACCGGCTCAGCTTCTTGGTGCTGTTCCTGCATGTTGCCGGGCTGATCCTGAGCCTGGGCCTGCGCCTCAAGTTCCGCCGCCTGGGCGGCCCGGAACGCCTCTTCCGCCTGCTGCAGGCGGAGCTGCTCCAAGGCCTCCGCCTGCTCCTGCTTGCGCTGCCTGGCGATTTCAGCCTGCGCCGCCTTCTGCGCCAATTCGCGGAGCGAATCGAGCCTGGCCTTCTCGGTCGCCTGCTGCTCGGCTGTCTGCTGCGCCCTGCGTTCGCGCAGACGCTCGAGGTAGGACTTGGCGGGGGCCGGCGCAGAATCGGGACCTGCGGCGGCTGACACCGAGCCAGCCGAAGGAGCCGTCTGCGCGGATGCCGGTAGACGCACAAGGCCCGGCACGGGAAGACGCTCAGCCGCCACGGCAACTCGTCCTGCGGCTTGGCCGCCACCGGGGCGGCGGCCGACGGAATGACGGTGGGCAACGAAGCGAGATCCGTGGCGTTCCTCTGCCGCCCCTCGATCAACCCCT